>Ga0307512_10004353_pt1 | contig 15603 bp, 21 predicted proteins | sample 14_EM_MG_FD_200267 | JGI IMG/M metagenome (GOLD analysis project Ga0307512, IMG submission 200267) | Populus trichocarpa ectomycorrhiza microbial communities from riparian zone in the Pacific Northwest, United States - 14_EM | ecosystem: Host-associated > Plants > Roots > Unclassified | place... | reverse complement strand
GCCGGACTTTCGAAGAAGTACTGGGCATTTGCAGTCTCAGTGGCGGTCTATCTCAAGAACCGCACTCCGACACGCTCCGTGGTTGGTAAGACTCCGTACGAGGCCTGGCATGGGAGGAAGCCATCGTCGAAGCATCTCCGTGTGTTCGGATGCTTGGCTTTCGTCCACGTTCCGAAAGAGAAACGAAAGAACCTGGATTACAGAGCCACTCCCAGCATATTCGTTGGGTACAGCATATCAACTAAGCAGTACTTTGTATACGATCCATTGGCCAAGACGCTTCACTGCTCCCGAGATGTGGTATTCAGAGAAGGGAAGCGGTACACAGCACCGAATGCTGCAGATGAAGCGATCTTGAATGAGCACTTCTACAGAGATGTCATCGAGGGACCCAAACCCAAACCCACACCCATTGAGAAGCAACCAACCGAACGTCAAACGGAGGAGTCATTGGACCACGATCCACCTCCGGGGCCTCCGAAGCCAAAGACGAAGAAGTCACGAGAATTGGCTGGCCTTGAGACGTCACTTGGAGATGCATGGAAGCCGCCGGCCGAAGGTAGTCGCCGGAACCGCCCTGGGAAGGATACGTTGGCAGAGTCTGCACAATTGGCTCTCAAAGATGAGGAATTCGAGGATATGATTCCCATCTACGCCGCAGCTGCGATCTCCAACGATCATGAGGATGGCATCGACAATCCAAAGTCTTACAAAGCAGCAACCGAGTCTCCGCTCGCCGACAAATGGGATACGGCGATGAAAGAAGAGTTAGATGATTTGGTCAGCTTCAAGTCTTTGGAGATTTCGTGGAGCTTCCGGAAGGGAGAAGGGCTTTGCCAAGTCACTGGGTATACAAGATCAAGCGCGATGGAGCAGGCAATGTGCGGCGGTACAAAGCCAGGCTAGTCTGTGGAGGAAATCACCAAATCGAAGGCATCGACTACCAGGCTACGTATGCACCGACTGCTCGCTTCGGCCATGTCAGGTTGGCACTTGCCATCGCCGCCAAGTACGATCTCGAGATCCATCAAATGGACGTCTGCACGGCTTTCTTGAGAGTTGACTTGGAGGAAGAGATGTATATGCACCCGCCACAGGGATATTTTCGTTTGGTCCAAACTGGGAGCTGATATTACGATCCAAGGTCAAAGACTTCGCGGAAGATGGTACTCCGCTTGAGAAAGTCTCTTTATGGCCTGAAACAGTCTTCCCACGTTTGGTACGGCACTTTTAAGGAATTCGTGATCTCGATTGGGTTCGTGGCATCACGTGTCAACGGAGGACTGTTCGCGCTCCATGATAAGGATCCAGGCATAGTGGTCGCCGCAGTCGTTCTGTATGTCGATGATCTCCTTATCATTGCTAACGAGGGCTTGATTGGGCAGATCAAGGGCCAGATGAAGAAGAGGTTCCGGATGCATGATCTCTGGAGTGTCTCCTTCTATCTCGGCATGAACATCGAACGCAATCGGGAGCATCACACAATCGACATCCATCAGCACAGCTACATTCGGACGATCTTGGCGAAGTTCAGAATGGATGAGTCCAGGCCAGTTGCCACGCCAATGGCAATGAAGCTTCATAAGAGGAAGCCCGACGAAGAAGCCTGGGATCCGACCATAAACCAATCGATGATTGGAAGCCTTATGTACGTGATGACCGCCACTCGGCCCGATATTGCATATGCCATCGGAGTCCTCAGCCGGTACAATCACGACCCGAGCAATGAGCATATGGTAGCTCTCAAGCGCGTGTTCCGGTACCTCAATGGCACGAAGGACTGGCGACTGCGTTTCGGAGGAGATGAAGAAGGTGAACTTAGATGTTATGTCGATTCGGACTATGCTGGATGCCCGGATGACTATGAATCGACAAGTGGACTGGTCATCACCTTCGGAGGAGCGGTCGACTGGAGATCGAGAAAGCAGAAGTCGACTGCCCAGTCCACGACCGATGCCGAATACTATGCCTTTGGAGTAGGCTGCATGAGACTCACACAGGTCTCGCATCTCTTGAACGAGCTTGGCATCCCAACTATCCCTCACCTATTCTCAGATTCACAGTCACTGATCGCAACCATCAAGAACAGAATCTACCGCGGAACTGCAGTTGCACAGATTGCAACCAAGTACTATCTTGCTGCAGATATGGCTAGAGATGGAGAGATCGACTTGAGCTACGTACTGACTGCTGAGATGCTTGCCGACTGCTTCACAAAGCCACTGCCGAAGCCCGCCTTCTTCATGCAGTGTGCTGCGATGGGAATGATCGGAATTGGACTCGGGAATGGTCTCGGAAATGGTCTCAGGATTGGAATTAGGAATGGCCTCGGAAATGGCCTCGGTACGCTCGGAAATGGTCGCGGGAATGGTATCGGAATTGGACATGGAAATGGCATCGGGAATGCCGTCGGAAAGCAAATTGATTGATTAGGCACGTTTGTTTCGAGGAGATCCACAATGTTTGATTGGCTCCTCGTCTCCTTTGTTTACTGTTTTGTTTGAAACGGACGTGATAGCCGTCCTGGAGGAGTGTTGAGCTGATTGGAAGTACGGATATCACTATGCCAAGGACTATGATGTAACTCGCCTCTTTTGTAGTTAGCACCATTAGTCATCGATCGACCTTATGTCGATGCGACATGTCTCGTTACACGATACAATAGACACACCTTCGATTACGCCCACACACACTCGACTACTCGAGTGCACGCCACCGTACAACAGAGTGGCCTTCAGGATGTCCAGTCATTCTCTCTGGAACAGGTTTCATGTCGAGATCAAACAGTCCTATCCAAACAAAGCAGTGGGTGATTACTGCTCCTGGCTGGTCGTTTGCGGGCAAGTTTAGTCCATGTACTAATGTGTTAGTATTAGTCTCCATGATAAATCTGACCCCATATACATAGTTGCGCAACTTCCCAAGTGCCATCATCAGCCTACGACACTGATGTTTCCCTGCATCAAGTCTCATTGTGGCTGTGTTTCAGAGCCCGCATTCTTAGCAACATGGGTGCCGGTCCTTATATTCGTCTTCCTGCTGTAAGATCCCCTCCCCCACAGTAAGAAGGCATCAACTCACACGACTATTTGCCTGGCGCCATCGCTAACGTCTAATGTCTTCGATGCAGTATCATTTCAGAGAACCTCCTTCAAGATTGCCATAGGTTTCATTTCCTCAGTCTCCCATTGGAACTCAATGTCCTTCTGCAAGATTCAGAACAGGGGCGCATGTAACTATTGCATACTCATGGATCCACATTCCATAGTATTTGCAAAGTTCTAAATATGACCTGCACTCACTACAGATCTTGAACCAGGGTAAATTCCATACCCTGTTGACCATTCATGGTTGCTGTTGTACGGTGGCGAGTGCTCGAGTAGTCGAGTGTGTGCCGGCGTATGCCAAGGTGTGTCTATTGTATCGTGTAATGAGACATGTCACCTCAACATAAGGTCGATCAATGACTAATGGCGCTAACCACAAATGAGGCAAGTTAGATCATAATCCTTGGCATCGTGATATCCGTACTTCCAATCAGCTCAACACTCCTCCAGGACGGCTATCACGTCCGTTTCAAACGAAAAACAGTAAACAATGGAGGAGAGGAGCAAATCAAACATTGTGGATCTCCTCGAAACGAACGTGCCAAATGAATTCACTTTCGGATGGCATTTCCAGTTCCGATACCATTTCCGCGACCATTGCCAAGCGTACCGAGGCCATTCCCGAGTCCATTCCTAATTCCAATCCTGAGGCCATTCCCAAGTCCAATCCCGATCATTTCCATTGCAGCAGATTGCTTCAAGAAGGCAGGCTTCGGCAGTGGCTTTGTGAAGCAGTCGACGAGCATCCCAGCAGTCAGTACGTAGCTCAACTCGATCTCTCCATCTCCAGCCATATCTGCAGCAAGATAGTATTTGGTCGCAATCTGTGCAACTGCAGTTCCGCAGTAGATTCTGTTCTTGATGCTCGCAATCGGTGACTGTGAAGTGCAGAACACGTCAGGGATAGTCGGGATGCCGAGCTTGAGTATGAGATGCGAGATCTGGGTGAGTCTCATGCTGCCTACTCCAAAGCCATAGTATTCAGCATCGGTCATGAACTGGGCAGTCGACTTCGGTTTTCTCAATCGCCAGTCGACCGCTCCTCCGAAGGTGATGACCAGTCCACTTGTCGATTTATAGTCATCTGGGCATCCAGCATAGTCCGATTCAACATACCATCTAAGAGCGCTGTCTCCTTCTCCTGGGAGTGTACATTCTCCGAGTGCTCATCCTAAACACAGTCGCCGGTCCTTCGTGCCATTGTGGTACGGAAACACGCACTTGAGAGCTGCGTACGCTCATTGCTTGGGTTGTGATGGTACCGGCTGAGATCTCCGATGGCATATGCAATATCGGGCCCAGTGACGGTCATTCGGTACATAAGGCTTCCGATCATCGGATGGTATATGGTTGGATCACAGGCTTCTTTGTCGGGCTTCCTCTGGTGAAGCTTCATCACCATTGGCGTGGCAACTGGCCTGGACTCGTCCATTCTGAACATCGCCAAGATCGTCCGAATGTATCTGTGCTGATAGATGTGGATTGTGTGATGCTCACGATTGCATTCCATGTTCATGCCCAGATGGAAGGCGACACTCCCCAGATCATGCATCCAGAACCTCTTCTTCATCTGGTGCTTGATCTGCCCACTCAAGCCATTGTTAGCAGTGATGAGGAGATCATCGACGTGCAGAACAACTGCGGCAATGGCTGTGGCGTGATCCTCAAGCACGAATTGTCCTGCGTCGAGACCTGATGCCATGAACCCAATGGAGATCACGCATTCCTTAAAAGTGTCATACCAACCATGCGAAGACTGTTTCAGGCCATAAAGAGACTTTCTCAAGCGGAGTACCATCTTCCGCGAAGTCTTTGATCTTGGATCAGTGTATGGGCTCTCATTCTGGAGTGAACGAAAGTATCCCTGCAGTGGGTGCAGAGCGATCTCTTCCTCCAAGTCAACTCCCAGGAAAGCCGTGCATAGGTCCATTTGATGGATCTCGAGATCGTACTTGACGGCAATGCCGAGTGCAAGCCTAAGGTGGCCCAAGCAAGCAGTTGGTTCAGATGTGGCCTGGTAGTCGATGCCTTCCATTTGGTGATTTCCTCCACAGACTAGTCTGGCCTTGAATCACTGCACATTGCCTGCTGCATCACGCTTGATCTTATAAACCCAATGACTTGGCAAAGCCTTTCTCCTTCTGGAGACTCCACGAAATCTCCAAACACTTGATGCTGACCAATTGCATCTGACTCTTCTTACATCGCATTATCCCATTTGTCAGCGACTGGAGACTCGGTTGCTGCTTTGTCAGACTTTGGATCAATCGCCTCCTCATGATCGTCGGAGATCGCAGCTGCAGCATCGATGGGAATCGTAGCTTCGAATTCATAATCTTGGCGAACCAATTGCGCAGACTCTACCATCATATCCTTCCCAGCGCGGTATCAGCGACTACCTGCGGCTGGCGGCATCTATGCATCTCAAAGTGACGTCTCAATCGCAGCCAATTCTCGCGACTGCTTCTTCGGCTATGCAGCATCCAGAAGTGAATCATCGTCCAATCGCTCCTCCGTGTGATGTTCGGATGGTTGCTTCACAAGGTGTTTGGGTTTGGGTTCCTCGATGACATCTCCGTAGAAGTGCTCGTTCAAGATTACTTTGTTTGTAGCATTGGGTGCTGTGAACCGCTTTCATTCTCTGAATACCACATCTCTGGAGCGGTGCAGCGTCTTGGCCAATAGGTCGTACATGAAGTACCATGTAGTCGATATGTGGTACCCAACAAATATGCCAGGAGTGGCTCTGTAATCCAACTTCTTTTGTTTCTCTTTCGGAACGTGCATGAAAGCTAATCATCCGAACACACGGAGATACTACAAAGCTGGTTTCCTGCCAGATCCATCCCAGGCCTCGTACAAGGTCTAATCAACCACGCAGCGTGTCAGAGTGCAGTTCTTGAGAAAGACCGCCACTGAGACTGCAAATGCCAAGTACTTCTTCGAAAGTCCGGCATTGTCCAGCATGCATCGTACGCACTCCATGATTGTGCTGTTCGCCCGTTCGATAACTCCATTAGACTGAGATGAATGGAGCATAGTTGTTTCCTTTATTATCCCTTCTGATTATAGGTATTCTGCGAATGTCTTGGAGATATACTCACCACCTCCATCAGTACGAGATCGCTTCACTTGCTTGCCCGACTCCTTTTCTCTAACAGCCTTCCATTCTTTGAATTTCTCAAGGGCTTCCGACTTGTACGTCAACATGTACTCATCAGCATGCCTCGTGGGGTCGTCGATGAAGAGCAGCATATATCGACCTCCTCCGATGGCTGTTTCTAGGGGACGGCATATGTCCGAGTGCACTAGCTGCAGTGGCTGAGTGGCATGGGAAGTGGTGTTCGGAGTGAAGGGTTTTCTCATCGATTTGCATTTCATGCAGCTCACTCAATCACACTTCCCGGTCATTCTCGGAGCCTCAGTGATCGTCGGCATGAGCTCCAAAGCCTTGAGACCAATGTGTGTCAGGCGGTGGGGCCATATCATCCGCTTGTCTGCATTGTGTCGAGATGCATGCCCAGTCGTCTTCAGTGCCAGTGGGAACCTGTCATCGATATGGGTGTATTGGGTCGATTCAGGAGCCCGATTCAGAACACAATCCATAACGAATTGCCCATGGACCTGCGGTGCAGTGGGAATCGATTTGCCATTGCGATTGCACAGGTTGAGACCGTAAGGATTCACTGGTTCGAAATTGACGTCCTTGTCCATGATCTGAGATTGTGAGATGAGATTGAACGATCCTAGCAAATGCACCACTTCTTGAAGTATGATCGTTTCTGTCTTTCCATCTGGAAGCTGGCAAATCAACCGAACACTTCCATATCCGGATGCAAACGATGGGACCCCATTGTATCCCGTCACCTTCTTCGTATTCCGAGGATATTCATTGTAGGTGATGAACATTGATCGACGGCCAGAGATGTGAGTTCTGCACCCGCAATCAATGATCCAATCACGGGATGGAGTAGTTGAGCTGGCCACCGTCCAATAGTTCTCGATCGACGTGGTGAGAGTCGAAGTAGCCGATGCTTCAGTTGAGGCATTTCCTCCACTGTGGGCAGACTTTTGAGGATCGCCGCATTGCTTACTCAAGCAGTTCTCGGTGGTATAGCCTCGCCGCTGGTAATGAAAGCACTTCCGGAGATCCTTCTCATTCCTATCGTACTTATTATCTCTCTTATCCCTCCTTGGACTTTTGCCGCCTTTACCAGCTTTACTGCCATTACCACCATTACCACCTTTGCCACCCTTCTTTGCAATGAGCAGAGCTTCTGGAGCGAGCCCATTCTCTCTCTTGATTGCAGCTTTCTTTTCGACGAGCTTGGTGACGATCTCCTTGCACCTGACAGTCATCGTAGCGTTTGTGTACATCATGAGCTCCAGGAAGACTTTCCACTCGTCGTTCCTTGGGATCCTGTGAAGGAGGTAGAAGATGTGTTCGTGCTCACTCATCTTGGCAATTGTCTGTGCAGAGTCCATATTGGCATCAGTGTCAGCGGTTGATGGACCAGCGCAGAGATTGAATTCCTGGACTTTCCGATCGATCCGCGATGTGTCGCTGTCAACATCTCAGCAGTCCTGTAGCTTGATAGTCCAAAGCTCTTCCCTGATCTCGAAGATGTTGAGCTTCAACTTTGACTTGGAGACTTATGCTAGCTTTTCCCAAAGCGTCTTCGCTTCGTCAACAACAGTATATTCCACTGCTATCCTCAGTTCCATGCCGAGCAGGATAGTAGATCTGGCAACGCCATGGCAATTCATCCAGTCTTTGAAAGCGGCCTTCTCTGTAGCGGTCGCGTTTGCTGCCGGCTCTTCTAGCTTGTCATGGTATCCTTTGATGATAACATTCACTTGCTTCTGTTCGAGAAGTAGGGCCATCTCGGTTGCCCATTGTGCAGAGTTCATGCCATTGAACTTGGTGATGGTAATGGTAGACGAACTCATTCTGTATCGCAATCGTCATTTATCGCAGTCTCTCATACTGTATGGGAGACATCCAGCGGCCGCCGTCAGACACACGGCGGGATGCGGGGTAATATCTTAGCTTGGGGAGACCATTCTCCATGACGATGTTGACCTCCACTTGGCAAATGAAAATGGAAGTATTGATCATCGGAATCCATTTAAACGCAAGGGCTCATAGCCTGTTGTACAGTGTTCTGTGCACGAGTAGTCGAGTGTGTGCGGGCAAAAGCGAAAGTGCATCTATTGTATCATGTAACGAGACTTGTCGCATTGACATAAGGTTGATCGATGGCTAATTGCGCTAACTACAAAAGAGGCAAGTTACATCATAGTCCTTGGCATCGTGATATCGGTACTTCCAATCAGCTCAACACTTGCGGCCACCTTCCTGGTTCCCCAGACAAACCTGACTATTTTTACTCTCTTCCAGCATCAGTCAGGGGTCTGTCCGGAAATGGTCGCTCCAGCTCTCTCCGCATCAGCAACTACGTTATCAATGTTCTGGAGGAGTTCAATAACACACATTTCAACTGGGGGAAGCTCTTCCACCTTCTCTTCTCCATACCGATTCTTCAGGCCTTTCACTCCAACAGTGCTGACGGATGTTTATGCGATTGATCCCAGACGAGCGTTAATATTTTTCAGGATACTCTGGCAAATGCTGAAACCAAATTGGTAGCTCGCTGTGCCAGTCTGGTCGGCCAATGCATGCCATGCATAGTCTGGAAGGCCATATAGTCCCAGCTATCCTTCTGCGACATTTTTTGGTTGTACCCAGAGTGAAGGTCAATCAGAGACGAAATGTGCAGTCCAGCACAGGCTCCGGAGAACTCTTTGATGTCAAGTGGCATTCTGGCAACTTCCAGTGTATGTCAATTGGCACTCCCAGCAGAGCTGATGAAGCAGTACTTCACATTCTTTTTAGGAATTCAGAAGTGACCATCCCTGTAGGGGCTCCAAGCGAGCTCGAATAGACCCTGCCAAACCCTCTATTCCATTATCTCTTGTTCGATGGGAATGACTTTTTTTGCTATGCGGAACACGCCATCCTTCCAGGCTGTGTCCCTGGCCTCCAGCTGGATACAATGGGGTGGCTCAACCTCATGGCTGATCATGCCCTGTTCCTCTCATTTCGATGAGAGAGCATACTCTCTATTTGGTACAGCCAGGAGGGTTTCCTTCATGTTTGGCCAATATAGACTGCCTCTCTTCAACTCTCGTACTCTCTCTGGGGTCCACCTTCCACCGCTCTCTGCATGGGAGAACTTGGACATGACCCAGATGTCATGAGAGCCTTGTATCGGGACGGCCTAGACGAGAGCTCTTCCTATCCAGTTGAGTCCGGCATCTGGTTTATGTGTATCCAACAAGGGAGCAGACTTCACTATCTTGGTGACGCATTTGTAGTGGGCGCACACCAAGGCTGCTTTGGTGCTTTCGTCGAAGTTGCACTTTGCCAAGTCAATGTAAGAGGAAATGGATTGTATTTGGCCAAGTTCCGGAGCAATGGTATTTTTAGAACCGCACCCAAAAGTTGTAAATTCTGTCCCAGTTAATCTTCTATCCTTCACCGGAGCCTCCTCTCTAATCGACCACTCTTCTGGTAACATCCTCCTACCCAACTCTCTGACTACTAGTCCTTCCTCCTGTTCCCACTCATCGTTCCAATTCAGACCTCTTCCCATTACCTTCCTCAACGCCTTCGATAGCCCTCCTTTGTTGACTGACTGTTTCTCTCCTTCCTCGAATGTTTCCTGCTCTTTCCCAATGTATAATCCTTCTACTTTCCCTCCAAGCGCCCTCTTCCTATCAACCAACTCCTTCTCGTTTCCTGTTTTACTATTCAAGCCCTTCTTGTTCCCACCTTTTGTCCCAGATCTCTGCATCGTCTTTTCCTCATAGTTCTGGGCCTTATCCTGCCTTCTCACCTCCACTTTAACTTGGCATATAAGTTTCCCAACCCGCTAGCAAATCTATCCGTGTTGTCTCCTTGACATGTAGCAACAAACGACACCTGCTCTGACCCGTCTGCAGTGCAGAGGGTGCTCTTGCAACTGCCATCGTCCAGGTTACTCTCACACTTTCTAGCGAATGTTTCCCTTGGGCGATGCAAGATAACCTGTTTCGATCCCGACTTTGCAGAAAAAATAAGCACGGGAATGACAATGCCATGGACGTTGTTGGTCATGGACTCTGCCACCTTTGTCAAATCAGACTTATTGCCATCAGCAGCGGTCAGCCTCTAGTCAGCATGTTCCCACCCAATGTTTCAATCTCTGGCAACCTCTTCACTCATCACACAGATCTCAGATCCACCATCAATAAGGATGGGAAATTTGTGCACATTTATCATTGCAAAACCAGTCTGAGTGGCCCTGGCGTAACAGAATTTGGTTTATCTGATGTGATGTGTCAGGCTGGAGAAGCCAGAATTGTGAGTGATTTCAATTTTCTTTCGTGTGGCCACGGTCATGGTGGCCACGGTCATGGTGGCCACGGTCATGGTGGCAACTGGTTTCTCTTTGGGAACTGAGCCCGTTTTAGTCCTTGCTAGCAGTCGAACGGTCAATTCGCCGGTCTCTCTCACCTGACGGGCTAGGATGGTGCATTCAGGTTGGCTGCTCCTGAGGACTTTGTAGTTTCCATTATCCACAGCCAGTGCTTGCTTTGGCAGCATAGTGGGATCCTGTGGAGTCATTGAAGTCATGTTTTCGATCGTGTCTGCCTTGGCCAGTTGTGTGCTGAATGCTACCACTGTCCTGACAGTTCGCTTTTCCTGGTTACTAGCAATCATTGAAACCTCCGGGACCTCATCCTCATTATATGCCTGCTTGTCATCACCACTGGTTACCGCATCTGTCCGCTTCTGTCTCTCATCCACTGAGAGATATCCCGACTGTGTGCGCACAACTGCCGACCAATGTTCTCTCTCTTCCTCATCTAAACCTGCGTTTCTCTCCTCCTCCTCCATTTCACTTTCCTCCTCTCCTTCTGCACTGCTTTTGCCTTGCCACTCTTCTTGCTCTTCATCCTCATCGGTCAATTCCTCGATAATATCTCCACTACCTTCTCTGTTACATGACTTACGTGTTGACTGACCAGAATAGTACCTGTCAATTTCCGACAGCTGTCGGGCAATCCTTGAGCAAAACGCAGTCACCTGTGAACTGGCCCTCTGAATCAGCTGAGATCTTGCAACAAGCTGCAGCTGGGGCGGCTGTGGTGCAGCGGTGGTGGTTACTCCCCCGCCCTACTGCCCTTGCTTCGCTACTGCCCGGACATACTCCCACATTAACAACAACCTTCTTTATGATCAATATTCAGATACCTCTCCTCCAATACCTTCTCTTAGTCCTATGGTTAGTCTTCCGCAATCATTGAGGTGGACAATACCCTTATTCTGGTCAATGTGCACATCAGGACAGAATGTGAGTTTGGGTCCTAGCTCATCACAATAGATACCGGGTCCTAATCCTTCCCATGGATACTGAACGTAATTGGGTCCTGGTTGGTAGTAAGTGGGTCCCATGGGTGCAACCGGAGGTGGGAAGTTCATTTCCTGTATGCGGCAGTGGATGGTCAGTTTGGATGGTGTCCACTCCGGCGGTTTGGTAACCTCCATATCTGGGCTCAATTGTCTTGCTCATCTGGACGGTCGAGACCTCGAAGGCTATCACTTTGGTGTCCATTGTTGTGTGGATTGTGTTTTCCGCATTAGCGATAGGAATTTCTTCTGTGGTTTGTGCAGCTGTGGGGGTCTCTTCCCTATGGATTGCTGGAAGGTTAACCACTACTGGCATCTGTGGGAGCAGAACTCCAGCTGGGATTGAGTAAGGAGAGACTCCTGGCGAGATATGCACTCCTCCCGAATCCAGGATGGCAAGGGCATCAGCAGTCCCACCATTGTCAAGGGCATGCATTCGGATTTTGCCATATGTGAAAGTCAGGGGATCTCTGGGGTCTAGTTCAGGTTCCATTTCCGGTTTGGTTCTCAGATCGCTTGGGAGGGCTGTGAGCAACATTTCCCCCGGTGAGTACCCGGCCCAGGCTCCCATGTTGAACGTAATCTGGCTGATGATGTCATAGGCGAGGATAAAGGCTTTCAGGCAGACATTCCACCTTTCCAGCTTTTCCTTGCATAGTCACTCCAAATAGAATTTCGTATCCATATAAACTCAGCTATTGGCATGGCGGAAAGCATCCTTCAGTTTCTCATTCAACAGCTCCCAGTTCTTCCTCAAATCTCCGATCATCATATTAATCATCACCTGGATCATTTCAGAGCAGTAGTGCCAGATGGTTGGGATGACATCTGTGCGCACGGGGTTGGTCCCTGTGCGAGATGACAGCCTTTCGTATGTGTCGATGAACTTGGAAATGTCCAATCCTCGACAAGCTGCGGCGCCCATGATTCCTGTGAGTGGCATTGGCTAGTTTCCATTAGTGATGGCAATGGGGAAAGACTGGATGAATTGCCTTTGATCGTGTACATGGTTGAGCGAGGTGTTGGCAAAAGGTCCGGTGCTGTTGGAGGATCTACCATGGCTTGAAGGTCCAGCACTGGGGGAACCGGTGTGTCCACAGCAACCAGCAGCAGAAGTAGATTCCGTGTGCTCACTTGACATCGTGGATCATTACTGTTGGAACGGTTTGAAGATGAGATGGTGGTTTGGGTGGTGAATTGGCAGTGATTGGTGATCTAATGTCAATTGCTAGTTTATGAGTTCTTGGAAGGGGGGTCGGGTTAATTGACCCTCTTTTTGAGGTGCCCTCTTACTTTCGTTCCTTTCCTAGCCCAGCATTACCACCTCTCAGTCTTCCCTGTTAGTTTGTGCCACATCCTCTATCTCTCGGGTTCTGTTCCCAGCGATTTCTCCCTTCAAGACTAGTAGTATTCTCTATAACATTCTGCCCAATCTTACCAGCATCGTGAATTACGTTTCTTAGTAATCCGTGGGATTAGTGTCTTCCTTATTAAGGGAGTGGCGCACAGTTTCTTTTTTCGCTTCTGTTTTCTCGTCCAGGTAGAAGCTCATTGCTGGTTCTCAGAGTTCGTCCCATCTGCCAAGTCTGTGTTGGTCCTCCCAGTGTTAGCTCAGTACCTGACGTCCAGTCTGCGAGGTTGGCGCCTATAGTTACGGTGAGAGGTCAGTGCCTGTGATTCTGGTGTTAGATCAGTGCAAGTCGTCGCGGTATGAGGTCGGTTCCCTTCGTCCCAGTACTAGGTTGGGGCCTGTTTTGGGGTGTTCATCCAGGTATGGGGTCAGTGCCTTTCGTCCGGTGTTAGGTCGGTGCTATTCCTAGCTGTTCATCCTGGCATAAGGTCAATGTGACTCGTCTGATGATAGGTTGGCGCGTTTTTCGGTTGTGACGTCGATGTACCAGGCTTACCACATCTGGCATTCCACCCAGACGTTGTTAGCACCATCCATTAGCAGCTTCTCTCAACAGTTACCCATAATAGCTAGTGGGGGTCTGTCGCGTCATTCGGTACTCAGCTGTCCAAACCAGTATATGTGTTTGGGCTCCATTTGTGGTGAAACAACTGAGCCAGAATGCATAGAGCCAACCTTCGACACTCCGCCGCAACTCTTGCAGCATCCAAAGAGAGATTGTTAGATAGAGCGGTTCAGGTTTGAGGGGATTACGAAGAATGTAAGAAGACATGATACCACGGAGCCATGAGAATCCACGAAAACTTGGAAAGAGCAAGTCAGACCAAAAGTTTGGAAAGATAGTGTGTGTATTGTGGGATGTATGATTAGATGAGATGGTGACTGTCTACCCCGGGGGCTCCCAAATGAATACTCCCCATCCTTCAGTCTATATCCGTTACCCCTCTATCTCCATAAGCCCCTGTCACCCAGTCTGTCTCCTTCATCCCTGTATCTCTTCACATCCGCCATCGCTCAGTCCTCTGCCAAGCTGAGTGGTGGTGGTGATGAGAAACACATTTTCCCGCCACACCATGCTTGAAGAATGGAGGATGTAGGATGCAGAACACCAACAAGATGTCGAGGCATGATAACTAGTAACTGGCGACATATTACCAAAAGCATCCAAGCAAAGATGCCAGAAGACTCCTCCAATAGTTGCAAAATACATTACTCATCGTCAAGATTTGACTATTGCTTAATGAACACATCGGCTATATATCCCCTACTGAACAGCATACCACATACACCAATATGATGAACTGGGAGGAGCCATTTGATGGTATTGAAACAAAACTAAGACTCAAAGGAGGAAGATAGTTTAAAAGTAGCCTAAAAGTACATCTTTGAGCAGAAACAATGGGACAAATTGTTTATGGGATCAAATGTACCTGGGCAGACAATGGATGTACCCAATTCTGGCTAGATTTCAGTCAACTGTTGTTTCCTGAATGCCTCTACATTATATTTGTATGCAGTTTTTGTACAAATGAGGTTATATGTTGGCAAAGATAGTGCAGAGCATGTATTTAGACCAGTCAAGCTAATCACTGCTAATATAGTTAAGGCTGCATATACTGAACAACAAATTCACTATGAACAGACCTCAGCAGAATCAGAGAAGAATAGATGAGGAGAGGATGAGGAGAATGGTAGGCCACAGGATGATGGAAGTATTAATATAACTTCAGATTGGAAGAAGAGAAATAATTATATTGAATACATACATATTCATTTAAATGCTGTTGTGTAAAATACCTATCATTGAGATGCAATTCAGGAGCAGTAGAGTATGAACCCATCTGTCCACTATACCTCTGAACACCTGGAAGGGATTACTGATATTCTGCAGAAAATAGATACACATGCATGGGTGCTTCAGGTGCAGTTGGATGGCAAGGAGGTCCATGATCCAGATATTAGCTGGTCACAATTGAGTTGACATTGCAACACAATCAGCAATGAATTTGACCATGAGTGACTGGATGAGGTGGTAACATAGGTGTATGTCCATCCAATTAGCCTTCAAAAGAAACCCTAGTCCCTGGCTATAGGTATTTCATTCCAGGTCTGTCTGGAACCAAGTTACTGGTGCACATGGTGGGGAAATATGGATCTTTATGAGCAGATGGGTTTGGGATTTGGAAATGCCAGAAGTGCTGGTGGCAGATCAAATAGGTCTTGGTAAGGCTTTTACCTTAGTGGCAGAAGCTACAATATGCAAGTTTTCAACTAAGAACGTTGTTGTGGCATTGCCATGGTCTATGCTGTGGGGGAACACTTTGGACAAATGGGTGGATATGGCTCAGAATGACTATCCCTGGAATGTTAGAAATGCATGGGAGCAGTATTTATTACAGGGAATGAATGCTGCGCCACACTGCCATGTACAGTATCAGTCAACTCTGTCTCTGAGCAATCCTGAACTGATTTCTGCCCACGAACCGATTCTGATAGTTACAGTATCCAGAGCTGTACTGATAAACAGGAGTGTCGGAGATGAGATAACATACCTGACAACATTCAAACTGATGAACATATTAGTTCTAGAAGGTAGGTATTTCAGTGATGAGGATCTGATCAGCTGCATT
>Ga0307512_10004352_pt1 | contig 15606 bp, 15 predicted proteins | sample 14_EM_MG_FD_200267 | JGI IMG/M metagenome (GOLD analysis project Ga0307512, IMG submission 200267) | Populus trichocarpa ectomycorrhiza microbial communities from riparian zone in the Pacific Northwest, United States - 14_EM | ecosystem: Host-associated > Plants > Roots > Unclassified | place... | reverse complement strand
GGGTCTGATACTCTCCTGAAATTGACGCATCTAAGTTTACACTCCACATCCTCTCAGACACTCCTGGAGGCTTCCAGTGACTAAAATACATTTTGCTGATGCTATGCAATGCGACCCGTCGTCTGGGCGACACGAAGGGTGTAATTTTCCACCAAACGGTACGAGGTTCCATCAGAGCCGTCGGAGCTGTCCGGAACACCTGGTTGTTTCTGACCAAAACTAGAGTTGTTGCTGATGAACACTTCGAAGCATGGTGGAAGATTGCTAATAAGTCCCTCGGATTATTTGGGGAGAATGTGGAGAAGGATCGGCACATGGGGTCCATTTTCAGAAACCAATTTCACTTGTTGCTAATGTATAGACTGTTACAGGGGTGCTTTCACTTAAGTAACTATACTTAATTATATCCAAAGATACTTTTAAGCAGATACTAAGTACATGGCCGTAGATCCTATTTCCGTCCAGCTAGATAAGCGGAAATCGTATCCTTTGGAATTGCCTGTAAACAATTCCTTTGCTTCTTGGTTCAAGGTTTAACCAGAATTTTCCCTGATCTTGTATGCGTCAATGGATCAGGTTTCTCCTTAAAAGCTTTCCTTTCCTTCCAGGAGTTATTGATGAACTTCTTGGTTTTCTTGATAATTTGCTCCGCCTGAACTAAATGAATATAATCCAAGTCGATATCAATTCTCAAATCCCGTTGAAGATCTCGAGGCGTAACCAACGCTTCCTTCATGGACAATTGTGAAACTTCAGAACGTATTCGTAAAGTATCGATATGAATAACCAATCCTTCGGTGAGGCCAATAATGGATGCTATCCACCAAACACTCTGTGCCACAAAAATATATTGATTCTTTCTAGCATAATCAATAATCTTCTCTAGCGCATGTATTATAATATCGTTATCGTTTTCGAAGGTAGTTGTCATTTACTTAAGCAGATACTTATCAAAGGGGCGTGGCTGCCGCTACACAAAGCTAATAGATTTTATATATAATAATAGGTAGATATAGGTATCATAAAAACTCAATAATAAATAACGGTTTTCTTTCGCTGGTAGGTATCGCTGTTTGTTTTGCTGCTAGAGCTTGTTCTTCTCATTGCCGGGACAATGTGATTTCTTATATAGAAGCTTCTCGGGATGTTACGCATGCGCACCCATATTTCGCCTTCCCTGATTTTGATAGCAACGTGCTTTGCGTCTTACATTCTAAATGAATGCGCATGGTAGAGATTGCCACAAATTCCCCAAGGTTATTGTGTCCATGCAGGTGAGGTATTAAAGCGTTACACTCCTGATAAGAATCAGGCCACACCCGCACAATATCATATATCAGATCATAACTTCAACTTGGACATCTCGCTCTCGTATGGTTCGGTAGTCGGAAACAATTCCGCACATATGGTAGAATGTCTTTCAGCAAATCATACTGTTGCACGATTGCATCATAGGTTTACGTGGCGGGCAACCACAACTATGCCAACATAGATTGAATGACACGTATACGCATGCATGTTAAAGCAAGCCGTACTCTTGCATTGCCATACCAACACAAACCAATGTGTGGGGTTGCTCCAGGCCTCATATCTTCAGCCAATGTCATGATCTCTCAATCATGCCATAGCTTAGGCCGAGACCATTCTCTTTGACCAGGGAGTGCCCAGTGCTCCAACCTCGCATAAGAGATTGGTCTTAAGATCCCACTTAATAGCTTAGTGGCTAACGATTGCCATGTCTGTGAGTCGGAGTAATCTCCAGTCCAATCAGATATAATCCTGCTAATATCAGAGAAATGAATCTGGTTGAAAATAACACGCTCGGCAGGATTTCACTCCTTTCGATCTGGCACTGTTATTGCATCATCAAATCAGAACTACCAAAGTATTGTCCTTTGAATGAATCCGCTAGAGGTCGAGACTCCTCTATCCAATCGAGACAAGTACCACTCTATCCACGCCAAAGGATATCGTGACTGAAAGTTCTGCGGATGCCTAGGGTAATCGTTTTGCATCTCAAATAACTCGAAAGTTACTGACAAGTACCCATTATTGGTTATCGCAGGTTACATATACTCTGTTAAGGGAGAACCCCTAACATAGACTACATGCCCATAGCAATCCATGGAAACCTTGCTGTGAGGTGTATATGTACATGTATGCAGATGATACTGTCTATTGTCAAATTGCACTATTGACCTAAATGGTATTTGACTGTGATTTTGACTTTCAAATAAATCCTTGTGTGGTAGATACTAGATTGAAAGTGCAAAGATAAAAAGGAAATAGTGTGGCAACGGTAAGGAATGTACTAATAAAACAGTCTAGAGGCTTCACTCCACACCAAAGTTCATGAGTCAATCAGGTTAGCATCATGTCAACATAATGAAAATTTTGACAACATAAGTTTTTACCAGATTTGGATAGAGGAGTTTAGAGTAATGGAAAAAGAGTTTGTACAGGGCTTTAAACAAGCCAGATAATACTACATGTGCAATGTTGAAGAGAGTGACTAAGTTAAGCTAGCTACAATCAGATTAACTCTAGATTAGCTTTGAATTAAAGCTGTAGTAAGTCTCAATGTGGCAGATTTTTTTAAAAAAAGCTCGGTATTGACTTAGGTAGATATAAACCAATACCCCCCAAAAGCTCAGCTCTCTGGAGATGATTTGAATATTTGGTGGAGTGATGTACCTAACTTTTTTTCATAATCTCAATTTGGATCTGACTCACCATTTCGGTTAGTATAAAATCACGTGAGATCAAGGGCCGGGGTACGAGGCTACAGCAGCCTTGTACAAGCTTTAACCCATGACGCGTGGAAAGGACATAACCTTCCCATATTTGGTTAATATTCTCTTCAGAGCGCGGTCGATGGTTGTTATGGTAGTTCTTAAAGATTTGAAAGGCTAAATAGTAGAGTTTAGCTTTAACAGGGTCTCGACTGCTAGCCATGTTTCATCGGAGATGGAACTAAAGCCTTCCTCAAGATTATATATGTATGCAAAGAATTTTCTTCACGAAACCCTCTGCTACTCTCTCCCTTAACGCTGATTAGTCCAACTCACGCTAAGCAGCTTCAGTATTAACATTGCCGCTGTCGGAGGCCGAGGTACGAGGCTCAAAATCATGTGAGGATCGGTCTAGTACGAGATATGCGGCAGCCCATTCGCGGATTTGTTTGTTTGTAATCCTATTGCATTCGGCCGTTTGCATGCACTCTCAAACCAGCATCAGTCGATGTTTTAGGACCGAGCTAGCCGACCGAGAGTAATGGCATATATCTTCCTAACTAACCCCGTCACTCCAATGAACTTGCAAAAATAAAGTCGTGACTCCTACGTATCCACCTATCCCCTTTAAACAAGAAAAAACTCACCAAAACAACTTCAACTTCACCCCCAGGGCTCTACTCTTTGCCCTCTGAGCTCTCACCCTCCTCCTCCACTCCAGTGACCCTGCCCACATCCATGACGAAAAGAAAATCCATCAACACCTATGTATATTTTACTTCTACAAAGAACTCGAGATATCAGAAATTGAAACCCCACTACACCCCGTAGCCTTTCGGATCTCCTTCCATAACATCCGTTTTCTATCTTTTGCACACTTAAAAGCTTATTCGCGGACCACACTAAGCGCTACCCCATCTGTGGATGGGGTAATTTCGTGAATGGGGCGAAACAGATTGGTAAAGACAAAAACAATCTTAATTGGACAGTGCTTTTGTACCTAAGTACATAAGTACTTCAGTAGATAATTGGTAGAGCTGGAGCCGCACCTCTTAGTTTCCTTGTGGCCTGGGACCAGAGACTCCACCCACATCCGGAGCTCCAGACCGCAATCCACACCATCCACATCCAACCACCAACTACATCTCCACCTCTTCCTATTTTCGTCTCTATATTTATCATTTATCGTTCAGACGGCACCGGATTGCGAATCTGCGCTGCTAGGATCCTCATCGCCTTATTTCAGCGCATGCGGGGTTCCCGAGCCTCAGTCTCCTGCTAGTACCAACAATGTTAAGGAGTACTGCCCACAAATCTCCAGTCCTCGATGCCCAGACTAATAAATGACTTTGAAGGGACGGGTTCTTGGAGTGATCGACCAAGATTCAAATCTTGGACCTGCGTACTGTTCAACCGAGTGACAGACTGGAGAACTCGATTTGGCGTCTATCAACCACTAGTTCTTGTCGGCGGTACTCTCGGTGTAGCTGCTGCTATTAGCACCTTGATATCTTTTTGGATCTGGGGAATCGGTCGAGATCACAGTGGGATGTGGGCGACTGTTGTTATCACGGACTGGGGCACCCGTCTCATTACACTCAGTTCCACTGTGATCCGCGCATGTGTCGGTGCTCAAACGATAATATGCTGTATGATACTGGCAACGCTGGCGCTGGAACATGGCTTAGTGATATACAAGGACGCGGCCGCGATGTCTATGCTTCAATACTCAACTTCGGGCCCGTTCAACATGACTTTCCCCCTTCTTCGAGGCGCAAGACCCAATACACACCTGTTTAGTAAACGGTATTTCGGACTAGTATTCTTAGTTGGACTAGCTACAGTCAACATTGTCATTCAATTTACATCGACACTTCTGGTTTCTGACACATCCAATTGGAGTGTTTATGGGAGAGAGGAGTATCGATCCGTCGGCTATGGTATCGAAAACTATATTATGTATAGCCAATATGGATTATACCAAAGACCGCCAGAATTTCCAACATTTGCCGAGGGACTATCCGAGACTGAGGCGTTCAAGATTGTGGAAGGCGCGGGATCAATCGACTGGATAGATTCGGGAAGTCATATTAGGGCACTAATACCGCTTCCAAAAGTCGAACGGGAGTCATTGGTGAGATACAGTGGACCAGCACTAGCTATTGATCCTCATGTTATGTGCGTAGCCCATGGTCCTGAGGAATTGGGCGTCACTGTCGGGTATCAGTACATAGATATGGTGACCGGAAACCTTTCTCTTACCGTAGACAAGGTTGAAAAGCTCCCGAAACCGGCTAGCGTTAGTAACCTATACTGGAAAGTGCATTTCAGTGGTTCCTTTAACATCCCCTCGATGATAAAATATTCGGAGCGACTGAGGAACGGCAATTCCACGCAGTTTGCAGCTGCTCTGGACAGGAAGTTGAAAGCAAACTGCAGCACAGCTATGGATGCAACTACCTTATGCCCTCTTAATTCCTTGTACCTTTGGCCTTCGGAGAATTCTGACTTCACATATGACGAGTTCGAAGGCGAGACGGCCCCCAGTCCTATTCCCAACATGGACAAAGCTTTCAATGACTTCCCAGCACGAAGTGTGCTGGACATCGGTAATTCTTGGATCCTAGTTTCTCGAGCTTCTATATCCAAAGGTGCCAATGCCAGCATTTCGGACATCGGCCGCGCATTTGAGGCATTTCTTGGATCAGAAGCAACTTTCAACGGATCAGAATGGATGACACGGACTTCGGAAAGCGGAGATGTGAAGGTGACTGTGGAACAGAGCCTCTGTATTAGCAGCTTTAAGTACAGAAGTGTTATGATCGACATCACACGGCGTGAGGGATCCCCAGAACCTCACATGTTGAACTGGCCTGATAGTGGTTACAATACATCTTCAGTTGGAATGCAACTTATTGCTCGGTATAGCAGTGAGCTGAGGGGGATCTTCCACCTGTGGGGTTGGTCCAGTATTAGCGATGTTACTGACAGAACGGCATTTGGAGATGGTGTTATCAGGTGGATGTGGCATTTCGTCCGACTAGGAGGGGAGGACCCTGTGCTATGCCCCGCGGGTCCCGGAAGCGAAGAATGTCGTTATAGCCCATATTACATGCTAGTGAGCTCTGCCCTAGAAGCGATATACTTAGATGTACTGGACCGTACCCAAGATCTTAGCCAAGGGCTCCAGTCTGTTTTTATGCTTATTACAGGGTCCAGCTACTTCGATCACCAAGTCATGTTCAACCTCGAACAATTTGCTACGTATACCAAAACCCAAACCTATCCTATACCAAGAAAGTTCCTTGGGCTGGCCGTTGTACTACTGGCACTATGTCTTCACTTTATTCTCCTATGTAGTCTCCTGCTGTTGTGGTCCCGAGGCAACAAACAGTCAGGAGTTGCTAGCGAGCGGGCCCCAAGAACATTGGGGCAGTCCTGGCAGTCTATTGCAGTTGTCGGCTGCGGCGCCGCGCAACAATTTCTGGCAAAAGCTTCCAAGGAGCCAGATCAGCACCTGGGCAAGAAGTTGGGTATCAATGGATGGAATCATACTGTAGAAGTTCGACATGGAGAACATATAGGGATATATCCTAGCAGTGAGATAGAACTTAGTGAGACCTACAATACTAGATACCGAGGGCAAGGCCAAAGTCGAGGTATGTGTTGAAATCGGCCTTACAAGATCTTCCATTTCTGACCTTAATAGAGCCCTTACTGGAGGAGTGACTCAATGTTGCGGTGGAAGAATTGACAAGCGGTTCTTTGGAGAGTGTGAATGGTCGGTGGAAAGGATTGGTTGTGGGGAGGCTTATTACTATGGATTTGACTAAAACTACTGTTTATACTTGAGCAAAATTGTGATACACTCTCGGTTAAAGCGGTTTCGGGTGTAATAGGAACTACGCTGTTCGGGACTTTCTTTTTTTCGCGTATGTGTATCAGAACTTTTCGGCTTGCATACTATGCCGTTTTTTAAGGGAGAACCCTTCGAGTCAAAGGCATGGCTTCCCCAGTAGTCCAGGCGGTCCCGGTCTGAGGTTGGGCTTAGTGCAGTGCACGAAAAAGTTGGACAGCACTGGACCAGAGATTTTCAGAGCTGCACTGCACCAATGTAGTGTGGAGCGGTCCAGTGCTAACAAATTATGTCAGGTAAGTAATCTACAAACATATCCATCTCTTCGGCACGCCCTTCGTCTGTTACAACAACCTGTGGTGTCTCCCACGATTTCGGACACTATAACCCTGAGTCCATCAATCTGTACCCTATTGTGCACTGGCAACTCTCAGTACCTGACTTTGTGGCAGAGGAACCCATCTTTGAAAATTGTCAAAGTTGGAGCGCACACCAACTTGCACCCAGTTAAACGACTTTTTGCCCCTTTGAGTGCCCAAGCGAAGCTTATCCCTTTGCCGGTAGCGGGCCCACGAAAGGGCCCGCTTTCGTGTATGCTGAGTTGCATATAAATAGCAGTACTTTGGAGATTGTGAGAGTACCATCCTCCAGCCCAGTGGCAACCACCTTCCCACTTCCCTTCTACCACACCACAACAACCATGAGTAGGGAGGGGAGGCAGATGGGCTTTGAGGCCGTGGTATTGAAGTGAAAATACCCATAGTGCCCACCATTGTGTAGCGGTAGTAGATGGGGAAGCCACACCTTTGACTTGATGGGTTTTCCTGAGGGTAGTGGCGTGGAATTTAGGGTACTGTCATACTCTAGTCAGAGTGAATACAGAATGAATAAACAACAACAACCATGAGTAGAGAAGCCTTCAGACTTTAGAATCTTAATTTTAACTACCTACCTTTACTATTTATACTCTCATTTCCACCATCCTCACCAGAAAATGTGAAAAAACAAAGCGCCAAGTGGTGCATCATGGACAATCACTTTGGCCCAAAGTGTACCTCCTGTTGCATGTGTACTTGGATTGTGAGTCTCAGTACCGTCTGATGTCTTGTATGAGAATGAAGACGTGTATGAAGATGGTAGCTGTATCAGGATATGCATCAGGACCAGGGTGATGCGTCGCATGCTTGATGGAGCATACACGTACGCATATGAGAGATTATACATATACGGGCCTTAGGCCCTCGAGATAGACAGGTCAACCAATCAAGTCAATTAGAAGTCAAAGAAGCATCCAAAGTTACAGGTTATGAGCCCGGCGCTCACTCTCAGTTAAAACTCTATTTTTACTTCAACATCACGATCTTTCAGAGCCTCAAAAACCCTAACCCTCTCCCACTTAAACCTCAACACCATCGATCAAATCTCACAATGTCTGCTCCTGAGCCTGCTCCCGCCTTCAACAAAACCGAATGGGGTAATATTCCTCTACTCACCTATCTTAACTACCAGACATGGAAAGAAACTTTGACCCTCATTCTGGAAGCTATGGACGCGTACGACATCATCACCGGCGAAGAACCTGAACCACCTCAAATTGACATCGACTACCACAAATGGAAAATCCGAGCCGCCAAAGCCAAGACAATGATCCATCTTTCATGCTCTCCCGCTATACAGTTTCTTCTCAAAGGCCTTAGATCTCCAGGGGCGATGTGGACCACGCTGCTAGCCCGCCTGGAGAATACCGGCACTCATGTCGGCAGAACTACTATTCAACGTAAGTTTCGAGCATGCCACCTGCAGAAAGATCAAACACTTTGAGAATACTGTACACTACTTCGCGACTACCGTCTCCAGTTGATCGGTACACCACAAGATATCTCCGACGACGAAATGTGTACACACATCTACATTAACCTACCAGAACAGTACTCGACCATGATCAAGACCCTAGAGAATCAAATTCCCTTACCTATGGTCGAAGAAACCATGGACGCCCTCCGAAGAGATGAGCAGGCCGCCGGCCTTAAGAAGTAGATCGGAGATGAAGCCACCGGATCAGCCTTTGTCTCTCGGGGTCACTACAGAGGACGCGGAGGCTACGGAGGACGAGGACGTTATCACGGACGCGGAAATTACGGCGGAAACAAGGATCGCAACGACGATAAGGAATACACCTGCACTCACTGCAAATTGAACAATCACACTACTGAAAACTGTGGCATTCTCAAACGACTCAACAGCAAAGAAGAAAAGTTATGCTATCACTGTGGAAAACCCGGTCATATACGGCCTGATTGCCGAACACGCCAACATGGCTTCGAAGCTCGAAACAGGGTCAACAAACGAAGCATCAAGGACACAAAGTCAGATACGAAGGCATCCCTCACAGAGGCAACTGCATCTCCAGCAGAGCACGGGATTGCAGCCGGAGACCGAGATCTCTTTTGACTATCAAACAACGCCACTCATGCCGCTCTCACATCGTCATCATCAACAGCGGCATCTCCGACATGGGTGGTGGACTCGGGAGCATTGCACAATATGTGCAATGATAGGAGCTGCTTCATCTCATTCAAAAGACTACCATTGCCCATTACCATCAAACTTGGCGATGAGACTATGGTAATTACAACCTTTCATGGGTTCGTTAACATATCACAGGGCTTACAATTGAACGCACTTTATACTCCTACGTTCCGGCTCTCTCTACTCTCTATAAACCAACTTGATCTTGCCGGATATACAACGACTTTTAGACGTGGAAAATGCTCCATATTTACCGATAAGGCACCGACCATCATTGCCAATCGTACTGGTGATCTCTATATACTACAATCACGTTATGCTCTCGCCTCCGAAACTGGAACTACAACTCCAACGACCGTACAATCTGCGGCTCCACCAACTGATCCTACGATCGCTGAACGAAAGAAGAGAAAGAAGTACACATCGTCGACAGTCGAACTTACTCCCGCTTCCACAATTACCATGAGGCTCTGGCACAGACGACTAGCACATCTACATCCAGCAGCAATGCGATCACTTATAGACGGATTCGAAGACTTAAATGGAATGTGCGATGTCTGTCTGCATGCGCAACATAAGCAAAAATTTATTCGAACTAAAGTCAAGAGAACCACAAGACCATTCGAGCTCGTACACTCCGACACCTGCAGTCCATTCTCTTTACTCACCAAAGGAGGCCATCTGCATTACATCCTATTCGTTGATGACTATACACGCTGGACCACAGTATACCTCCTTCCTGATAAGAAACAAGAGACTTGCATCGCCTCCAATCAGCACTACCAGGCCAAGGTTGACGCCAGAGGATCCATCATCAAGCGTTTTCGGTGTGACAATGGCAGAGGAGAATTTGACAATCGGCTATTCCGACAGCTTTTGGCCACACGTGGTACAGCCCTCGAGTTCTGTCCGCCTTACGCCCACCATAAACATGGAGTCGCAGAGACAATGATTTGTACGATTACAGAGAAAGCAAGAGCTATGATACTTGACTCCCAGGCACCACTCAAGTTCTGGGGGGAGGCAATAAACACTGCAGTATACCTCCATCAACGCCTACCAAACGAAGAACTCACTAAAAGAGACGATCGCGATGGATATAAAGCTTCCTACGAAACTCCATACGAGATGCTACATTCGTATGGCAAACCTGAATACAACAAGCCACCTGATGATCCCACACGAATGAAAATCAGTTACAGGGCACCACTTCATCACCTGCGCCGATTTGGATGCTACGTTAGCTGACTCATCCCCGAGAAGCAGAGAACAGACAAAAGCTTGGGGCTAGATCAAAGGCCTGTATGATGGTTGGATACGTACACGACTCAACAACTTTATGGAGAATTTGGGATCCAGAGCACAACACGGTAAAGGCCCAATCAAATGTGATTTTTGACGAAGACAGGAATGCATACATCTCGTGCCCGCAGTCACTCAAACACAAAAACTCAAGCGAAACCGACCAACTTGAAGAAATTACCGAAATCGACTTATTTGACCTACCGCAAGAAGAAATACACATTGAAGAAATTGATACAGATTTGAGTGGAACGGATGAGAGCATGGACCATGGCCGCACTCGCTGTATGAGTGGAACGGAGGAACGCATGTCCCATGGCCGCACTGAAGATGCTCGCCGAATAGATGACGGAAATCCCGCGGCTAGAGCAAATCCCGATCTTTCGTTAACTGGGCATACGAATTGGCACGAAGATCGAAGACCACCTGATACAGGTGATATAGATGGCCATCATATATATACAGCTCCTGACGAGGACGCAGACAAATATACAGAAGGAGAAAGCGGTCACTGTCCAACCCTCGAGTCTCATACACAAGTCCCAAGAGACGAGGTCATTATCAATAGAAATACACGAAGACAATTACGTCGAGTAGCCGCTGCTACCAAGAAAGCTACCAAGAAAGCAAAGAAAGCCCCAGTACCTACAGATAGAGTTACACGAAGCGCAGGCAGAGCACGGGTAAATATCACCAAACTAATCAACACTGCCTTAGCATCGACTACCATAAATGACGATCCCCGCACTTACAAAGAAGCGATGATCAGCCCACAAAAGAAGAAATGGGAAGCTGCGATCATGGACGAATACAACTCTATCATACGAAATAAGACGTTCTCACCGGCACAAGCACAATTCGGAAATCAGCCAAGTGGATCGAAATGGGTGTTCAAGACTAAGAGAATCCCCGATGGCTCAACACGGTACAAAGCCAGGCTTGTGATCAAAGGATATGAACAAATGGACTATGGTGAGACGTATGCACCCATCGGCAAACTTACTACCTTTCGATTCCTAATAAGCCTTGCCGCACGAAATAATTAGAAAATCGACCATCTCGAAGTAGTCACAGCTTTTCTCAATCCCGACGTGGACAATGATACTCTATTAATGGAACTGCTAGAAGGATGGCCGGAGCACGGACTAAACGGTGGACTAGACGAAGTCACAGTCGTTTGGCTACGAAAAGCACTTTATGGCCTCAGACAAGCGCCACATCTTTGGTATCGGCATATCAACGCATTTCTCCTATCCCTAGGCTTCATCCAATCAGAAGCCAATCCCAACCTCTATATACAAAACCTCGGCGAAATGCTCCTACTTCTCTACATTGACGATATGCTCTTGGCTTACGCACCGACTGCAGCAAAGGAGGTGGAGGGAATCAAGAAGGCGTTAGCTGCAACCTACAAGATCACCAACCTCGGAACTGCTCGCCAATTCCTCGGAATCGAGATCCACTACGAAAGCGACGGAATATCGCTTGGTCAAAGAGTGTTCATTGATAGCATACTCAAACGATTTCATATGAAAACAGCTCACGGTGCTGCAACTCCACTCGACGACAAAGTTAAGTTAGATCTTGCAGAAGAAGAAGAAGATGGAGAAGTTGACCCCAAATCTTACCAAGCAATCGTTGGATCTCTTATGTACATCACGCTCGCCACGAGACCGGATATCTCATTCGCAGTAGCAGTACTTAGTCGATACAATTCAAGGCCTTTCGCCAGGCACTTAACAGCAGCACAACGCGTACTTCGATATCTCAAAGTCACAAAAGACTACCGCCTTCGCTACAATGCTACCGGTCAAAACACTCTTATTGGTTATACAGACTCCGAATGGGCCAGTGACAGCGCAGATCGAAAATCTCAGGGAGGCCACATATTCATCTCAAACGGTACAATATCTTGGCAGTCATGGAAGCAAGACTTAGTTGCAACATCAACTTTAGAAGCAGAATATATCGCATGCTCAGAAGCCTCGAGAGAAGGAAGATGGCTGCTGCAACTTTGCAAAGATACTAAACGAGACGACAACAACAATGACGACAATAATAAACCGCTTCCAATCCTCTGCGATGACGAGGGCGCACTTACTCACATCATCAATGGAACTATCAAGGCACGGACGAAGCATATAGACGTTTGTTACCACAACAGTCGACATCTACATGAGCGCGGTATAGTCAAGTACTTCTGGGTATCAACACAAGAAAACATTGCCGATATCGTCACAAAAGCACTACCGAGAGAGAAACACGAGAAATTCACGAAGGCTATGAGATTATGGTAGAAGGATATAGTATTTGGGTATATTAGGACGGCTTTTATTGTACGTGCATCGGCAAAAGTGCAAATCGACTATAGGCTGCGCTACGCGCACACGCGCACACGCGCAGCTCATAGCAAGCTTCCCATGGACCCCTGCGCGACGCGCAGCCTATAGTCATCTATAGTCAATTCATAGAGATGTGCGCGTGGGCCTATGGAACTATATACGGCTGCCGGCCAGAGATGGACCTATACTTGCCTTTACTGCCTGCTGTTATACCGGTACTGTACACACTATCGCTGCGAGAGCACGCTGGCGATTGAAAGCCTGCTCTAGAGCCTACTTGGGAGCCTACTCGAGAGCCTGCTTGAGAGCCTGCTTGAGAGAGCCGCGCTTCGGGAGGAGTAGAGTTTTCCTCCACTGCAAGCCTTTGGCCGATGGCAAACTCAGAGTTTGTGGAAGCTTTGGCTAATAGAAGCATCTAAGTCCGTGGAAGCGTTGGCTAATGGAAGGCTCTAAGCCTGGAAGCTTTGGCGAATGGAAGGCTCTAAGTCTGGAAGCTTTGGCTAATGGAAAGCTCTAAGTCTGTAGAAGCTTTGATGCTAACGTTGACGTAGCCAACCTACTTGTCTAAGTGCTTCTGGTACTATGATCACCATCACTGACACCATCACCATCGCCGTCATCACTATCGCCATCATCACCATTGCCATCATCACCATCGCCATCATCACCACCAGCCCCGGCCCAAATGCGCACACATACGCCCACAATCCATGGGAAGCAAGCAGCAGATTCCGCTGGAAAATCTGAGTCGGAGATCTGCTCTCCCCAAGATCCAATTGCCTACCATTCCTACAGAATCTAAGGCTGCAATTGTCAACACCATAGTTGTGAGGCATCGTGAGATTTTGTCTCGGTGGGTGCGCTAAAGATCAGATTCAGACTGTGATATAGACCGACGTCATAATTTTGGCCGCCCACCACCCGCTACCCGCCTCCTGCCTCATTGTTGGCATTAGATTTGGCCTGGTAGCTTCGGTGGCGTTCGGGGGCTTACAGCCCCCATCGGTCTAAGGCTGCGGGCATCAGGCCGGTGGCTTGTAGCCTCCATGCTGAGGAGGAGGCCTAGTTCCGGCACTGGTACTCGGCTTCGGGCTCCGGTTGTGATACTCGGCTTCGCCGCGTATGGTCTTTTCTCTGTATACAAGTTTAGTATTTTCCTTCTCTTGTATCGATAGACAATTGAGCTTCTTCATCCTTTCTCTTTTGCTTTCAACACTCATGCCACATGCCACCCACCAAACACTGCTCGCCACACGCCACCTGCCTGCCTCACGCCTCCCAGTGCCTGGCATCTGCAACTCAACAAGTCTCTGGATCGAGCATGTAGGAGCATATTCGGAAGGAGTAGAGTTTTCCACGGGAAGATTTTGGCCGATGGAAAACTCTGAGTTTGTGGAAGCTTTGGCTAATAGAAGGCTCTAGGTCTGTGGAAGCTTTGGCTAGTAGAAGGTTCTAGGTCTGTGGAAGCTTTGGCTAGTAGAAGGCTCTAAGTGTGTGGAAGCTTTGATGCTGACGTTGACGTAGCCAACCTACTTGTCTAATTACTTCTGGTACTATGATCACCATCACCGACACCATCACCATCGCCATCCTCACCATCGCCATCATCACCATCGCCATCATCACCATCGCCATCATCACCATCGCCATCATCACCATCAGCCCCGGCCCAAATGCGCACACATACACCCACAATCCGTAGGAAGCAGGCAGCAGATTCCGCTGGAAAATCTGAGTCGGAGATCTGCTCTCCCCAAGATCCAATTGTCTACCTTTCCTGCAGTATCTAAGGCTGCAATTGTCAACACCATGACCATGAGGCATTGTGAGATCTCGTCGCGGTGGGCACGCTAAAGATAAGGTTCAGACTATAATATCGACCGATGTCATGATTTTGGCCACCGCCACCCGCCACCCGCCACTCGGTGCCTGGCTTCTGCAACTCAGCATGTCTCTGGATCGAGCATGCAGGAGCGTACATGGGAGCATATAGTCAAGTGAGATTGGGAGTGTCTTCCCTCTTGCGAGTGTACTTGCGAGCAACTCGGAGGCGTACTCGGAGGTGTTCTTGGGAGTGTCTTGAGAGCTTACTTGGGAGCGTATAGTCAAGCAGGCTGGGAGTGTGTCATCGAGTACAATTGGGAGTGTACTTGAGAGCATGCTCGGGAGTGTGCTTGAGAGCGTCTTGAGAGCTTACTTGGGAGCGTACAGTCCAGCAGGCTGGGAGTGTGCCATCGAGTGCAATTGGGAGTGAACTTGAGAGCATGCTCGGGAGTGTGCTTGAGAGCGTGCTCGGGAGTATGATTGAGAGCGTCTTGAGAGCGTACTTGGGAGCGTGCAAAGAAGTGCATTTGGCAGTTTGGTTTCAAGTTTGTTGAATGCAGCATGATTTATAGTATCAAGCGCACATAATTGCATGCGTTTCATAGTAATCTAGTCAATGCGCAGGTCCATAGGACCTTATAGTGCCACGCGTCAAATATGCTATGGATCACCGACCCAAAAACAGCTTCTCTATGAGTTACGTGTCGCGTAAGGTCATTTTTCCTGGTGTGATAACTACGGACTGCACTCTTTCCCTACCTACCGCAGCCAATTAGGAGGAGGGTTTTAATGAGGCACCGGAAGATGATTCACATGGACTTTGTTTGGACTATATTTGTTTGTAAGGACTCACGGAGATATGGACTTGCTACAGAACGCAGCAAGAGGGGGAAGTGTTGCATGTGTACTTGGATTGTGAGTCTCAGCACCGTCTGATGTCTTGTATGAGAATGAAGACGTGTATGAAGATGGTGGCTGTATCAGGATATGCATCAGGACCAGGGTGATGCGTCTCATGCTT
>Ga0307512_10004351_pt1 | contig 15606 bp, 18 predicted proteins | sample 14_EM_MG_FD_200267 | JGI IMG/M metagenome (GOLD analysis project Ga0307512, IMG submission 200267) | Populus trichocarpa ectomycorrhiza microbial communities from riparian zone in the Pacific Northwest, United States - 14_EM | ecosystem: Host-associated > Plants > Roots > Unclassified | place... | reverse complement strand
CGTAACAACCACGCCATATCATCCGACATCACAACACTTCTGACCACTTCTTTATCTTACTAAATTATACCGCCACCATCTCGCCGCTTCCTCCGCGTCTTCCAACGTCTCCACCTTTCCGTAACACAATTCCTTCCGCACCACCTGTATCTTTCTTCTATTATTCCCAGGTATCACCGTACCTGTCTGCGCCGTGACAGATAGCCCAATAGGTAATTCTGACGACGTATCTTGAGTAAATGCAATATGTACCTACTTTGTTACCTGTCAGCTGTTCATGGATTTCAGTGACCAAATTGTGAGAGAGGATTATTCGTCAGTGTGTGTGCAAGGGTCGTATGGGCCATGCGAACCTTGAAGACTGTAAATTTTGTTGATTGACATACAATGAACTGCATATGGTATTGCCTGTCATGCTTGGATGATAAAGTAAAATCTCAATATGAGACGAAATTTACTGACAATGTCTAAGTCAGTGATGTCATACGACTCATAGAAGGAGTGATTAAAGCACATCCGAAACCCAGATAAATGACAGCCATCAGGCTGCATCAATCCATGCAGCCAACTACATGACCATCCGTCCAGACCTCCTGCACGTGCTCAAGAAATTGAAAATTCCTTATGGTACATCATGGAAATCGAGGAGAATGAGCTGGATGAGGAATGGTGAGAACGTCGGGCTATGAATATCTAAATCTAGTGCATGCATTTTTATGCGGTAAATTGCCGGCCAAAAGCTCTGAAACTCGATGGACATGAATCATTCATCATGCAAATGACGTGAATAGTGGTGGCTCAGAAACTGAGAAGTCTCGAAGATTTTGGATTCAAATGATAATACATACAAATGGTATACTGGCTGCCACACAAGACTGTATCCATTTCATGAGCAACTGTTGAGCACCCAATGACTGTTAGTATGTCACCAAGGGGAGCTTAAAGGTGAGCATCAACGGAGCGTCAACAATTTATAGTCTTACCTATTCAGCAATCAAACTGCTGCATAGTCACATCCAGCGAAACAAAAAGTATTGGCCATCATAATAGGTAAAATGGCAAGCGACAGGCTGGTTGCCCGATCATAGAAATGAGCGTCAAACGACTGTCAACCATTTCTGGTCTTGCATCCTGGATAATCACTGTGCTGTGCAATGGCATTTCGCGATAATCATGATATTGGCGGCCTTTATGGGCAAAATGATAGAGACGATATAGCTACTACGTCCTCAAAATGAGCGTCAACCGAGCGTCAAAGACTTTTGCTGTTGCATCTTGGACAATGCAAGTGCTGTGCGGAGAGATTAAGCCATAGTCGAACTATCGGTCACCTTTCTAGGCGACAATGTTTGCGACAACATCGCTACTTTGTCCTAACAATGAGCGTCAACGGAGCCTCAATGACTTCTGCCCTTGGATAATGGAAAATGCAAGCGCTGTGCGGTGACATTGACCCATAATTGATCTATCGGCCGCATCTCTAGGTAAAAATGCTTGCGACGACATCGTCACAATGCCATAAAAATCAGCGTCGAAAGAGCGTCAACGCTTTTAGGCCTTGCATCTTTGAAGATCAAGGGGCTCTGCGACTACATTGATCCATAATCGAACTATCCACCGCCTTTCTAGGCAATATGCTTATGACCAGGTCATTACCATGTCCCAAAATGAGCGTCAACAGAGCGTCAACAGAGTGTCAACAGAGCGTCAACAGCGCATCCACGATTCCAGATCTTGCATCTTGGATAATCTACGGGCAATGGAACGCAGATAACTCACAACGAATCTATCGGCATGCTTCATCGGCAACAATACTAGCGACGATATCGTGTCCGCCGGGTATAATTGAGCACGCACAGAGCGTGAACAGTGTTTGTGGAGGCTCCGAAGACTACACAGAAATGAACTGAATTGTGCCGTACTGAAATCAAGTTTTACACAGTCAGTCTTTGCAATGTGACCTTGTATACAACTTCACAAATATGCATGCAATGTCTTACAGATCTGATTTTTGTACTTGTCGCTGTAGAGTCAATATGAGAGAACCCGGAGTCTGCTTTGCGATATCGTTACTTTCGTCAGTCTTTCGAGTTGCATTGCACAGCTTTTTAATTCCTCCCGCCATGTCGGATTCAAACTCTTCGAACATCTCATTCCTCAAGGTTATGATCTGTTCCAAAAATGAATGTGTCATTATTCGTAATTTGAGCGACCTTACTTGACAAATCATCTTTGATGCTTGGTGGGCTTCATTGAATGGAGGCTCGAAGCAGCCTGTGGCTTGGAATAATTCTAGATATGATCCTTCGTGGCGATTTTATTTACAGTGGGGAATGGAGGAGACCGGCAGCCCAGGCATCATATATATCGTTTCTCATCAAGTTCTTCGCCATCCATCAGATCATGGGACCAGCTCAATGGGAAAACACTTATTGGCAAAAGATCAGATTACAAAGTTAAATGAATTGACAGGGTCAGAGGTTACTGAATTGAGTAGTTCGACGGTTGATGAAACAGCTTTGGACATCCGGAAGAGGCAAGGAAGTCGAGAAATCACAATAGCATGTTCGCAGAGGAAGATCATATTTGACATCCAGGTTGATCCATAATGACCGAAATGACAGACAAAACATTCCAAACTGGCAGCAAAGGACTTTGAAACTTTCCAATTTCACCAAGACACATGGAATCACTACCTCATGTTAGGATTTGTTTCGTCTCATATTCCATGGAACACTATATCGAATCTGGTGCTACGACGGTCACATATAACATAACGTGATGACCGAGTACTGCCATCCGCTACGACCCTGAGCAACCTTTGCCAGAGGGAATATGCACTGACCATGGATGCAATTAAGAAGCAATCGGCGTCACGAAATAATGGTAGTCTAGCAGGCTTTTGACCGGCAGGCATCAACAAAGAAACTAGCCATAACGTCGGACATTGCTTACTATATGTATCAAATTTGAACATTGTGTGAAGTTCAACTCCCTTTCGATGAGGTTGATCGCCTGTTCTTTTCCCCTCTCGAAAGGTAATCAAGGATTTTAGGTCAAGGGCCAACATACTGGAGCAAGGCTAGCCATACATTTTAAGGACGTTCTTGATCATGTTAAGCTTACTGACAGGCGTTTGGTTGGAATTATGACTGATAATGCCTCCTCAAATTACTCGATGACATGCGACCTCCAATCAACACTTGAGGACTCTGGAACCGAGTGGCCTGCTTTGAGGAATCACATAGCATGCATGGCGCACGTCATACAGCTGGCGTTATGTGCATTCATGAGCAGTATTGGTGAAAAACGCCACACCATGTCTTCGGAAGCTCATGAGCGCGATCAGCAATTTGGAGAGAATGAAAGTATAAAGATTGGGAAGAGTCAAAGGCTTCGAGAAGAGGGCAACGCTAGATCAATAAGGTGTCGGCTATGAAACCAAGTTTAGCAAAGATAATTCAGAAAGTACGTATTTCATGATATTTTGAAAGTCCTGAAATTGACCTTGATATAGCAAAGAATGCTTCTGGTATTGATTGCACTAACACTTGGTCGTCGAAACGAGTTCATTGACAGCGAAAAAGCCAAAGTCCTCATCACGGTACATCCAATTATCGATATGAAGACACATTTGAACTCTACCCTGGAGATGCTCGAGCGCGCCTACCGAGTACAGGAAGTCACACAGCAGTGGCGTCAAAATCCAAAATACAGCGATTACTGGCCACTCTTCTCAACACAATACAAATCGACCATTGTGAAGTATGTTATGGAAGAGTTGAGGCCATTCTGATTTTGGACCCTGTGTATGTCGAAGAGGCATACAGGCACATTGTATTACGTTATCACACTGTACAACGACATGTTCGATCATATGTATGGCGTGATGGGAGATTTGGCTAAGCAAAGGACTCAATGGGAGGAAGACTTGTTCCTCGCCTTGAGGTTAACTCAACAGAAGCTGTCCAAATATTACGCTGAAGTGACTCCAACAACAGTTATGCTTCTCATCTCTGCACAGATTCTCCATCCTTTCCAGAAGTTGTGATACTGTTGAAAGTGGGACAAGGGAATGGATATTAATCCTGATGATGAGACATCCTATACCACCCAATACCAAGAGGCCTTTCTGAAGTATGTGGAGAATGAATACTGTGCCAAACATCGATGTGTGCTGGTCAATAAACAGGAAAGTTTACCAAGCAGTAATCTCATCCCCTCTGCACCGGCTTCAGGATCCTGTCAATCATCCTTTGATCCATATGATTCATCCAGCGATGATGCAGAATACTTGATCTCTAACAATGTGGCTGAAACGACACCCAGACTAAGCGATTGTGCAGCACACTTATTGACCGGTGCCAGCCTTTATTTGAATCTGCCGCCTGCGGCGCCAAACAACTGGGGGCATATTGATTCAAATCTCAATGATTACCACTCCGACGAGGGGCAGATGGGCAGTACATTTGGTTACCGGACACAACCGACTGGTGCCATCAACAGGAAGAAATGCACTCAAAGTACGCCGATCTCTCAAATGTGTCGCGCAACATATTCTCTATCATACCACATGGTCTCGCAGTACAGGCCAGGTTTTCCCTAGGCCAAGATGTTATTGGCTGGAGGCAGTCAACAACCACAGGCAAGACTGTTCACAAATAAGTTGTTGTAAGGCAGTTTGCTCGAGCCAATAACCGGATTTTGGCAGGTGCTGACCAAGGATTGGATACTACGAACACAGAAAACGACTCAGATACGAAGCAAGTGGCGGGGGAAAGGACATTACACAGAATGGCCAAGGTTCACAACTTTTTGAAGATGTGGCAGGGCAGCCAAACCTATGTGCTACCCAGAAGGAATCTCGCGCTCAAATCAAGCAGATGACTGCTGTGGGATACATTTCACACACAGAAGAGATCATCAAAGCATTCTGATCACTCTTTCAACATGATGGTGCGGCTGCATTGAAAATCCCAGAAAGATCTCCTTTGCCACCACCTTTGTCTGCAAAGGAGCTCCCTGGAGGAGTAACTCAAATGTTAAATGTCCGCCGAATCCGAAGAATCAAACGTCATCCAGTCCAAAGTGATGAGGAGAGTGCACCTGAAAGGATTTCGGACACTGAAGATTGGCATAACTGGAATCGGGACATGGATAATCCAAACGACAGCGAAGACGATTGCGCGGAGGACATTGAATCTGATATAGAGCAGGACAATAGCATCGAGGATCCGGAATGCCCAGAGCAGCAGGATGTGATCGGGGAGCCAAATGTTCCCGGATTGATTCGGCCTTGACATAAGTCAAAGAGACAGGCCAAAATGGTTTTGATGATGGTCAATGCAATCACACAAGCAGGAATAAGGGAGTGGAGAAAAATTAGGACAGAATACCTCAATGTTACACCATCTTCTTTATGTATCTTGACCGAGAGTTTCAGTTAGTGATATATTATAGGGTAATGGTGAGCAGAAGTTGTGAATATCGGTTGATAAACAGATGCATAGCAGGAACAATGAAGCTTTTGGCACGATACATGAATTTTGGTCTTGTGAGAGCGAACAGTGCAAGAATGTTACTGCGCTCGGTTTTGCCACAGGGCCAAGTCTCAATCTGACAGAACGACTACCAATAAGTTCAAATGATGATGAAAACTATTGTCGATGGCAGCAGATCTTGAATGGACGATACAATAAAATGAGCCTTCACGGAGAGTCAATGATTTGTGGTTTTGTAAGTACGGAAATTCCACACTGATTATGTCGCTGCTATGCATAACCGATGTGTTGTCAGCTTTTTAAGGCAAAAGAGACCGCCACAAGGTCACCACCCCATTCTGAGAATGAGCGTCAACAGAGTGTCAACAATGTTTAGTTATGCATCTTGGATAATTTATGTTCGGATTGGTTCCAGACATCAATTTGTCAGATATCGACAGCCTTTACTGGGAAAAACTACAGGGACATGCTCCCTGCCGCATCCTGAGAATGAGCGTCAACTCAGTATCAACAACTTTTAGCTTCGCATCTGGGGTAATTTATATTCTGATTGGTTGCTGACAGCCATCTGTCAGATATTGACAGCCTTCACTGGGAAAAATTACAGCGACATGCTCCCTGCTGCATCCTGGGAATCAGCGTCAACGGAACGTCAACCATTTTTAGCTTCACATCTTGGGTAATTGATGTTCTGATTGGTTGCGGACATCCATTTATGAATTATTAGCAACCTTTACTGGCACAAGTGACAGTGACATGCTCCCTGCCGCATCCTGCAAATGAGCGTCAACGGAGCATCAATAGTTTTAGTTGTTGCATATTTGGTTATCAAGGCATTGCACAGATCTTCGCATTCACAACGGAATTATTGACTGCCCTGAGAGGCAAAAATACAATATATCAAGGGTAAAACACCGATTCCAAATTAATTGAGATTTCAAGCTGCAAATCATGCAAAATCATATTATTGGTCATTGAAAATGCGATGTTGATAATATACTATTAACAAACTTCTAAAAACAAGAGCGTTATATGAATCTATGGATGGACCCGCTGGGCGACCCAATGACAACCTGCCCAATTCAGACAGGTTGGGAGTTCACCATCGAACCGTACATGAGTTGACGGTTCGGATTTATTGACAACCAGGACAGCCACGTGGCCAACTGTGCTGTGTGGACCCTGACCCGGACCCCACGTGACAGTCCGGGACCGTTCGTAACACTAGTCGTGGTGCTAGTTTCACTGCATTCCGTGCTGTCTATAGTTGAATAAGGATTTCAGATCTATTGAGGCCTTCTGGCCAGCCTTCGGGCAGTGTCGTATTGATATCATCATCAATGACCTCAGGATTGGGAAAAGCAGTGACCACATCCAAATGATCGATGTTCCAGCCTGGTTTTGCAATAGGGGGAATGAGACACGGAAAAGTGGTGAGTTTTCCAACCAGGGCATAAGATTGTCAGAAATCTGTTTGTTCATCGCACTTCATTCCGAGGCGTGCTTTGTATCCTATGGTGCCATCAAGATTGTGTTTTATCTTGGAGACCCACTTGGAGCCAATAGGCTTGACTTGCAATGGCCATGCTTCCTGGGAGGTGATGGTTGTGTACAGGTTGTTGTGCAGGGTCAATGTGCATTCCTCTCACATTGCTCATTCTGAGTGGTCTTGTTGTGGGCTATCCATGGCGTTGAGATATGCGAATGGATCGCTGTTGACGGATGTCGATGTGAGAGCCATTGCCATCATGATTCGTACATTAGTGAATAGCTTTACTTTACTCGTCTCGATATAATCTGTATGTGGTACTGGTTGGCTTGATTGCTTGGTCATGGCCCCTGTACGGCATGGATGATCATTTTTGCAGCTGAGATGTTGGTTCTGGACAATGGTTTCTCTTGATACCAGTGATGCATTCTCCTTGTCAGGAGGATGAGATCTCACACCTGTACTTGCAGAGAGACTTCAACAGTTGTCAGCGTCAGGCAGATTGTGGTCTGTATCATCATCGGTACTGTCATGATCACCAATTCCATTGCCTTCTCTGTTTCAACTGGTTCGTGCATGGTTAGGGTAAAGTCAATCTCCATCTGTTTCAATGTCGTCGACATATTCCATCTCATGTGGTAGCAACAAGATGTTCGTTTGCTCTGCTGCTAGATATGAAGCTTGGGCATACCTCTCGTGGTCAAACATGACATCTGAGTGTGATCATACTCCTTGGAATACCTGGCACCATATCTTCAAATTTGTAGTCAAATAGTACACATAACCGACCATCATAAATGGCTTTGATCTTGGGCTGAATTGTCGATGGTGTTGTGGCTTGCGATTCAGTTGTTGGTTGTTGTTCTTTTGTTTAATAATACTGAATTGACTTTACTAGAGTGTGACAGGACCAAATAACCTCCTCGGCCTCGGTTGAGAATAAGTCGACTGGCATAGTAGCCAAATCACCGACCCTGGTGGACAGGTGTTTTGTACAAGATTTTATTGCGGCCATTGAACTGAGGGAGCACATCAAACGCATGTAGCATCTCATATGCAGTTCGATATGGTACTTGATAGCTGGTACAGTTGTGTCTTTTCATTAGGCCTGCTTTTGAAGTTCGCAGGTGGATGTATTTTGTGGTATTGATTGCTTCTCCCGGGAATTCAAGTGGCACCTGGGAGTCATTCATGATAGACCATGCTATCTCAGGAATGGTCTCGATCATGTATTCCGCAAACCACTTGTCATTTCCAAGGTAGAGAGGGCATGGTTCATAGGTCTTACCATGAACACTGAGCACCAACCGGAAGGTGTTGTTGTCATATTCCCCACTGCCATTATCGCACCGAGATCGTTTTACTTGGTATCCCATGGAACCAACTACCTCCTGAAATGATTTGTAGGCTGCGGTGCATGTTTTGGACATCATATCTGGAACAACCTGAACCGAGGTGAAGGGTGTATACTCGTCAAGGATTAGGATATAGTAGCAATGGCCTGTGGAGGTGGGTGTGGAAAATGGTCCACATACATCTGAATGTATGAGTTCAAATGGTTTTGTAGTGTGCTTGGTCTTGACTTTGATGATGTTCTGTTTGTGCTTAGCCTGGATGCACACAGTACACATTGAGTCATCTTTTGTATACCCATCAATAGAAGTTTGTATGGCAGTAGGATGAATGTGCGCTAGATGGCGATGCCATAATTTTGATTCTGAGAATATGAGAGGCTTCCAAGAGGGTTATGGAAATTTGGTGGCAGGTGGACATTGAGGTGTGTTGCTAGCTGCACTTGGAGACCGGGTGTAGAGTGAGCTAGAAGTAGGCTTGTTGGAGTGCGCCATTGATGGTACAGTGATATGTGCACTCGATGATGCTCTGTCTCTCTATCTCTTGATCTATCTTGAATTACATTTTGTAGACACACTTGGTACTATTGAAGTGAATGCAGATGCAGGGGATATGATATAGACATCATTGACCCAATGGCCTGTGATGGTAATTGATGGAGATGATATGGAGCACTTTCTGCATCCAAATGTGGATGTGTATCCAGCAGTGCCTAATTGAGTGATGGAGAGAAGTGAGAGCCAGAATGTAGGGGTGTACAGAGCATTGACTGCATATTCCTGTGAAATGTTATTGAGTCCATGATGGCTCACTGTAACTTTGTTGTCATCTCCAAGCTCAATGACTATTGGCTGGTGAAGTTTCTCTATTGAGTTAAATCTGGAGTGGTCATTGAACATATGGTGAGATGCTCCAGAATTGATGACCCAGGCAGCTGGTGCAGAGGTTGCAGTCAGTGCGGTTGCATTGTCAGCCCGTATGATTAGTTTGACATCTCCTGCTGTGGCAAGTGATGAAGTGCCCTGATTGACTTTGTTGCATTGAAGCTGAGCATGGTTGTAGTGGATACAGTCGGACTTGAAGTGTGCTGGGAGACTGCAATGGTTGCAAGTTCGTTTGTGGTTCCTGGAGTCGTGTGTATAGTCGTTGTTCATGTCAATGTCAGCCCCGTATCCCTTTTTACACTCTTTGGTGGTATGATCATCAATTTTGCAGTATGGGCATTCGTGCTTCTGGTGAGTATTTCCTCATCCACCTACTTGTTCACAACCACATCCACCATAGGCAAGATTTTGGCAATGGGTGTAAAGAGCCGCTCAGGTGGGTGCATCTTTGATTTCATTAGCTAGTGTCATTGCCTCAGCAGGTTCGTGGATTGCATCCATACACAGCTTGGCCATGGGTGCAGGGATCTGCTGTTCAAACAGTTTGATGGTTGTTTCATATGAATAAGAGAGGGTAGTGAAGATACCAGGAATCCTGGTGTGATCGGTGATGTTTTTGATAGTGCTGATCAGTTTCTTGCTGCAGGCAATTAGTTGGCCTTAGAATTGGGTGACTGTTTCATCTAGCGATAGTCGAGAGGTGGTGAACTTCCGCAGGTCATGGGTGCGCCCATGTCTTCTTAAAGCATTGTTGCATCAGTCCCTGAGAGCTTCCCACATCTCCATGCGGTTGTCAATATTGTAGATGACTGGAAGGAGTACATCCCAGCATCTGAGGTGTATTTGTGCTCTCGCCATACTGGCTCAGTCGTGCCAGTATTCATGTAGCGGGCGTAGGGCGACATACGTGCCGACAGGGAGGACTTCGACACCGGTGACGATATTGTATACTTTCTTGGTGATGAGGACTAGGTCAATCTGTTGCTTCCTCACAGGGTAGTTTTCCGCAGTCACCTTGGGCACATTCCTATTATCAGGCTTGAATGTTTCATTGGACATGTTCTAGAGCGGAGGAGGTTAGGACAGTGACGATGGAGGTTGATCGATGGTGATGGTGTTGCAGCTGATGAGCAGGGATGGTTGTGAGTTGGATATGGTGTTTGAGGCTCTTGTAATATTGTGAGATAAAAACAGTAGCGGGCGCCAGGCTCATAACCTGTTCAAATAGTGGTGTTTAGCGAAGCTTGATTGTATTCTATCTAAGAGGGCCACAAGGCCAATATATATGAAAGTGCAGATACGGCTGAATGCCATCAGCCCGTATCCGAGTCAACAGTCATCTCCGGCCATATGAGACATCACCGTCTCCGGCCATACAAGACACCTCCGTCTCCGGCCATACGAGACCCATCTCCGGTTTAGACCTGTATATTCAATAGTGATGGATGAGTAAAGCGAGTGATGCGGGGTGACTTGCCTTCGGGTTTGTGTTCCTGTTACACGGCTCCTGTGCCAAGCATTGGAACGCAGAGTATGTATGCTATACAATCCCTTACGAAATGGGTGGTTTTCAATCTAAAAAATCCCGAGTTAGTGGGCGACAACCCCGCCGGCCCACTAGATCCCCGTTCAGGGCCTAGGTGCTCTAAGGGGGTCGGAAATGTGCTTTTCGTGCCTTTTCACTATACAAATTAAAATGAAAAAGCATCAGTGATACGGTAAAAAGGTACCAGGAGGTGCTAGAGCTCGTTTGCGCGCTTTTTTGAAAGCTCTAATGGCTTTTATTGCGTGTCCTGTCGGCCTGTGACTTTTTGAATATGCTGGACTCCCACTAAAGGTACTTTAAATCCCTGACTTTCGACTGCTGTGCTTTGAAATGGTATATTATCAAGCCCTACAACACCACCGGAAGTGCTTTTATTTGTGCCTCTTTGTGTGCATACCTTACTTCAACTGAGTGGTAGGCACGAATGATAGATTGTGGCTGTTCTCTATCGGTTGCTTATCTTCCTTCCTTTTACAACACTAGAGACATCAATGACAAAGTAGGGCCCAGCAAGCAAAAGCTGCAAGGAAGGAATTGGCAGTGGCGAGAGTGTTATGATGACAGGTGTGTTGAGGGTGATGGAGGAGTCAGTGCTCCTACTAGTGGTTGGTGCCGTTAGTCCCCTCCCTCTACACTTCTTCCCTTAACTAGAATCAGTAGTCTTGCTGTGCGAGGCAAAACGAGCCACCCTTACATTGACATTTCCACAACGCTCAAATCACTTCAATTTTAGCCAGATTGTCTCTGAAGTTGCATGAGGCTCTATATGGGAGTATCTGGGTCATTCTTATTTCCATCTTGCTTGCATATATAGCGTTGCATTATTTCTCGAGTTTCGTTGCTTGCTTTTGTTGCCTCGTGCAGAGCGACGGAAATTCGTTTCTCCGGTCTAGGGGATAGCCCCAGAGTGCTCTTCCGGCAGGCATTATCTAGTGAAGAAGTTAGCGTGGCTGAAGGAATTTACAGAAGCCGCAACCCAATATGTAATGCTAACCACACATCTGATCTATTAAAATATCCTTCAAGCCAGATGCGACCTGATATGTTGATACAAAGATACACTTAACATTTATGACTTCTTAGTGTTCCCAAACCCACTGAGAATAGCCCGGAGGCCCTCCCTTGTCTCTCTCACTAGTACACACTACAATATACACTCACTGTTCCTCCCATAAATAACAGTGTACGATTCAGTACCCATCACTTTGGGGTACGTGAGCTGTATACTTCTATAACGATTAGCAAAGGACGGTCGGTGGTAATTTGTATGGGGATATAACTTCTATCGGGAGTATCCCGAGGCTGTTTGGAGATTCCTGAAACGGGCCTCAGTGTTGAACTGTACCTCGTTGTATTCTAGTGGGCTTGTGCACTCTGTACCACGATCTATCTCTATAATAAAGCCGCTGCTGGGATTGAATTAGTTCATCTTTCAACAGCGTTCCGTATCTTCAACCCTGTGTCATATCTACCGATATCGGAAATCCCGCTAGTGTACTTAAATATCCACAAGAGGACATGGCCCGTGAACCTGCGTCAGAAGAAAGTGGCGGAAATTGAATTAGGTGAAGCTTACGAGTACGACACAAATATTACTGTCACCACCGAGACTTGTGCACTCATATCAGCCAGCTCTGTGTTGGGGCAGTGCGACGATGATCGGGACCGTTGTATGTACTACACCGATTGTATCGGCTATTATGACAACTCGAATTTATGTCTCACTGGATGCAACACGACGGAGTTTACACTGACATGGTATGTTATTAACTCCCTCCTGATTCTCTAGCGACAAAACTCACGGTGACAGCTCATCTACCAGCAAACCCTACTGTAAACGCTAGAACAATCTAGAAACTGGCTACAGCTTCTACCAATGCGAGACACTTTCGATCGTGACGTCGTTAGCAACGCCGCAGTTCACAGTAACTGTCACGCACAATTCCAACGTTAGTTCGACGACTGGAAATGTTCCCTCTGTGTCTGCCGCGGGACAACATTGTGGGAATTCGGTTCCGGCTAGTGCTGTTGCCTTTTCTACACCAAAAATAAAAGCATATAAGTGCAAGAATTGGGTTAAGGATTCTTTTTTCTTAGGAGTAAAAGCTACCGTTGAAATTGAATTGGAAATAGAACCAGAAGTGGAACTAGGAGTGCTTTTCTACCTATACTTCCTCTTCAATACTGTTTCTTTTTGTGCCATTTAAAATTCACCCATATGATTTTACCCTGTGCCTTTTCTCTTCCTTCCCTCTTCAAGATATATAAAACAATTAGTAAAGACCCTTGGCGCTCCAAATAGAACTGACCAAAGGTACTTCCACCCCCACCAAGCACCTCTGATCTTGATTAACACTCTTGCCACTACCACTCCTCTTGTAGTTGTTGGTTGCTGAGCCCTACCCTCTCCTTAGGGCTACCGCTGTGTTTACGAAGTATAGATTAGTGTGACGATGGTAGTAGCGGTGGAGGCATGTTTGGGTGGAAAAAGTTCGTCCCAGCTTCTGAAGGCTTGTCCGATACCGGATTACGAATCTTAGGGCTTCTAAATCATGGCTCAGATGGATAAGTCTTTTTATTGATAAGATGGTATACCCGAAGGTACCTACAGTCTCCGGTAGACGTCGGGAGAGGAGTCATCTGGGCGAGCTGGTAGTTGCACATGGGACGAGACGAGCTCCGACATTGGCTCAAGACATCTCGTTTCGTTAACAAACAAGCTCGTGAGCTTGAAGCTCAAGACTTGGGGGTGATAAGGCCCAACGACGAAGAGATAATTCGAGCCTATATATGGATTACATCTGGTTCATGATTTAATTATCCCTAGTGCTACTAGTACTAATATACCTTGCAGATCCTCCCATTTTCCCCTGTTTACTTTAGCGGCAGCAACTCCTTCGTCCTTCACATTCCACCTTTCTACTTCAAGTTAACATAGCTAATGTTTCGCAAAAAAATGATCTACCAAACCAATCCACAAACCAATTGCGCTTCTCGGATATGACATCACCTTGATTGATCTGTAGCGGGGATTTATGTGAAATGATCAGGGTATGAAAATTATCTACTTGTGAAGACAATCTTTCCGCAGGCACACTGCTAATGGGAATCGCCAAATATTCTCGGGTCAATATAGTAAAACCTTGTGGGTACCAGTTTCTGTAGCGTTACCACCAAGTCAGGCCATCAACTTGCCTCTGCCAGTGTCAGTGTTGTCGACCTAGATTTTCACATCTTGTTGATAAGTCTCGTGGCCGAGACGAGCACAACATATCACTCGTAAGGTCTCGAGACATCCGTGTTGCATATATGGTTTATCTCCCTGGCGTATGGCTTCAGTTGGGATGATGCATAATCTCTCTAAGATGATGGTCATTCCATACTCAGCTGGAGATGCCAGACTGAGCTGGAGATGACAGCTGAGTGCGCATGCATGCGTACAAGACATGCAAGCCATACTCCGAATACCGCATATATAAGTTCTTGAATGTACCTGTACTTTAGAATAAAAGCTTCTAGCAATCAGTACATTTCAACAGGTGATGAGCCTAGTTATCACTACTATCTAAATTCTCACGATCTCTTTCACGATGTCCAAAAATTGCCTCAAGAACCCTAAACCTTGCCACCGTACCAACAGCCGCATAAACAGCACTAAAACTCAATACCATCACGAGTCATCTCCATGATCTCACGATGACTTCCTCCGAACCCGCCTTCAACAAACCCAGGTGGGGAGACATCACGCAGCTCACTCACGCCAACTACGACAAATGGAAAGGCAACATGATTCTCATCCTGTCAGCCATGACACTGTATGCAATCGTCATCAGAGAGGATCCTGGACTGCCACCACTTGATTTTGACCACGATGACAACCATGATGATTGAAAGTCTCAGGAAGCTGAGGCTGCATCAATGATCAGACTTTCCTGATCCCCCGAAGTACGGCAAATAGTCAAAGGTATACGAAACCCTCACAGAATGTGGAACATGTAAAAAATGAGTCTCGGCCTGCCGGATCATATATCGGCAGACAAGACATTCTTCACCAGTTCTGTGCATGCCGACCTAAGGAAGACGACCAACTTGAGTTATACTGCACCAAGCTCAGTAACTACCACATCAAACTGGACTATACCGACAATGCAATCACCAATCGAGATTTCCACACCTCAATATTCACATCACTGCCATCTCAGTATGCGATGATATTAATGGTCCTAAAGCCTAGAAAGCCCTTACCTACACCCGTAGAAGCCTTGCATGACCTCCTAGAGGAAGAAACTACAGCCAGCCTCACCAGAGAACTTGGAGATGCATCCATGGGGGCCGCCGTTTTCTCTCAACGTGGCAGCTACCTCGGCTGAGGCCTGGGCGGACGGTATGGGTGTGGTGGACGTGCTGGACACGGTGGACGCCGAGGACGCGGTGGACATAGTGGACATGGTTAGTGTTAGCAACGGGTCCGGGTAACCCGCCAGCAGTCCGGGTTTGGATCGCAAAAACGGGTCGGTTCGGTTCCAGACCCGTCCAAAAACCTGACCCGCTGACTCTTGGCGGGCCAAACCCGGACGCGTACCCGTCAACCCGCGGGTTTCGACGGGTTTGGCTAGACCCGTTGGTTGCAATCTCCGGTTCCGCGTTTTGGGTTTCACATTTATGGTCGCATTCAGATATGATACTGTTGATTGTAAAATAGCGCCATTGGTACGTTACAGTCCATTTAGAATGTATTGGCCGCTTTAATCACCGAAACGTGTAGACATACGCGCCCTACCACATCCTGAAAATGAGCGTCAACGGAGCGTCAACGATTGTTGGTCGTGTATC
>Ga0307512_10004350_pt1 | contig 15609 bp, 19 predicted proteins | sample 14_EM_MG_FD_200267 | JGI IMG/M metagenome (GOLD analysis project Ga0307512, IMG submission 200267) | Populus trichocarpa ectomycorrhiza microbial communities from riparian zone in the Pacific Northwest, United States - 14_EM | ecosystem: Host-associated > Plants > Roots > Unclassified | place... | reverse complement strand
AGAGGACCGTTCACCCGGCACAGCGTACTGATCAGTGTGGCCGTGTTAGCTTTCGGCCGGAAGCACGGCCCTCCGGAAGGCGGCACAGCGATGCGGTTCGGACTTTTCGGCACTGGGCCGTGGGCCCATCTGGCTCACGCGCCGGGCCTCGCGCGGCATGACGGCGTCGAGTTCGTCGGCGTCTGGGGCCGCAACGAGGCCAACGCGGCCGCCCTGGCCGACGAGTACGCCGCGAAGGCGTACCCGACGATCGAAAGCCTGATCGAGGACGTGGAGGCCGTCGCGATCGCGCTGCCGCCGGACGTCCAGGCGCCCCTCGCGCTGCGGGCGGCGCGGGCGGGCCGGCATCTGCTGCTGGACAAGCCGGTCGCGTTCACCGCCGCGGCGGCCGATGAGATCGCCGCGGCGGTGGCCGAGAACGGTCTGGCTTCGGCGGTCTTCTTCACCCGGCTTTTCAATCCGGGGTTTGTGGAGTTCCTCGCCCAGGCCGCGGCGACCGGCGGCTGGATCGATGCCCAGGTCGATCACGTCGGCACGATCTATACCGAGGGGAATCCGTTCGCGGCCTCGCCCTGGCGGCGGGAAAGCGGCGGCCTCTGGGACGTCGGCCCGCATGCGCTCGCGCAGGTGCTGCCGGTGCTCGGCCCGGTGACCGAGGTGACCGCGCTGGTCGGCGCCCCGGACATGACCCACATCCTGGTGAAGCACGCGGGCGGCGCGATCAGCACGCTCACCCTTTCCCTCGACGCGCCGCCGGCCGCCGCCCGAAACGAGACGATCTTCACGGGTACGGCGGGGATCATCAGCCCGCCGGACCTGCCGTGGGATCCGATCGAGGCGTTCGGGGTCGCGCTCGACCAGCTGATCGCGGCCGCGGGCGGCGGGCCGCAGCCCGAGATGGATGTGCGTTTCGGGGCGCGGGTCACCGCCGTCCTGGCCGCCGCCGAGGAATCCGCCAGAACCGGCCGCACCGTCTCGCTGGCCGGATAGGTAGCTAGCCGGACCCATCCGCCAAGCTATCCGCCCCGAATCATCGACACCGATGGGGAACGACGGAGAGGCTCACCCATGACGGAGCGCGGTAGTGCCCGCCGACCGGACCGTCTCTCGGCGGTGCCGGATCCCGCGCCGCCGGAGGCGCCGGACGCGGGTGCCCTCTTGCGGGAGGTGGCCAAGGGTGACGAGGCCGCGTTCGGCCGGCTCTACGATCTGGTCGCGCCGCGGGTGTACGGCCTGATCCGGCGTGTGCTGCGCGACCCGGCCCAGGCCGAGGAGGTCGCCCAGGAGGTGCTCGTCGAGGTTTGGCGCACCGCGGCCCGGTTCGACTCCTCCCGTGGTTCGGCCACCTCGTGGGTGTTCACAATCGCGCACCGGCGGGCGGTCGACCGGGTGCGTTCCGAGCAGTCCGCCGCCGACCGGACCGTGCGGGTCGGCGCGGCGTCCATGGACACGCCGTACGACGAGGTTGTCGACGAGGTGGCCGGGCGGCTTGAGCGCCAGCAGGTGCGCCACTGCCTGGACGCCCTCACCGAGCTGCAACGGCAGGCCGTGACGCTGGCGTACTACCAGGGCCACTCGTACCGGGAGGTGGCCGACCTGCTGGAAACCCCGCTACCCACCGTGAAAACGCGAATGCGCGACGGCCTGATCCGTTTACGCGACTGCCTGGGTGTGGAGGTGGCGGCATGATCGAGGTGGATATTCATGCGCTGGTCGGCGCGTATGTGTTGGATGCCGTTGATGATCTGGAGCGGGTTGCGTTCGAACGGCATCTTGTCGACTGTGCGGCGTGCCGGATCGAGGCCGACGAGTTGCGCGAGACCGCGACCCGGCTGGCCGACGGCGCCTGGTCGGTGCCGCCGCCCCGGCTGCGCACGGAGGTCCTGACCGCGATCGGCCGCACCCGTCAGCTGCCGCCGGGCGAGCCGTCCCGACGGGAGCGGGATCCACGTGCCGCGGTTTCCCGCTGGCGCCGGCTTACGGTGGGCGCGGCCGCGGCGGCGGTCCTGGCCGCGGGGGCGGGCGCGGCTTCGTGGGCAGTGCAGGAGCAGCGCGTACGCGATGAATCTGCCCTCGCCGCGGCGGCGGAGCAGCGTCAGGCCCGTACCCAAGAGATCCTGACCGCCCCCGACCTGGTGGTCCGCACCTCGCCGATGATCGGCGGCGGCCGGGTTACGGTCGCCTACTCCAAGTCGCAGGACTCGAGCGTGGTCTCGGTGCGGGCCGACGCCTCGCCCGGGGCGAACCGGGCGTTCCAGCTCTGGACGATTCGCGGGACGGCCGCGGCCGTCAACCAGGGTGTGCTGGCCCCGGGGGCGCAATCCGGGGTGGAGATCGTGAAAGGGCTGCCGGACAACGACGTCTTCGCGGTGTCGCTGGAGCCGGCCGGCGGCTCGCTTGTGCCGTCGGACATTCGGGCCCAGGTCGAATTGGTGTGAGCTGCTGCCCGTTCACCCGAACGGGCGAGGTTTGAGGTTGAGTGCCCGGCTTATGGGTAATGTGCGGAATTTGCCGCAGACCAGGCTACCCAACGATGACACTGTGGACCGATGACCGCCTCGACGCCGGCTTCGAACTCGCCAACGAGGAACCTCGCCGTGGTCGCGGCGCGGATCTCGTCGGCCGGAGCCGGCCGGGCTAGGGAACGGTTCGCTCGATGGCGGCCGGGCCGTCGCGTTCCAGCTCCTTGCGGGCTCGTTCGATGTTTGCCGGCGTGGGATCGCGGCCCTCGGCCACGGCCAGGTCTTCCGGGTCCCACGGCTGGTCGGCGCCGGTACGCACGACCGGCTCCTCGCCCGGCTGGAGAAACTCGGGGGTGTCGGAATCGGCACCGCCGCCGGTGATGAAGGCGTCGACGGCAACGTCGTCCGCCACGGCGTCGGCCACCTCCGGCGACTCCTCCAGCGGCTCTTCGTTCTGCTCGGTCATGAAACCTCCACGGATGCACGTTGCGCGCTGCTTCCTTCTTACCCCAGTGGCCGTACCCCGGCAGGGCGACTCGGCCCGCGCGGCGCGCGCGAAGAAACGGACGACTGATCACTCCGAGGTCGAAGTGAGCGTGATTCGGACAGTGCTTGCGTGCATCGGATCGACGGTGCGTAGTCATGCGAATACATTTCTCGCTTGTCACGTGTGGAGCGTTCCGGCGGGGAACGCTCGGCCTCCGGCCTCCGGCGCTGCCCGGGTTCCGGTCGCGCGGCACTGACGAGGAGAGCGACACATGGACGGACGCTGGGAAGTGCCGAGGTGAACAGCCTGCCGGACGCGGAACGGGACGCCGGCGAGGTGGTCCGGGCGCTGGCGAGCCTCGCGGCCTTGTTGGGTCGGCCGGGCATCGGGCTCGACGAGGAGGCCCGGGTGCTGCTGACGCTGGCCGCGGACGGCGGCCAGGCGGCGGAGCGGGTGCTGGCCTACCTGCGCGGACTGCGCGGCTCGGGCGACGGGGAGGCCGTCGCGGTGCCACCACGGCTAGGCCCGTGGCGGGACTGGGTGCCGCCGCGCGGCAACCTCCTGAGTGAACGCGGCCGTCGACACCGGACCGACGAGGTGCCGAACCGGCTGCGCCGCGGTGACCCGGGCGAGTAGGCCGGTTTCATCCGATCGACTGCAGGCTCTCCGACGGGCGCTCGCCGAAGCGGGCCCGGTAAGCCGACGCGAAGCGCCCCAGATGCGCGAAGCCCCAGCGGTGCGCGACCGCGGCCACGGTGATCCGTGCGGGGTCCGCGGCGAGCAGCGCCGACCGGGCCCGATCGAGCCGCACCTGTTGCAGGTAGGCCATCGGCGCGCAGCCGACATGCCGGCGGAAGCCTTCCTGCAGCGAGCGCACGCTCGCCCCGGCGATGTCGGCCAGGTCGGCCACGCTGAACGGCCGCTCCGGCTCGTCATGGATGGCGTCGAGGGTGCGCTGGATGGCCCGCGGTGGCCCGGCGTGGACCGGCGCGGTGAGCTCGTCGTAATACTGGTGCGGCGCGGAGAACAGCAGCCCGCTGAGCACGCTGTGCCGCAGGTGATCAGCGATCAGCGGCTGTCGGATGAGGCTTTCGGGGTGCTCCAACTCGTCCCGCAGCAGGTGTACAACCCGGCGCCAGCTCAGCCCCGCGCCGTCGGTGAGATCGAGCGCCGGCGGCAGGTCGATCGGGCCGTCCACCGGGCGGCCGAGCAGATCGGACAACTCGGTCTCGAGGGCTCGGCGCTCGATCTTCAGGGCGAGCCCCGTCGAGTGTGCGTCGTGCCGGGTGAACACGGCGCCGGCGGGGCCGAACATCGCGGCAGTCGACGGGCCGGCCGCCACCTCGTGCCCCGCGTGCCAGGTGAGCACGTGGCCGGTCGTCGGCATGGTGACGTGATAGGCGTCCAACTCGGCCGCGGCCAGCGTGACCGGGGCCTCGAAGCGTAACTGGCCGAGCGTCAGCGACCCGAGCTGGATCACCCGCAGATCCAGCCCGAAACCCTCGGCGCCCTCGGGCACGCCCACCGCCACCGGGTAATAGAACCGATTTAGCACCCACCGCGCCTGATCCAGATCCGCGCTGCTGAAGAGCATCGTGCCGAGCTGGGATGCCGAGTGGCCGCCCGGGCTCTCAGCCATCTTTCGGCGCGCTCCATTGCATACGGGGAGTATTCGGCCCGGATACGCCGTCGTCAACGCCCCCGACCGGGCCGGCAGGCGGGGGCCGGGTGAACTACTCTGGCGTTCCGCGCCTACGTGGCGTAACTTGCCAACCATCGGAATGTTGTGGGAACGCGGGTCCTGCAGTCGACGCTGACTTCAAGTGACGCAGCACGTGATTCACCGGGCGTACACTCCCGCGAAAGGTCGGCGTCGGCCCCACGACGCCAGGAAGAGGGCAGCCGTGTATCTGCCGATCACCACCCGCCAGTTGGCCGATGGCACCGTCGAAATCGCGCCGAGCGGTGAGATCGATCTCGACAACGCCCACGTGATGCGGGACGCCGTCAACGGCGTGCTGACCACTACCACGCCGGGCAGGATCTGCCTGGATCTGCAACGGGTGATGCTGATCGACAGCATCGGCATTGGCATCCTGGTCGCCTGCTTCCATACGGCGGCCGCCAGCGGCGTCAAGCTTGTGGTGGGCCACCCGAGCCCCACCGTGTACCGCCAGCTCTGGATTTCCGGCCTGGTCGGCCTGCTGGGCTGCGCCGAGCCGCCGTCGCCGCGTACCTCGGTCGGCCTACGCCCGTCCTGATCTTTCCGGTTGAATGCGGCGCATGTATGTGCTGCGTTCCGTCGGGTTGTTCCTGCTTGCCGCGCTCGCCGAGATCGGCGGTGCGTGGCTGGTCTGGCAGGGCGTCCGCGAGCACCGGGGCCTGCTCTTCGTCGGTGCCGGTGTCGTCGCGTTGGGCGCCTACGGCTTCGTCGCCACCCTGCAACCCGACCCGCATTTCGGCCGGATCCTGGCGGCGTACGGCGGCATCTTCGTGGCGGGTTCACTCGTCTGGGGGATGCTGGTCGACCGGTTCCGCCCCGACCGTTTCGACCTGATCGGCGCCGCGCTCTGCCTCGCCGGCGTCGTGGTGATCATGTACGCCCCGCGCGGCGCATGAGCAAGGCCCGGGCCACCCGGCCCGGGCCTGCCACATCCACCAACAAACCTTAGAGTGCCGCCGCTTCCTCCTGCGCCCGGCGCTCGTCGCCGCTCAGCGTGTGCAGCGGCTTCTCCTTGATGAACAGGACCGCGACGACGGCCAGCAGCGCGATCGGCGTGCCCACCAGGAACAACTCGGCGGTGGCGTCGCCGTAGACCTCCCGGACGACACTGAGGACTTCCGGCGGCAGGGTGGCCAGGTCGGGGACCTTGGCGGTGCCGCCCGTCGCGGGCGTGCCGAAGCGCTCGGCCAACAGCGAGGTCACCCGGCTGGCCAGCACGGCACCCAGCGCGCTGACCCCGATCGCGCCGCCCATGCTGCGGAAGAACGTGAGCGACGACGTGGTCGCGCCCAACTCGTGCGCGGCGACGTCGTTTTGGGCAGCCAGCACCAGATTCTGCATCAGCATGCCGCCGCCGACGCCGAGCACTGCCATGTAGAGCGACAACCTCAGCACGCTGGTGTGTGCGTCTAGCGTGCTGAGCAGCAGCATCCCGCCCGTCATCACCACCGCTCCGGCGACCAGATAGGCCTTCCACCGGCCGTACTTGGTGATCAGTTGGCCGGCGACCGTTGACGAGATCAACAGGCCGAAGATGAGCGGGAGACTCATCAGCCCGGCGACCGTCGGCGACTTGCCGAGCGAGATCTGGAAGTACTGCGACAGGAACACCGTGCCGCCGAACATCGCCAGGCCGACCAGCACGCTGGCGACGATCGTCAGCGAGACCGTCCGGCTGCGGAAGATGCTCAGCGGAACGATCGGCTCCTTGGCCCGCGACTCCACGTATACGGCGAGGGCGAGCAGCAAGACCCCACCCGCGACCAACGCGGCGGTCTGCCACGAGGCCCAGGCGAAGTGGTTGCCGGCCAGGGTCGACCAGACCAGCAGGTCACACACGCCCGCGGTGATCAGGAAGGCGCCGAGCCAGTCGATCGAGACCGGCTTGCGCGGCGTACGCGGCAAATGCAGCGTCTTCTGCAGCAGCGCGATGGCGGCCAGCGAGAACGGCACGCCGATGAAGAAGCACCAGCGCCAGCCGAGCCAAGAGGTGTCCACCAGCACCCCGCCGATCAGCGGGCCGGCGATGGTCGCGACGCCGAAGACCGCGCCGAACATGCCGGAGTAGCGGCCCAACTCGCGCGGCGGGATCATCGCGGCCATCACGATCAGCGCGAGCGCGCCCATGCCGCCCGCGCCGACGCCCTGCACGACCCGGCTGACGATCAGGACGCCGACGTTCGGCGTGAAGCCGGCGATCAGCGAGCCCACCACGAACAGGCTGAGCGAGATCTGGATCAGGAGCTTCTTGCTGTAGAGGTCGGCCATCTTGCCCCAGAGCGGCACGGTCGCCGTCATGGCCAGCAACTCCGTGGTGACGATCCAGGTGTAGACGGACTGCGTGCCGCCCAGGTCGGCGATGATCCGCGGGAGCGCGTTCGACACGATCGTGGAGGCGAGGATCGACACGAACATGCCGAGCATCAGGCCGGAGAGCGCCTGGATGACCTCGCGATGCGACATCTTCCCGTACGCCGCATTGGCGGTCTCGGTCTTGGCCTCGCTCCCGATCTCGTCGGGCTCGATCTGGTCGGGCTCGGGCTGGTCGGGCGGTCTGGTGACTGACGTCATCGATCTTCCTCGATAGTGGGTTCGGGATCTTGCAAGCCGCCGGCGACCATGCCGACGGCCTCGAGCACGAGTTCAAGAAGGTCCGGGCCGTTCTCGGCGACGGCCCAGCGCAGCATCGCGGTGCGGAACACGGCACCCAGCACGGACGCCGTCACCGCCGGATAGAGATGGTCGGCGTCGACCCGGGCGCGGGCGGCGATCGCCGCGACGAACTCGGCCTCGGCGGCCGTACCGCGAGCGTGCAGGGAGGGCAACAGCGCCGGGTTGTGGAAAATCACCTTGAGCCGCAGCCGCCAGAGGTCACGGTCGGCCTCGATCTGCTCGATGGCCGGCGCCAGCGCGAGCATCAGCGCGCTCAGCACCGGCAGGTCGCGCTTCGCGGCAAGCAGGCGTTCACGCAGCTCGGCGCCGTCGACGAGGGGATCGCCGATGAGCACGTCGTCCTTGCTGGCGAAGTAGTTGAAGAACGTCCGGACCGAGACGTCGGCGGCCGCGCTGATCTCCTCGACCGTCACCCGCTCGAGCCCGCGCTCGGCGACCAGGCGCAGGGCGGCGGCGATCAGGGCGGCGCGGGTCTGCTGCTTCTTGCGGTCCCGCCGACCGGGCGCCCGGGTTTCCACATCGACCATGCCGCTCACCGTACGGTCAAACTTGCATGCTCTGCAAACTTTTATTCTCTGCAGCTATCCGGCCGCTGGGCCCTTCCCCCCGTCCCTTAGGTTTGAGCGCGATGCGGGCCAAAATTCTCTTCACCACCTTCCTTTCGTACGCGCTGACAGTCGTCGCCATCACGCTGTTCCCGATCCATCCGCACCCGTCGGCCTACTGGACCGGCGAGCCCTGGTGGACGGTGCTCCGCTGGATTCCCGGTGACGTGGACACCCCCAGCTTCGTTCTGAACGTGATCATGCTGATCCCGTTCGGGGTTCTGCTCCCGTTGCTCGCTCGTGCGGCCGACTCCGTAAGTCGGATGGCGTTGCTGGCTGTGCTGGCCAGTTCGGGCATCGAACTGGCCCAGTTCCTGCTCGGTGTGACAGTGGGCAGCCGACGCACGGTCGACATCAACGACCTGATCGCGAATACGCTCGGGGCGCTGATCGGGCTCTTCATCCTCCGGTTGGCGTTGCCGCACGCTGCGCATCGCCGGCTGATCCGGCCGTAGTGCGCAGGCCTTGGGCTCGGAAAGCGATTCTGCTGCACGACCCGGGTCTTGCCGCAAGCCCCCCAGTGCGCTATATGTTAGAAAGGGAGGGAGTGGGTATCTCCTTTCCCTTTGTCGTCTGCCGTGGCTCTTCTCGTCCGTTGTGGACGGACGCTGCGCCGCACCCGCTGCCCGCATGTCTGTTCAGAGCCCGCGCGCCTGTTCGGAGCCTCTGCCGACGCCCGCAAGGCCGCCCGGCATGCCGGGCGGCCTTCGCACTGCCAGTGCTGCCTTCGCTAGCCCGTGCTCAGGCCTCGGCCAGCAGTTGCACCAGTGCTCCCGCGTCTACGTCGGGCCCGCTGGCAGGCGTGCCCTGCTGGAAGCGCCACGACTCGTCCAGGCCGCCCACGTCGACGGCGTCGAAGCCGATTTCGTCGACGAGGTTGAGCACGACGACCTTGGTCGCCGGATCGTCACCGGCGACGGGAATGGCGCGGCGACCCCCGGTGCCGGGCGGGGTGGGCCGGTCCAGCAACTGTTGCGCAAAGATGTTGTTGAAGACCTTCACAACCGGCCGCCCAAGTTGCTCGGAAACCCACCGGCTGGAGGTCGCTCCGCCGTCGATCGGACTGATCTGGCCGTCCCGCTGCGGGTAGTAGTTCATGGTGTCGATCACGGCCGCGCCGGGCCGGGCGGTGTCGAGCAGACCCGCGGGCAGTCCGGCGATGGCCTTGAGCGGCAGCGCGACGATCACCACATCGGCGTCCCGCGGCGCCTCGGCGACCGTGACCGGGGTGGCGCCGGTGCGCTTCGCCACGTCGGTGAGCGTGTCGGGGCCGCGCGAGTTCGCGATCGAAACGTCATGCCCGTGCTGAACCAGTAGCTGCGCCAGGTTGCCGCCGATGTGCCCGGCGCCGATGATGCCGATCTTCATGACAGTGCCTCCCTTATCCCTAGGTCCAATGCCCGTGGCCCCCGCTGTCATCCCGCGACGTCGATCACAGGTAGTCGTCCGGCTCGAGCTGCCCGATCTTGATAAGTAGCCCGTCCGGGGCCCGAACGTGCAGTTGCGGCCCGAAGACCGTGGGATGCACGCCCCGGGCAATGGCCACCCGCCGCCGGCGCAACCGCCGCTCAAGCTCATCGAGCGGCAGGGCGGCAGAGAAGTTCAACTCCACCGCGCCCGGTCCGGTTTCGCCCTGGCACCCGACAAGTCCAATCTGGACGGTTCCGAGTTGCATCAGCACGTAGTCGGCATCCGGCCCGCCGTGAATGAGCTCGGCGCCGAGATGCTCAAAGAAGGCGAGGGCCACGGCGACATCGGCAACCTGAACGATCGGGCGGAAGAGCAGACCGGGCGCGGGGGGCTGCGGGGCGGTGCCTTGGGAGCTGTACACCCGCCCGCCGCGTCGAGTCGCTTGGCTGGGCGCGCCGACGGCCGAGGCGTTGCCGGCGACCCCACGGCGGTGTTCGAGGCCGGGGGTTTGCAAGTCGGCCGGGCTGGCACTGGCCTGCGGCGTCCCCTTCCGGGCATCGGCCACGGTGCCGCGGCGCGGGATCGGTTGCGTGGCGCCGAGCGGATCGGAAAACCGAGCGGACTCCAGCGAATGTATCGAGCCGGGGTCAGGACGCAGCCCCCCGGGCTCGTCGACGCTGCCGGACTTCGTTTGGTCGCGTGACGCGCCTGGGTTGGCAGTGCTGTGAGCGGTGTCGGGCTTCGTTTGGTTGCGCGGTGCGTCTGGGTTCGTGGTGTTGTGAGCGGTGCCGGGGTTCGTTTGGTTGTGCGACGCGTCGGGTTTGGTGGTCTCCGCGGTTTCGGGTCTCGTGCCGCTGCCCGGCAGGTCGCGGCTGGTGATTTCGGGCAGCCGATCAAGCTCCGCTGTGTCATCTTCCTCGGTGGGTCCCGCCACCTCCCGCCGAACGGTTGGCTCCGGGCACTCGGCTCCGGTCGCGGCCGCCCGCCAGCCTGCGGAAAGCGGCGCAACCGGCCCACGCATGATGGCCGGTATCGCGGCGGGCGAGTTGGCCGGCGTAACACCGGCCCGAACCGGTCCCGCGTTGGTCGCCCGTCTCCCAGCGGGCCGAGGAATCGGCCGGGAAGCCGGCTTCTGCACGGGCGGGGTCGCCGGCTGCTCATCGGCCATGGCGGGCTCCTGTCGGGCTGGTGTCGACCCGGCTGGCGGAGGACGGGACGAACGCGTCGGGCGCCGACCGGTGTTGCCGGCCCCACTAACTCAACGACCCGTTGCCGCCGTCGATACATCCCTCGACCTGGGATTGTTCGGACACATCGCCGCGACTGCCCGGCTCGCGGCTGCCCGGCTCGTGGCTGCCCGGCTCGCGGCTGCCCCGCCTGCCGATTGCCCGGCCCGGCCTGCCATTGCCCGGCCTGCCACCGCCCGGCCCGGCACCGCTTTCCTGTCGAGTTGTTCGCTCCCTTCTCTGCTGGCGGTTGGCCAGGGCCGCCGGTGTTCGGCGAGGTGTGGGGTTAGCTCGTGGCGTCTTGGTCCAACGATGCTTGCCTCGGTGTGGCGCTGAATTCCTCCGCCTCTGCTGGGGTGGCTGGCCGGGTTTTGTGTCGGCGGATTACTAGCAGGCCGCCGATGCCGGGCACGATCGCCAGGAGCCGGGTCCTGGTGTCCCGGCTTTTGTGGATCGTTGCGCCGATCACGAACAGGTAGGCGCAGCCGTGGACCGGCCCGAACAGCGAAGCCACGGCTTGCCAATGCGCGGTGGCGAGGTTGACCAGCAGCAGGGCGAGGCTGATCAGCTCGACCGGGGCGGCGGCCCGCAACAGTCGTGACGACATGCTCATGCCCCCGTCGTTGAGCCGGGACGCACGATCATCAGCACGACGACCACCGCCCATAACAGGTTGAACACGCCGGTCACCATGCCAAGCCGGCTGGCCTGGGCGCCGAGGCTGGCACGCGATCCGGCCACCGTCGCCGTGCTCGCGTGGCCGGACTGGGGTGGTCGCTCGGCTCGGCCGGTGGCGCGGGTGGGCCCGGCTCTCCGGCGAGCGTGGTCAGGACGGCGGCCTGGCGGGGCAGGACCAGCAGGGCGAGGACCGCCGCCGCGAGCAGGGTCAGGCCGATCGAGACGAGCAGCCAGGCGTCGCCCAGGACGCCGAGGCTGGTCGCCGTCGCCAGGCCGAAGACCGGGACCACCACGCCCAACGCCGTGTAGACCGTGCAGATTCGGTGCAGTGTGCGCAGCGTCGGGAGGTCGGCTCGACGGGTTGCGGCCGGAAACATGCTGGCCGCCACCGTGACCGGGCCGATGGCGACTATCGCGGCCAGGACGTGGATCGTGAGGAGCAGTTTTGTCACGGACGCTGACGTTATGCGTGCGCCTGAGGCCTTGGAAGTGGCGAGAATGCCAGATGCCAACAGATTCTCGCCACGTAGGTGGGTAGGCTCTCCGGCTATGCATGTCGTCGCCGTGCTCGCGCTTGATGGCGTCGTCGCCTTTGACCTGGCCACGCCGATCGAGGTCTTCAACCGGACCCGGCTGGCGGACGGCTCGACCGCCTACGAGGTGCGGGTCTGCGCCGCCGCCGCCGAGGTGGACGCCGGGGCGTTCGTCCTGAAGGCGCCCTGGGGGCTGGACGCGCTGGAGAGCGCCGACACGATCCTGCTGCCCGGCTGCGCGGACCCGACTGTGCCCGTACCCGAAGAGGTCCTTGATCGGCTGCGGGCGGCCGCGCGGCGCGGCACTCGGATCGCGTCGATCTGTGCCGGCGCCTTCGTGCTGGCCGCGACCGGGTTGCTCGACGGGGCGCGGGCCACCACGCATTGGGTGGCGGCCGGGCTGCTCGCCGATCGCCATCCGGAGATCGAGGTGGATCCGGGCGTGCTCTATGTCGACAACGGGCAGTTTTTGACCTCTGCCGGGGCCGCTGCGGGGCTGGATCTCTGCCTGCACCTGATTCGGCGGGATTACGGGTCGGCGGTGGCGGCCGACGCGGCCCGGCTCTCGGTGATGCCGCTGGAGCGCGACGGTGGACAGGCGCAGTTCATCGTGCATGAGCGGCCGCCCGCTCCGCGCGGATCCACAATGGAGCCGCTGCTTGCCTGGCTCGAGGAAGCGGCAGCCCGCGACCTCACGCTGGACGAGATCGCGGCCCACGCGGGCATGAGCACGCGGACGCTGAACCGGCGCTTTCGCGAGCAGACCGGCACGACGCCGCTGCAGTGGCTGCACCGGGCCCGGATCCGGCGGGCGCAACACCTGCTTGAGACGACCGCGCATCCGGTCGACCGGATCGGCGGGCAGGTCGGCTTCGGGTCGCCGACCGCCTTTCGCGAGCGGTTCAAGCGGATCGTGGGCACGAGCCCGCATGCTTATCGGCACGCCTTCCGGTCGGCTGGACTGCCGCAAGGGTGACTGTGCACCGATCGACGAGCCGACCCGATCGGCGGTGTTGCGGTGTGGCGATCTAGTCATTGAGCTGGGCCCGTTCGATCTCGGCCAGTGCTGCGGTCAGATAGCCGGCCATCGGGCGCTGCCGCAGCAGGCTGGCGAGCAGCAGCGCGGCGTGCCGGGCGAGCGCGTCGGGCTTGGGTGGCGGCTCGCCGTCGTCCTCGAGCACGCCGAGCGCGCCGGCCAGCAAGAGAAGCACGACGTGCGGATCGACGTCGGGCTGCCACTCGGCGGCGGAGCGCACGCATTGCTCGAGGACGGCGCGCACGTCGTCGCCGTCGAGGCCGTCCGGGTGGGTGTCCTCCAACAGCAGGCGGACCGCCGTACCCAAGATCAGTCCGGTTTGGGGTGGGTCTTGGGCCGCGAGAACGCTGACTGCATCGGTCAGCGCCTCGCGGTCGCGGGCCGTGGCGGCCGCGACCGCCGCGTCGGCTGCGGCGGCGATGGGGCGAGCGGGTGCGGGCAGATGCCGCCAGTCGTTGGTCACGGTCCGAAGTTAGCGACCGGGTCCGACAGAAATCCGCGACCCGCGGCGGATCGCCGAAATCGACTGGCCGATCAGTTTTTGAAACTCGTCGCGGAGGTCTGAAACTGTCGGAGGGGGCTGGCATGCTGACTGGCATGACTCTTCATGAGGCCATGGCCGAGCGCATCGAGCGCGGTGAGTTTCCGGGCATCGTCACGCTCGTCGGGCGCGGCGACGAGGTCATCGTCGACGCGATCGGGGTGACCTCGTTCGGCGGCGCCGTGCCGATGCGCCGCGACACGATCTTCCGGATCGCCTCGATGACCAAACCTGTGCTGGCCGCCGCGGCGATGATTCTGGTCGAGGACGATGCGTTCGATCTCGAGGAGCCGGTGGCCAAGCTGCTGCCCGAGCTCGGCGGCCAGCGGGTGCTTGCCCGCATCGACGGCCCGCTCGACGAAACCGTCCCGCTGGACCGGCCGGTCACGATCGAAGACCTGCTGACCTTCCGGATGGGCTTCGGCGCGGTCACCGAGCCGATGGATCCGGTGTGGCCGATCGTCGAGGCGGGACGGCGGCGACCGCTCGTGCTCGGCGAGCCCGATCCGCGCACCCCATATGGTCCGGATGAGTGGATCCAGCTGTTCGGCGAGTTGCCGCTGATGTGCCAGCCGGGGAGCCGGTGGCAATACAACGTCGGCAGCCTGGTGCTCGGTGTCCTGCTGGCCCGGGCCGCCGGCAAGCCGCTCGGCGACGTGTTGCGCGAGCGGGTCTTCGAGCCGCTCGGCATGCGCGACACCGGCTTCTGGTTGCCCGCCGAGAAGGCCGCGCAACTGCCGGCCTATTACTTCAAGGGCGAGGAGCGCACCGGCACCGGGGCCGAGGTGTGGAGCAGCCCGCCCGTGTTCCCGTCCGGGGCGGGCGGGCTGGCGTCGACGGTCGACGACTTCTACACGTTCGGCCGGATGCTGCTCGATGGCGGGGTGCACGGCGGCACGCGGCTGCTCTCCGAGAAGTCGGTCGACCTGATGACGCGCAACCACCTCACGGACGAGCAGGTCGGCACCGCCGGGATGTTGCTCGGTGGCAGCGGCTGGGGGCTCGGCATGGCGGTCACCGTCCAGACCGACGAGATTTCCGGCCCCGGGCGCTACGGCTGGTCCGGCGGCTACGGCACGACGTGGTTCAACGATCCCGGCGAGCGGCTGACCGGCATCGCGATGACCCAGGTCAGTGACTTCCTGTGGAGCGGGGCATTGACCGATTTCAACAAGCGGGCGTACGAGTGATGCAAGTCCTGGGCATGGATCACCTGGTGCTGACGGTGGCCTCGGTCGAGCGCACGGTTGCCTTCTACCGTGACGTGCTCGGGCTGCGGGCGGAGACGTTCGCCGACGACCGGTGGGCATTGCATTTCGGCGAGCAGAAGTTCAACCTGCACGAGGAGGGGCACGAGTTCGAGCCGAAGGCGGCCCGCGCGACTCCCGGCAGCGTCGACATCTGCCTGGTCGTGGCGACGCCGATCGGGTCGGTGGTCGCCGAGCTCCGGGCCCATGGCGTGCCGATCGTCGAGGGGCCGGTGGACCGGACCGGCGCGCGCGGCGCGATCCGCAGCGTCTATCTGCGCGACCCCGACGGCAATCTGGTCGAGCTGGCGAACTACTGAGCTGGCGAACTACTGAGGGGAAACGACATGACCAGCCTGGACGCGGTGACGGCCTGGATCCAGAACTATCGATCAGCCTGGGAGTCGAACGATCCCGAGGAGATCGGAAATCTGTTCGCCGAGGACGCTGCCTATTTCACCGAGCCGTTCGCAAAGCCGTGGCTCGGCCGGGAGAAGATCGTCAAGAAGTGGCTGAAGAATCAGGACGAGCCGGGCACCACGACGTTCGAGTGGCATCCGCTGATCGTCACGGAGGATCTGGCGATCATCGAGGCGACGACGCGGTATCCGAAGAAGACCTACAGCAACCTGTGGGTGCTGCGACTCGACATTTCGGGCCAGGCCCGCCAGTTCACGGAGTGGTGGATGCGCCACCCGTCCTGACCGGGTGCGCTAGTGGAAGCACGAGGTGTGAATGCGCACAGTGGACGGTGTGTGCCGACGGGGCGAGCTTGCTGCCTTCGGCCAGGGTGCCGTCGGTGCCGAGGTTCCGCGCGTAGCGGGGGAAGGCGCCGCCCGATACCTGGAGCCGGAGCCGGTGTCCGATGGCCAGCCGGTGGAAGCAGTGGTCCAGCGTTAGCCGCAGCTGCTGGGTCTGGCCGGCGGGCACGGCCGGGTCGAGTCGCTGGAGCCGGTCGGAGAAGTTGCGTGAGCGGCCCTTTTCGTCG
>Ga0307512_10004348_pt1 | contig 15612 bp, 11 predicted proteins | sample 14_EM_MG_FD_200267 | JGI IMG/M metagenome (GOLD analysis project Ga0307512, IMG submission 200267) | Populus trichocarpa ectomycorrhiza microbial communities from riparian zone in the Pacific Northwest, United States - 14_EM | ecosystem: Host-associated > Plants > Roots > Unclassified | place... | reverse complement strand
TGGTGAGCTCTCGTTCTAACTTTGCTATCCCCTCCAATCCAGCCAACGGCATCGTCCTTCCTGCCCCAACAACCACCTCATCACCTCACTCCCAGCGATGGCATCCCGGTTTCAATCCGGTAGTGGCGGTCCGCGGCTCTACACTGTGGTCAAGAATGCGCGAACCGATCTCGTTCGTATGAACAAGTATGCACTTGAAGTTGCACATGGAGGGAGGCGAGGAGCTGAACTGATGAGACGTGCATCAGAGCCATCACCGAAGCCCGAGATTTCAACGCGCGCTACGCCCTCGTTGGCGGAGAGGTCGTCATCAACATTGAGCCGCTATCGCAATCGATCTACCAGCAAGACTCGATGCGGCCGTTTTTGGGACTCGGAGGTTTCCTGAGGGATTACATAGGTGTTCAGCCGTACGAAGAGGTCCTAAAGAAAACTGCGCATGGGCAGCCGCTGAAGAGCTATGAGCGCCCCTGCACGATACCCGTGACGCCGCACGACCCACATGCGAACGATGAGTACGTCATCGGAGTCAACATCGCGATCTCATGGCATAGTCCTGCCATAGCAGCGAAATACGGAGGCGATTCACCGCTGGAGTTGGATCAGGATGATATGGAGGAGACGTTCAGAAGGGTTTGTGCCATGGTGTGCGTGGTGTGAAGAATTTGTTCTTACCGTAGGATAGGAACACTTGGACACAGTAGTCGGTGCGGGGCTAGCGATTCCGATCAAAGTCCAAGGATTTGATCTGATTGCTATGATCACATCGGTACAGCAGTATTCGATGAGGAAAAAGCAGGCGGGGAACTTTAGCAGCGATATATCGGCTCGAGGCTTGATATTTCCAGAGACTCTAATCAACTTCCACAAAGCCGACAAAGCAGCGAATCTGCGAGTACGCCCCTCGAGCACCCGCATCTCTACCAATATCATCAAGCAGGATTTCAACTTCGAGAGCATGGGAATTGGTGGTTTGGACAATGAGTTTGCTATGATTTTCCGAAGAGCTTTCGCTTCTAGGATTTTCCCCCCAGGATTGATCGAAAAGATGGGCATTCAGCATGTCAAGGGGATATTGCTCTTCGGACCTCCAGGCACTGGAAAAACTTTGATCGCGAGACAAATCGGAAAGGCTCTACAGGCTCGCGAACCGAAGATTGTTAATGGTCCCGAAATTCTCAACAAGTTTGTCGGCCAGTCGGAAGAGAACATTCGCAAACTTTTCGCAGACGCGGAGAAGGAGTACAAGGAGAAAGGAGATGAGAGTGGGCTTCATATCATCATCTTCGACGAGCTGGATGCTATCTGCAAGCAACGAGGTAGCAAAAACGATGGTACCGGCGTTGGAGATACCGTCGTCAATCAGCTCTTATCGAAGGTATGTATCCCCTTGGATTTTTTGGACCCGAGCATCATGAGCTAATGGCAAAGTTAGATGGATGGTGTGGACCAACTTAACAATGTCCTGATCATTGGTATGACCAACCGGAAAGACATGATCGATGAGGCGCTTCTCCGTCCTGGTCGTTTAGAGGTCCATATCGAGATCGCGCTACCAGACGAGAATGGTCGTCGACAAATTCTCGGCATCCGCACCAAGGAACTTAAGATCAACAACGTTCTCGACCAGGACGTCGACATCATTGAGCTGGCCTCGTTGACCAAGAATTTCTCTGGAGCGGAGATCGGCGGTCTCGTCAAGAGCGCAACCAGTTTCGCCTTCAACCGCCACGCCAAGTTTGGCGAAAAGATCGATACTAAGGATATAAAAAACATGAAGGTGAACCGTGCCGATTTCATGCTAGCCCTTGAAGAAGTGCGGCCTGCCTTCGGTGTCTCTGAAGAGGAACTCGAGGCATGTACCACCGGTGGTGTCATCAAGTTCTCGCGCAACATTGAGAATATCCTCTCGGAAGGCCATCTTTTCGTCGAGCAAGTACGGAAATCAGAGAAGACGCCTCTGGTCTCTGTCCTCATGCATGGACCACCCGGATCTGGAAAGACTGCATTGGCAGCTACGATAGCTATGGCTAGCGACTTCCCGTTCATCAAGATAGTCAGCCCCGAAGCCATGGTGGGATATAACGAGATGAACAAGATCTCACACCTGACAAAGGTGTTCTCGGACGCGTACAAAAGCTCACTCAACATCGTTGTTGTAGACCAGATTGAGCGCATCATCGATTGGGTGCCAATCGGCCCACGTTTCTCGAACGCGGTCCTGCAAACTCTCGTCGTCCTGTTCCGGAAACCTCCCCCTAAGGGACGACGGCTCCTGATCCTGGCTACTTCCACCGAACGCAGTGTTCTCAGCCAACTTGACTTGCTCAACAACTTTGACGCCGAGATCGCCGTACCAAATGTTGCCAACCATGCGGAACTTGAATCGGTTCTTGGGAGCCTGAAACTTTTCGCACCACGGGACCAGCAGATTGTCTTGCAACAGATTGAGGAGCATACCAGCACCAAGAGTATTAATGTCGGCATCAAGAAGATCTTGATGGCAGCAGAGACGGCGAGACAGGATACCAACGACCGTGTGGGGAGGTTTGCGAGTATCATCGGTAGGGCAGTGATGGAGATGACCCCGCATTATTAGATAAATCATTTCGTACAACTCTACATGTGCCTATCTGCTCTCATTTTGGTTGATCGTGGGTCTGCTTGGCAGTTGCAGATGTTGGTATGATTTTCTGAATTGCACGTATACATCCTATGGAGGGAATCTATAGATCTTTTCGAACGGTGGTTAGAATGCCCTCCATTGCCTTCTAGATATCTAACCAGGGGGGTATAAATGGAGATGGAGATACTGCGGTACCAAGGGAGACTGGTATAACCGTGATCATTTCCACATCCCTAGCCGAGTGCACGCCAAGCCAGAAGTTATGTGCCTGCCTTCCGCCTCCCCAGCTCCATCGCTTATTGTCATCGCTCAACTCAACCCACAACAAGAGTCTCTTGAGCATCCCAACCATCCGAGCCACTCTTTCTTTTTCGTTAACCCTTCTAGTACGTCGCCGCAAGAACGAACAAGCGAACGGGTACCGGCGAGATGGGACATCCAGACACCATGTTTCGCTCTTCGGAGATGTCGCTCGTACAGCTGTACGTGGCGACGGAAATCGGGCGGGAAACCGTCAGCGCGTTGGGGGAGGTCGGGATGATTCAATTTCGTGACGTGCGTATTTACCTACTTTTTGAAGAAGTAGTGGCAACGTTGGCCTGACAGTCTGCAGTTGAATGCAGATACCTCCGCTTTCCAGCGAACCTTCACGAAGGAGATCCGGCGCCTCGACAACGTCGAGCGGCAGCTCCGCTTCTTCGGCGCGCAGATGGAGAAGAACGGGGTTATGGTCCGGCCCGTGGAGAATAACGCGAGCCTTACCGCTGCCCCATCGGTCGCCGAGATTGACAACCTTGCGGAACGCGCGCAAACCCTCGAGGGCCGTATCTCTCAGCTTAACCAGTCCCACGAAACGCTACAGAAGCGTTGGGTCGAGCTCGTCGAGTACCGTTGGGTACTGAGGGAGGCAGGTGGATTCTTCGATCGTGCTCATCACCAAGCCGATGATATTAGAAGGAACTCGTCGGACGAGGCGCCGCTGTTGGAGGACATCGAACACTCAGTTTCGCAGGGCAGCAGCGGGAATGCTGGGGAGCTGAGCTTCCAGACGATGAATATTGGGTTCGTGGCGGGTGTTATTCCCCGTGACAGGATCGCGACGTTCGAGAGGATTCTGTGGAGAACTTTAAGGGGTAATCTCTACATGAACCAGTCGGAGATTGACGAACCAATCACGGATCCGGCTACTGGAGAGAATGTCGATAAGAACGTGTTTGTTATCTTCGCCCATGGAAAGGAGATCCTGGCGAAGATCAGAAAAATTTCCGAATCGTTTGGTGCTGATCTGTACTTGGTCGACGAAGACACCAACCTCAGGAGGGACCAGCTTCACGAGGTTAATAGCCGCATCAGAGACCTACAGAGCGTCCTGCAGAATACTGAAACCACTCTGCATGGGGAGTTGAGCAGGATTGCGCAGAGTTTGGCAAGTTGGATGGTCATCATCAAGAAGGAGAAGGCTGTTTATCAGACGCTCAATCTATTCAACTACGATGCGGCGAGGAAGTATCTGGTCGCTGAAGGATGGCTGCCGACAAACACACTGCCGTTGGTCCAGGCCACCCTGCGGGACGTCACTGAACAGGCTCGCTTGCAGGTGCCCAGCATCATCAACGAGCTCAAGACGACCAAGACACCTCCAACCTACATCAAGACCAACAGGTTTACGGAGGGTTTCCAGACTATCGTCAACGCCTATGGTGTCGCCAAATATCGCGAGGTCAACCCTGGTCTGGCGACCATCATCACTTTCCCGTTCCTGTTCGCTGTCATGTTCGGAGATCTCGGACACGGTTTCATCATGCTCTTGACTGCGTGCACTATGATCTACTACGAGAAGAAGCTCATCGGCAAAAAGATCTTTGAGATTTTCGACATGGCGTTCTTCGGTCGGTACATTATGTTGCTCATGGGTATTTTCGCTATGTATACCGGTTTGATCTACAACGATATATTCTCGAAGCCTCTTACTCTCTTTTCGAGCGCTTGGGAGTGGCCCGAGCATTTCAAAGAGGGAGACGTTCTCGAAGCTCATAAGATCTCCGGATACGTTTACCCTTTCGGTCTCGACTGGGCGTGGCACGCAGCAGACAACGCGCTTCTGTTCACCAACAGTTACAAGATGAAGCTCTCTGTCTGCCTTGGATGGGCTCATATGACTTATTCCCTGTGTCTCTCGCAATACAACCATCGCTTCTACAAGTCGCGCATCGATACCATCGGCAACTTCATCCCCGGCATGCTCTTCCTGCAATCGATCTTTGGCTACCTCGTCATGTGCATCCTCTACAAGTGGACCGTTGACTGGAATGAGATTGGAAAGCCCGCGCCGTCGTTGCTCAACATGCTCATTTACATGTTTCTCTCTCCGGGCACCATCGAATACGAACTTTACCCTGGCCAGAAGCCTATCCAGCTATTCCTCACTCTTATTGCCATGATATGTGTCCCCTGGATGCTGCTATTGAAACCTGTCTGGCTGCGCTACGAACACAACAAGCACCACGCAGCCGGTTACCAGGGCCTCGGTGGTACCATCACCCGTGTCAGCGCGCTCGACGACGAAGACGAGCCCTCGGGAACGCGTGGTAGCGTCGATACCGACACTTCCGCGCACGCCCTCATCGCCGAGGAGATAGGCGAAGAGCACGAATTCGACTTTGCCGAGGAAATGATCCACCAAATCATCCACACTATCGAGTTCTGTCTCAATTGTGTCTCGCACACTGCGTCATACCTACGACTGTGGGCTCTGTCGCTCGCTCACGCGCAGTTGTCGGCGGTGCTGTGGCAGATGACTCTTGGATTGGCATTTGGAGTTACCGGCACCCTCGGTGTTATCATGACTGTTTTCCTGTTTGGGCTGTGGTTCTGCTGTACCGTTGTCATCCTCGTCATCATCGAGGGTACCAGTGCCATGTTGCATTCTCTCCGTCTGCACTGGGTTGAGGCTATGGTAAGTTCCTCTTAATTCTCTCCATTCTGCTCTCCGCCCTATATATCTCGAGCCCGAGCTGACTATCCATAACAGAGTAAATTCTTTATCGGAGACGGTCTAGCGTTTGAGCCTTTCAGCTTCAAGCTGCTGCTGGAAGAGGAGGGCGAGAAGTAATCCGCTTGACCCCTTGGGTTGCCAGTAGGTTCGAGGCTATGCTCGTGGTTATTGATATTGCCGCGGTAGATTGTGTAGAGGGAACTAAGGACTCGGGGGAACACTGTTGTATCTAGTTGTTTAATGCGTGTGGTTGTTGGATTTGAGCTTTTGTTCTTGTTTTGACTAGCTCTCTGCGTTCCTTGAGCCATCTTCTTTTGGTCTGTGGGTGGGTAGAATAAAAGAATACATATCTATATGTACCAACCTCTCCTGGTGCAGTTTCATCTTGATGCGAATCACGGGGATGAGGAAGTGGTGGGGTAGTATGTACATAGCACTATATATTCACGGGATATCTCGAGGTCGTTGGATTCCTTTCCTTCCTCCTACATCGCCAATCGCCCATCACCCCATACCCAAACCACCCACCGGTCCGCTTCAATCAGGGGAAATCTTTGCAGAGATTGCTTTCCCGATCAGGTATTTCTTCATGCAGGTAACCGATCTCGAGAGCTGCCCCAACATTGCCCATAGGACCGAGCATCACTCCACTAAGGCTGGGGCGGTGCCTGACTCCTTGAGACTTTGCGCAACTCCCTTCGAAGTCAAATTTAGTTTGAATTGGCATTGCCGATCCCTCAGCACGTCCACGAAGTGCTTTAACTTCCGACTTTGACCACCAGAAATTTCACTCTATCACCGCAACCAAATCTGTCCGGGAATCGCCAGTATCGAAATATAACGAACGCCCAATGTCTTTTGCGATACCGAATCGAAATCGCCCAAGCACAGCTTTTGAGTTTTGCAGCAAAATCCCCCTCCAAAAAAACCCCACATCACGCGCCAGAGAGGCAATTGCGCAGTGCAGGGAATGGCGTGCTGCGCCCTGGGCCGCGCTGCCGGGGGAAGACGGCGCCCAGTTCCGGGCGCCGCCGTGAACCCATCCCGGAAGCCCACCTTTTTTCCTGCCGAACACATCCGGCTCCCGACCCAGCGCAAGTCCGGTTCCAACTGCCTCTGTCGTAACTTTTTTTTTCTTTTTCTTTTTTTCTTTTTCTTCCGCCCTCCCTCCCTCGTCCCGCGCGCGGCTAAATCCGGCGTTGACAGCGAAGAAGGCGAAGCAGGTACAATGTATGTGGAAGCAGGCCACATGTAAAAGGAAGGAGAAGTAAGGAGCGGAAAAGGAAGGAAGGAAGGGGAACGGGAACGCCTGAAGTGAATAGAGCAGAGCATGTGGATGCTCTACCCTATAGGTACTCTAAGTAGGTACGCATCCATGCGCTGACCGAAAGCCTCGGTTGATGTTCTTGTGGAAACCGAGGTTTAAAAGCATGCATGTATACACTTGTGTGTAAGAGCACGTATGTACCTACAAACCTTTTTTCCTCTTGCATAAACCGTATATACTTAGGTGTGTAGTGCGGTTCCGGTGCGGTGAGGGGTACAAATTGGTGCGGGTATATACATACAACACCTATTGAGGGGTAATGGGAGCACGGCAAGTTTTTGTGGATAAAAGTATATGGGTCTGGAGGGAGGGGTTAGTCAGCGGTGGGACTCACTAGCGAGTCTCCGAGCGGGTTTGCTCCGCATCCTGTCCACATCACATACATACAGCAGGGTCACAATTTAATTTTTTGTCCCCACCACTTTCTTTCTTACCATTCTCTCCCTCGTGTTAGAGATTAGTCTCCACCATCCGCTCTGTGACACTGGTAGGTATTTATCTTTTCCGCAAGCGGCAGTTAGATAGGCGGCTAGCTAGCGCCACATGCGATCGGAAAAGAAGTAGGTATGAGATTTACTGTGGCGTGCGGTACTGTGCACACCGGTCCGCCGTAGAATAGAGCATATCGCACAGGGCGTTTCCATATATAGGGCACCGGAAAAGGGCGGAAGTTGCTGCTTGTGTGGGAAAAAGATCCCCACGGAGCCGGCTCCGCCCGGACGAAACATGTATGGCGTCATACATCCCGCCGGAGAGGTATTCAACCCCTACTGAAATGGCCAATCGATTATTTTATTAACCAGGTGCGGGATAGTTTACGTGCGAAAACGTCGATACGTTGTTGGCTAAAAGAGAGTGAAACTCGAAGGGATACGTACTTCTTATATCTATAGTCACACATATAAGGTACGTATGTAAGTACTCATACACTAGCACCCCTTGTTGAGTTAGAGTATGACGGCACCTGTAACTAAGCAAAAGGCGGTTATTCCAGGTAGCACACTTACCCCAGCTCTGAACGCACTTCAATTGCTGTTTAGATATCCGGTCCTTACAATGGAGCCTGTGGGCTCTTGGCATACCGACAAAGAGGTCTGTCTGTTCTTCACCGGCACCACTCGACGCATGCGAGAGGAGTGAGCGCGAGGGCGAGCGGCATTCGGCTGTCCACCGATGCAAGGAAGAAAGCCAGATCTAAGCGCACGATTGCATGAGGAATTTGAATTGAAACGGATCTGCAGATCGCCAACCCCCCCAACAATAACAGACGCCCAGCTCCATACAGAACCGATGCCGCTTGCCAGGAGGGAATTAACGGTGTATACCTGCTACAGCTGCCACAAATAAAGGATGTCTAGTACGAGCGGGATTCAAACAGGTCCTACATAAGAGATCACGATTTTATGCCACTAAGCTAAAAGTTTTGCCCACGATGCCCCACATATTTTTTCCCCCAGTAATCTCTGACGTGTGGTAGGGCGGTTTGTCGTGCAGCGTGCTGAGATTAGAGCACCAACGGCAAGCAGCCTTGTTGGGGGCTAAGGAGTGGTGTTGGGTGGGAGTTGGACATCGTAGGCGTGATGGCGTGGTTGACTCGGGCGGCCACGCTGGTAAAGTATGTACTGGTGGTTTTTGGTAGAGTTTATTCGCACCGTGGCTCAAGTCTACAATATACAGTTTTCTCAAATTGTGAGCTCAGGGCGGTGTGCCGTGGCGTTCCGAACGCTCACCCATCGCCCGGAAACCCAGGGTTTCAAGCAGCATCTAAATTTTGTGTGGTAGATTGAAAATGCAGCTCGCAACCGAACAGGCCTTCAGACTGTAAGTAGACGGTGGAAACTTAATACTGTGCTGCTACTCGAGCTAGCTCAGTACAGAACGAAGACGGTAGCAATTTCACCCCATTTTTGTTATAGTGTTCAGTGTTAGATCGGTTTGCCATCCGAGATGTATTACTCGAGCATTAACCGGCATTGCGGAGAGATCCAAGGGGCACTCGGAATGGTATCTGATATACGATTCATGCTATATGGATGCCGCGTCGATATGGTATTCAGGTCTTGTAAAATACAAAGCGGTGTTTCGACACTGCATTCTAAAGGCATGTGTTCGGGTGCTCTAAGGATCCTTCTTCAACCATTTGATATGTATCTGACGGTCCATACGCATTGGCTTGCAATGACGTACTCCTCCGGCATCATTTCTGATAGGAATTTCCTGGACACAAGAGTCAAACTCCACGCTTGACAATGTACGAATACTATGCTGCGTCGAATACTGCATTGTTGCCTGGCTGATAAGCTCCCCTCTTACTGTTATACATATTACCCGCTTTTTTTTTGGGGGGGGGGGTTTATTCGCACTCGGCACACTTTTTGTCTGGGCTTTCCCTCTGACCGGCCTGTCCCAAGGTGTGACCCACACCGCACCAATGAAATCACAAAGAAAAGGAATCTGGCCGAAAGAAAGAACAAAAGAAATCATATCCCGCCCCAAGCCCTGTCTGCAGACGCCATGAAAGAGGGCATGGGTAGGAACAGCGGAACCTCGCCTACAGCCAACTCCTGTATATCTATTACTTGCTCTTTTTTTTTGGTTATTTCCACACTCACATACATATGTTATCTAGACTATGGCGGCGCACTTTTTATCCAGATTTCCCGCCCGCTGTGCGCGCGGTGGCGGCACGTCGCAAGCTCCCCTTAAATATCTATTACTTGCTTGGGTATTTGTATTTCCCTTCGTCTTCCGCCACCTTCTAGCAAATCCCATCCGACTGGTTTCCTTCGCACGCTCACTTCACGCCCTTCATTGTACCGTTACCGCATCCCCACGGCACACTTACATACGCATACGCATAGACTCTACGACTGGTCGGCGGACATCCCTTCTTGTCAATCGCTTCGACTTTTCGATTCGCGCCCCACAGACTCACTCGTTTCTCGTCCCTCGTTCTAAACTAAACCCGTATGGCGTCTTTCTCGACGATGATGCGCAGGAACCTCTTGAAGCTGTGTTTGGTCCTATCCCTCCCCGTCATGTACATCCTCCACAAAAACCAGGAACTGCGATTTCCAGCGGCCCCGTCCGCGAGCGGCGGCGGCGGGAGAAACAACGACCCTGGGCTGTTCGTTCCGGACGTCTGGGCACCTCCTGTGCAGGGTAATCTGGTCGCTCAGAATGAGGGCATCAGCAGAGGTTGGTTGGAGTGGCCGGTGGGGAGTTTGGCGATTGACTGGTGGTGGTGCGGGGGACATTGGGCTGACTGCGGTGGCTGCACGGTGCACAGGTCCGTGGATCCTTGAGCCCCCTCTACCAAACCGTATCCCGACGGGGCCGTTCACGATCCGATTCAAGTGTCTGTGGCACATCGCCGACTTCTGTCCGAAGCGCTACATCGTCGTCCTTCGCGGCCCAACAATCTACGCACCCCCGATCGAAGCGGCGAAACGGGATCCAGGCGACGGGACGGTGGTCACGGTCGAGATCGATGTGCCGGAGACAGGACAGTATGAGCTCTATGCGTGGCCCGACTTTGAGACCTGTCCCAAGCACTGGAAGGAACATATGGCATATCCCGTCAACCGGGGGCAGGTGTTGGGAACCCCGATGCATGTAGAGGTCATCGGCAAGTTGTTGGTGACTGATAAGTGGGATCCCTGCACCCTCGGCCATCCGGAGACCATCGGACGTTCGCAGGGCAGGTGGATCGCTAGGTCGGCGCTGCAGAGTCAGTACCAGCAGGCGGGCTGGGCCAAGAGCTTCCCTGAGAAGCAGGAGTACATCTTCCAGCCGTACGACTGCAAACGGCCGCACCGCACCGCGGCGGATCTCAACCACAGCACGAATCTGACGAACATCCTATTCCTCGGCGATTCCGTGTTGAGGGGCGCTTTCTGCTCGCAGGTATGGCCGCAGCTATCCGAGTCGGGCAAGGCCGACGGGAACTGCGAGTTCGTCAATGACGCTGTACGCTACCATGTAGCGCCGAAGGACATGATTCACGAGACGCCGAATGGACGCAAGATTGGGTTGTCGTTCAGATTCATGGACGACCAACCCAACTCGCGCGTTGTAGCTCTCACCGGAAGCATACCGCAGCCGTCCCACATCGTCGCGAACCTCGGCTTGTGGCTGGCGCCGCTCACGACCGAACAATACACGGCCACCGTCGAGGAATTCCTGCAGCAACTGTACAAGCTGTTCCCTGGGGCCACAGTGATCTGGCGGACGACCACCGACGTTGCGCCGATGATCCAGTGCTTCTCGGACAAGGGCATGACCCGCCAGGTGGTCAGCGAGCAGAGTGAAGCGTCGCTCAAGCTGGTCGAGCAGATGCGGGCCAAGGGTATGAATATCTACGTGGTGGATGGGTATGCGATGACACGGTCGCGGCCAGACTCGGGTAACGACGGCCGACACTGGGTTCTCGAGAGCCCGGAAGAGAACGGCTGGCTGCCGCACTCGAGGCCTTCGATCAACGAGGCCGAGAGGGCGGTGCTGGACGGTGTTTGGGACATCATCATGCAGGACGACGAGCTGAGATCGAAGGCTGCTACCAGACATAAGTAGCAAGCAACAATGGCAGTAAGAAATGCAATCACTATCCACACGGATTTCTATTTTTCACAACCTGGAGGGATCCACACGTTGTACATACATAGCTTCTTGTAGTGTAGCATAAAGAAACAGCGGCACACAACTAATTTCCTTTTTTTCTTTTTTTTTCTTTGCTTTTTCCTTTTTTTTGGGCAGGTCTTTTGGAATTTTCCTTTTGTTTTCATTTGTTCTTTTTTTCCCCACTGTATGGGTACATACAGTACCAAAAAGTGGCGGTATTTTGCTACTGCATTACTGGCGATATTCCTAAAAAGATGACAGCAATCACATACATACATGTTATTGTAGTCAAGTATTGTAGGCAATAAAATATTGATAAAACGGCGCTGCATCGAGACCATGGAAAGGCTGCCGATTTTACGTTAATAGGTATCGGCAGGAAACACCAGCAACGAGCGTGCGCGGGAGGTGGGTCGGGCGGGCGGGGCACACGAGTGTGCGAGCATGGTCGCCCTCCCCCCGGGGAATGATTTCAGACTGATGAACTGGGATGAGGAAGACCGAGGGCGGAAATAGGTGATGGGCGGCGGATAAGGATAGAGAGTGAGGGGCGGGTATAGGTGAGAGGCCAAGCCAGGGATAGAGAAATGATGCTGCCGCTCGGTGGAAGGCTTGGAGTGAATACAATAGATTGCTGGGCGGAATGAAAGGATTCATATCGTCTGTTGATCTCGCCGTCGCTTCTCTGGTACGTTGTTACTATGTGGGTTCACCGTTAGGACGAGCTTCCCACAGATATGCTGGACAACAACGCGGGCTTTCCTTTAAAGAAAGCCATAGCCCACCGTACATAGTTCTTCTTTTCTTCTTCACACAACAACTTGTCTGTCTTGTCTGGTCATAGAAGTTGCCTTGCCCTGTCCTCTCGTGTTACATAGTCCGGATCCACTCTCAGATCACTCGCCCGCTTAGCTTAGTCGCCCGTTAGCTCCCCTGCTCCCCTGACTTTATTGATGACGTCTGACGTTCTGAAGTATCTCAGTTTGCTGCCATTCGTGCAAGAAACGATAACAGTATGACAGATATGGTTCTGCTGCGTCTATACCTTTGGGAACAGCATGGTTCTCCCCTCCCTTACTAAGTGATTACAGTAACTCCTCTGGCCATTGGCACCCCCGCTCACTGCTCTCGTAATCGTTAACCTCTTATCAACTCTAAGCCCCCTTTTTAATCGCAGATTCCTACTTTTTCGCTCTGCTTATATTTAGTGAAGGTATTTGATCCACTGGAAACGAATTCTCGGAGAGTTGCTAATCGGTTTCCAACAGGCATACTACTACATTAACGACATGGTACATTCCTGCTATGAGCACATGTTGGTGCTTTTTCTCCTCTCGCCTGCGCTGCTATCGCTTTCCTTGTGTCTCCGACGATTCTTATATTTCTACACCACGTGGTACATAATCGGCAGCACGACGGGGGAGCACTGAAGAAGCGGGTGGGCAGGAAGAGGAGGCAAACGGTGGCGTACGCGGAGCGCGGGCGGGTTGGGGGGTCTTTGGCGGGTTTCATCCGCAGTGCCGTTTGGAGGGCAGTTCCGGATTGTGTGGGTTTCCGTATTGCTGCTGCGTTGGTGCCGAAGGACTGCTAGTAAACTGGATGACTGCGAAGTGCGTTCTTACAATCTCGCTGCATCACTGTTGACATCTAGTTAGTACTGCACACAATCCGCAGCTGACGAGCTGCAGCATCAATGCTCGAGTTGTTGAAATACCGCCCACAATGTAATACGCTTTGATGGATCCCTGCGCAGTCTCCCTTACTATTGTACATAATCAGACAATTATATATTGGCAGCAAAAGACCCCCACTCTTTGGTACTGTATAGTGCCAAAAAGTGGGTCTTTTGCTGCAGTATGTAGTACCAAAAAGTGGGGGTCTTTTGATCCTGTAGTACCAAAAAGTGGGGTGGTCTTTTGCTGCTGGGTCGCTCGAAAACGTTGTATATAGTCTCCCTTGCTGTTGTGGCCAGACCAGTTTTGCCAATTATTTATTGCGGCAGGGATCCATCAAAGCGTACCGTATAGTAAACCCGGATAATTTTGCTCGCTGCTCCTGCCCACTGTACCTGACTACCTCTATGATAATCAACTCCTTATAGCCGCCCACCCTTCCTCAGCACGCACGGCGCGTGTTCAACAGGCTCGACGGGTTTAGCGCATACGCTCTCGGCGGACGCACCCTCGGCAGGCTCTGCGGACGCGGTTTCGGCAGACTCGGCGGACGCCCCCCTCGGCAGGCTCAGGGCACACGGTCTCGGCAGGCTCGGTATCGGCAGGCTCAGTGGGCGCAAGCAAGGAAAAACTTCCTGTTAAACCGGTGGGTTTAGCCTGAAGAAGTAAGTAGTGCGTAGGCAGTATGTGGTTGCAGAGCTGATAATGAAGATGATGCTGGTGCGGAATTCTGTTGGAGGAAGGAGGTAAGAGACCACATGTAGTATACAAGGCTGTATCACAGGATTTTTGCGCTAGTGGGTCTGATATTGACTAAGCGCTGCACGCACTACCGGTGAGCCAAGACTGCCAAGCGTGGCGCTAACCAATTTCAAAAGTAGGACTCTTATCCAGGTTTATATGGTATTCCACTGTGATACTTCAGCAACTCGGGGCAGTGAGGAGGTATTGATGCAGCAGTTTGCCAACTGCGAATAACGTACAATACTAGATGCCAACGGTGATGCAACGAGATTGCAGAAACGCTGGGAAAGATAGCACTTCACAGTAACCCGCTCATCTAGGTAGCAGCCCCCGGTATCAAAGCAATAGTAATAGAGAGATACACATAATCTAGAAATTCTTCCAAATGGGATTGCACACTAATCTGGTTGCTTATTCAGTTGTACGCCCCATTCTACCCCCCGTTTCCCTCCCCCTGCCCCCGCTCCCCGCCGCTCTTGCTGCCTGCCCGCTCCCCACTGCCTGCCCGTGTTGCTGGAATCTACGTACTCACCGGTGATGCTGTTGTGCGACCCATACATACTTAAACACCGAGTAACTAGATAGGGTTCTTTGAGTGAGCTGAGAGGGCAACTTAGCTGAGCGGGAGAGTGGGCGAATTAGGTGAGTGGGAGAGTGATCTGAGCGGGCAAACGAGCGGGCAAGAGATGACGAGATAGTCTACATTGGCATGGGGCTTAGGAATAAAAGAGAGACCGAAGAAACAAGTGCAGATGCTAGGGAAGTTGCCGTGTGAAGGAGTGAAGAAGAAGAACAAGCACGGAGAGACAACACTTTAAAACGAAGACCTGTATTATTACCCGGCGCTCCTAAGGGATCATCCAGCCTGCCGGCCACTTCCCTATTCTACATCCTGCATGTCTCCGTTCCTGCATTTCTTCCGTGTTGAGCGAGCTGCAGCTTCATGGTCTCCCGTGTAGTAGACGGCCGGAGGCTGCTGTTCTCCCCACCACCTGCCGGAAACTCTGTCATCTTCCACCAACCTTGAACCCACTGGAAACCGCGCACCACCGTGGCGATCACGAGATCGGGGTATTGCTTACAGACGACATGAATCCCTTCATTCCGCGGAACAATCCAGTCACCTCGAGCGGTCCGCCAACTGGCTGCATCATGCTGCCTCCCCACGACTGGCAAACGTCCTCACACCCCCCTCCCCCCTGACAGCGCAATTCCCTTCAACACAGGCCGCCCTTGGTCGGTGGGAAGATGTTTTACCCATCGATCCGACTCTGGGACCTCATGTTCCACTGGAAGATGGGTATAACGGGCGTGGCTCAGCGTAGCTCCAGGTAGCAATCCAAGGATAGGAACAAGGACGAGAATGAGAATGAGAATGAGAGATTAGGGCGCGGCAAGCAGGCACGCGGCGAGGACTAGAGAGGGAGGGCGCGAAGTCGCGTAGCAATGAACAAGGCGTGGAACAAGGCGTGGAGATCGAGTGAGCTGGCGAACGGCCGAGGTAAACATCCAGACGAGTGATTGGATGAAGACGTGATCATGGAGAGACAAGAGACAAGGCTTTACGCCGGCACATTACGAACACCCAACAGTACACTTTCCACACCCTGGCCCACAGAAGATCCTG
>Ga0307512_10004347_pt1 | contig 15615 bp, 19 predicted proteins | sample 14_EM_MG_FD_200267 | JGI IMG/M metagenome (GOLD analysis project Ga0307512, IMG submission 200267) | Populus trichocarpa ectomycorrhiza microbial communities from riparian zone in the Pacific Northwest, United States - 14_EM | ecosystem: Host-associated > Plants > Roots > Unclassified | place... | reverse complement strand
GCTATCGTCGACCCCAGATTCGACCTGAAACTTGCAGCAAGGCGAATTTTGTGGGGTCGCTTTTCGAACGCTGGTCAGGTAGGCGATTTCTTCGGCTTTCCCCAGGCCAGGTACGATGTCACATTTTGGTAGATTTGCACTGCTCCAGAGTATGTGCTGGTGCCGAAGGAGGGAGAAGAAGCACTCGTTGCTGCGATGAAGGAAATGTGGGTTAGCTATCTGGTTTGTCCATAGCCGGACCGGGATGATTAACAGTGGATTAGAATCTCAGAATTCTTCCCCGGGGGGACTTCAAAGAAGAATTTTGCCCGAGCCCCTACCGATGCCCACTTCGCCCGAGTTAAGGGATTATTGGACGACACCAAGGGAACTATCGTTTCCGGTGGGGAGACAGACCCGCCAACAAGATATATTGCCCCTACAATCGTTAGTGGAGTTAGGCCGGATGATTCGCTTATGGTCGAGTGAGATAAACCGCCCCAAAGTTATTTGGCTTTTCTAAAATGCGGTTTCAGGGAAATATTTGGTCCCATCCTGCCGATCATCGCAGTCGAGGGTTTTGATGAGGCCATTGAGATTATCAACACTAGGTAGGCCTCCTCACGCGAATCTACCATCCGGGTTTTGTATCTGACAAGTGATTTAGAGAGCACCCACTCGCTCTCTACGCATTCACGAGTGACATCGAGCTCAAAGACAAAAGTGAGCTACCCGCTGAATAATCGTAGCGATGATGAGTTCTAACCAACCCAACTAGTCTTCGAAAACACCCACAGTGGCGCCTGCGTCCACAACGACGTAGTTATGCACGTCTGTGGTAGGTATCATCGTATCTCTCCCGCTGAGAGTACGCGTTAAAACCGCCGCAGTTCCTGGATTACCCTTTGGTGGTGTGGGGTCAAGCGGCTGTAAGTTGTAACACATATTTCCCCCACAGGTAATGTCTCACCTACCAAGCAGATGGAGCGCACACCGGAAAGTACTCCTTCGATTTGTTCACTCACTTACGAGCCACCATGAGTGTGCCAAATTGGTATGGTCCATTTCCTGACTCGTAATATTCAAACAAATGATCCCACTCCTCGGCTTCCAGGATGGAATTCGTTCTGAGTGCTCGATACCCACCGTTCACGATACAGAAAGTCAAACAGTTGGAACAGAGCACCATGCCCAGTTTCCCTCCACGAGATAGTGTATACGCCACGAAGCAACGATCTTTTAAATGGATCGTCGCTGCGATCACTGTCGCTGTCTCCGTTTGGCTCGCTCTCCGCCCACGCTCTCTGTTCTGAATTGTTATGTATTTTGCCACTCTGGGTGCTTTATCGTTGCGCTCTGCTTTACCCATGGTCACTCGCATTCACGTTCTCGTGTACTCGTCACTTGCTGTATGAGTTATCTATTTATCTATTTATTAGAGGCGGCAGTTACATCGAAAATCTCCCGTCCCTGAATTCAATCCCGCGGTTCCATTCCGAAATTAGGCACGAACAAGCTCTGATCTTATCGAAGCTACCCGCCGCCCGCACATCGACGTGCTTATAGCCCACACTATGCGGATCTTGGGTTCAGGACAGGAGCGACTGCGAGATGAAGGAAGAGGGTCAGGTGACGGCCAAGGCCGAAAGTCCTATGATCACGAAAGGGGAGGGAGGTATAAATTGAACGGTCTCAATTAAAACCCATTTCACCGTCCCTTTACCACCACCATCCACCTTCACGAATCGGGGTGGACTTTATATCTGCTGCCCTAGCACATCCCTCTTATTAGCCATGTCCGCCGCAACCGTTGAAATCGCAGATGCTCTCTTCTGCCAGTCCCATCTCAAGGAAGTCGTACGTCACCATCTCTCCCTCCGCCTGCCCCCGTTATCTTGGCAGCTGATAACTGATGATCCTCTCTGATTCTAGTGCGAAGATTGCAGCTACGACGGCAGGGAGGACAATGACGCTTTTTATGGGGTGAGTACTCGCTTTTGGGCCCCTGTTACCCTGCATCTTCGCGATCAACACCATCAGAACCCACTTACTGATCTTCCCGTATCCTCCGGTTGTCCAGTTCGATCCCATAGATAGAGAGGGATTAGATTCCCCCCAGGTGTCCACGAACAAGGACGGTGTATACTGTTGCAAGAAGCATGCATCCCCTAGTGCGTATCTCTCCACCCTCAGAATACCCAGTACCCGTTATGATGCCCGTTGGTTTCACAGCCTGTAACCAATGCTTCGGCTGGAAAAAACAGATCAACAGGGCCCGCACTGCAGCCAAGAAAGCCGGCCGAAAGTAGCCACGATGTATCAATAGTCCAATCGTACCATGAAACGAACGTTGATGTACGTTAATCAACAAACACGAACACCTGTTTAGCCGTTGTCGGCAATCAGATAAGCCCTTGAGCACGAGAGCTGGCCGATTGTGGGAAGGTCAAGCGGGTAAAGAGAACGGGGGGGAACCGCAACTATTATATTGCCTCGGAGACTATGTACAGGTACAATTCTTTCGTACAGGAATCAGGATAATTTGAGTTAGAGAGGGCCAAGAGATTGCCGAGCCCAAGTGTGCACAAGAATGGCGTGCTCCAGGGGAGCAATCCGCAATCATGATCACGAGAGCCACACGTAAGTGTTGGGGGGTGGCGCCCCTTCGAGTTTCAAGAGTGGGGGTGTATGACCTTCTTGAAGACGCTCTCGACGGTAGACTTGTGGTCGTGGGCCTGGAGGACAAATACGTTAATCAACAGATCGTCAAGGATTGAAAATATTAATGAATGAAACGGCGAAGCGGATAATTAAAATGGGCATTCAAGCCAAGGAGATTAAATCAGTGCACATGTAGCGGGGCCCGGGTAGCGTGGGAATGAAAACGGAGGATGTGGGAGAGTGGAATGGTGTGGGAAAGGGGGGTGTATGGCATCGACAAGGTGAGAAGAAGAAAATTTTCAAGGGAACTCGAATCGTACCCTGTCTTCCTTGGGGGGTTTGGACTGGGACCTATCGCGGATGTTTCCCGCACCTCCCCTTCCAGAGGAATAAATGAGGTTTCCCTCTTGGTTGGGGAGTCGGACGTGAGGCTCGGGCCCGTCCCTTACTTTGCTCCGGGACCTATCGCGGATGTTTCCAACCCCGCCTCGTCCAGTGGAGACTCTCTCGTGCTCGGGATGAACGATGTGGATGGGTGGTTCGATGTCAGGGGACCCGAGATCCGAGATGTTGTGAAGGCCTCCGGGCCTTACTGGCGAACGTCTGGTAGTGTAACAGCGACAGCACGCACACAGCCAAAAGACATCAGATAGTCAGCAACTCCATGAGGAAACGTCTGAGATTCTGGAGGGATCGCTCACGAAAGAGATTGTTCGGGAGGGGGATCTATGCCGTCAGCGGGCAGGATCCGGTTAGCACCCCGTCCTCGTTCCTGGCTATCACGGTCTTCTGGCCCACGAGAAGTTGAAGATGCACGCATGTTGCCGAAGCCACCTCTGCCGAACTGCGAATGGAAGAACAATGGGGGGAAAGGAAGCGATCAGCTAGAATCGCATGCACGATACATTCCATCGACATCATAGAGATCATCTAGCAACTCGCAGCATGGCTGCAAAGCGCAGCGTCTGTAGATGTGATGCAGGAAACTAACTCACCGACACGACGGGTTCGCGACCACGAGAGAGGGAGCGATCAGCTGGTTTGATACCTTCTGTGGACATCATCAAGGGCGATTAAAACGGGTGTTGGGAGAGAGACGTGAGAGGGGAAAAAGCGAAAGGCGACTGAGAGAGTGACTCGGAGTCAGAACTGGTCGATTATATACCAACAAATCGTCCAAAGTTCTCACACCGGACCTAACCACAGGACTAAGGGCTATGGGTTTTCCACCAAGGCACCGTCGCTGACAGAAGTTCTCTGACGTCCGATAACCGTGGCTCACGTATGGTCTCACTGGATAAGGGACTCACCACCGATTTGACTGTATTGGCTGCTGCCGTCATGGCTCGGATTTGGTCGTTCTGCGCTAAGAGCCCGGACCAGTTTCGTTTTAATGTCCGAGATCTGTTCCGAGAAGGATTGTCGCACTATCCTCGAGGGTGAGCGGGATGAGTTTGGTACTTCAATGGGCATGTCTGGGGAGGGTAGAGCAGGGGAAGAAAGAGAAAAAATTTCCCCCCCATGCTCGCAAAACAAGGGTTATTATATGCCCGCGACCGGGGGGATGTAACGCCATCCGCGTGTCAAATGACCAAGTTCCGGCCTTGCTCATCGGCTCTCACTCGCACGTTTGAGCGGATCCAAGTGCATACTCGTGACTTGTCATTAGTTTAAATATCCTAATACGTAGTCGGAACACGAAATGAAGGTCATATGAACAATAAAAGGGGGGCAATGAGGACAAACGAGCGTCGGTGGAAACTATGATGGAAAGTATACCATATGCAAGGACAAATGTGTCGACGAGGGGACCAACGTTCATTCCGGTTTCACTCGCCACATGACTGCCGCGGCCGCGACACTCAATAAAACTACTCCCAGAGCGGTTGAATACCGTGCGACGTACTGTAAACCCAAATTAATAGTTGAACGTAAACGTGCGGCAACGTTCGACTCACCATGTCTCTCGGGAGTCCGTCGGAACAAACCATGCTCGAGTCCAGACGTGGCGGCTCCTCCTTGGCACAAACTAGTGAGGATTCTGGGGTAATGGGGTATTGAATAGTCGGCTTCTCCTTCATCGAATTCAATGTCAGCCGTGACGCTTCTGTGCTGTCCGCGTGAGCCTCCGAGTCACTTGACTCGTCCGTCGTCCAAGGAGAACGCGGTCGTGACCTCGGAGAAGTCGCAGAATCTTTGTTCGAGGCAGAGACGGGCCCCTCATCTTCATCCGAGTCGGTGTTGGCTGGAGGTGTGACAATCTGGCCGGGAGACTTGGTTCTTCCGCGCGAAGACCCGTTGCGCTTCTTTCTCGATCTCGGTCGCATCGAATCGGAGGATAGGCTGCGGGGGCTGGGCGGAGTTACCAATCCCTGTCCATTCGATTTGGCGGACCCGTTCATGAACGGGTGGTTGTCCCGTTGTTGGATGAGGGAGAGGCGGGATTCGACGCGAGCCAGGATGCCGTCCTCGATCGTTTTCGTCTTCAACTCCCACTCGTCCCTAGCACGACGTAGGCGATCCTTCTCAACACTCCACTCCTCTTGAACAGATGTCCATTTCCCTTCAACACCTCTCTTCCACTCATTGATCATCTCCGTGAGAGACTCCCTCTCCTTCTCTCGCTCCTGCTCAGGGACACGCACCGACTCGATCGCCTCCTTGATGGCAGTTTGATGAGCCTCGTGTTGATCATCAACCTTCGTCTGCGTCGCCTGGACTAATTGTTGGAGCTCGGTAACCTTGTGTTCGAGAAGCTGAATCGTGTTCTGAGCGGAGGCCTGTTGAGCCTGAAGGGACCGGGAGAGCTCGAGCGCAGACTCGAGTTGGCTGGAGAGGGTTTCGAGGCGGCGGATGATGTCGTCGGGGATTTGGGATCTTAGCTTCGACCGGTGGTGATCGTCGTCGTCAAACTCTGCGAGAGAAGGTTCGGGGGTTCGCGGTCGGCCGACCTCGCGACTGGACCTACGACGATCCTCATGTTCCGCAGCAGCTTCTTCATCCTCCTCATCTACCCTCTCCAACTCATGCGGAACAACGGTAGCGACGCTGCGGGCATCGTCATCGTCATTTGAGAATTCCTCGTTGTGATGCTGTTCTCTCGTTTGAGCCTCTCGCTTGCGTTCATCCATAAATACTTTGATCAGATCAACGTCATGTTTGAAGCCGTCGTGCTCAGCGATGAGTGAATCGAGGATGTGGAACTTGTCGGAGTAACTGGCAAGGGCACTTTGGGTCTCTTGCAACTGTGACTGAAGCTCTCCGATCGCGGCAGGTGGAACCGAGGACGTTGATGCTTCAGGGGGAGGTTGAGGCGGCATAACTGGGGGAAGGGTTTGGGGGTATGGAGGGAGGTTTGTTGGCTAGAGGGGTGTATCAGGCAATGAGACGGCTATGGCGAAACAGCGGGATGACTGACCATAGTACCACCGAGAGTGTCATGAATCTCGGTCATCGAGCCATTCAGAGAGTGGAGCTCAGCACCAGTCTCGCGACTTTTCTGGAGTTCACCTTGGAGACGGCTGAGGATGTGGTCGAAAGTAAGACCGCTCTTGCCGGGCGGGCGCATGCTTCCGCCCATGCCGCCCATACCGACGAGCCCCTGAGGTTGCATCGCAGGGCGACGTTGGCCGCCAACGGGGGGCCCCTGACCATTGAAGTTAAACGCGTTACTGGGACCGGCGGCCGAAGACATGTTTTGGTGATGGCTCGAGAGGGCATAGCCGGGTGGATTCTGGGCAAGCTGTTGTTGCTCCGCATGGGCAGCGGCTTGAGCGTCCTGCTCGTTGAGGACACAGAGGACACGGGCAGCGACCTTGTGGTGGATGATGGTTTTGTTGTCTTCGCCGACAATGTCGATACCAAACTCCTGATTGAATGTGGGTGTCGTATGTAGCTGTGTATGACGTCGGGAGCGGGTGGAAGCGACTTACGACGATGTCGTCGGACTTCAGTTCGAAGGGTTCGGATTCCAGACCTTCACCACTAAGCCTCTCGCCGTTGATGAACGTACCATTGGAACTTTTGACATCCTTGATATAAATCTGGAGAGCAAGGTTACCCTCGTGCACCCAAGAGAGAAGCGGGTTGGCAATTACCTTTCCGTCTTGTTCCCATACTTCGGCATGTTGTCTGCTGAGAACTTTTGAATCAAAGTAACCGTTGCGTTCGGCTGGAACCGTCTTTGCGTTCGTTTGGCGACCAATCTTTACGCGCTGTTGCGGAAGAAGGGCGATGTGTTTGGGGACAAAGGAGTCATTGAGGGGGTAGAGGTAAAGAGCGGGTGCGACGTGCTGTTGGCCGTGGGTAAAAGGGGTGGGCATCGTTGAGTACGTCGACGACGACGAGACGACAAGACTTGGCTTTGGTTGGTGGACACAACTCGCAAAGACCGTTTACGACGACGACGACGACGAGGGATGGGAGCCGGAAAAGGAAAGACAATGCAAACAAGGACAAAGTTGTTTGGGATTGTTTGTTCGGTAACATGCGTGAAAAAGCCCAAGGTTGTCAACCGACCGAAAAAGGAAAGGGGGTGATATTCTCAGACGAATATTACTTAAGCCAAGGCGTGTGAAGAGGTAGATAAGGACTCGTGTTGTGATTGGTCGAAGAGGGACCCTTGACACCTCCATCATTATGATTAACTGACCTCCCCTCGGACGAGATGTGCCTGCCGTCACCGGAATAAATAGCCCGACAGACCTTCTAGTCCTCCGCTCTTCTCCATCCGAAATCCCCAACAAAAGCCTCGCCATGAGCGAAAATATCACCTACGATGCTGGTTCGGTCTCGTCTCCCTCTACCATCCCTATATTTCTGCTCACATGACCACTCTCAGCGGGTCAACTCACATACACCGACCCAGATGGACAAGCGTGGGTCTACAACGGTGGTGACATTGCTTGGACTCTCGCGAGTACCGCCCTTGTGTGGTTGATGATCCCCGGAGTGGGATTCTTCTACTCCGGCCTCTTGAGGAGAAAGAATGCACTTTCGCTCATCTTCCTTTCGGTTGCGATCATCGGAATCGTGTCTTTCCAGGTGCGCAAAGCCCGTAGCCCCTCCTTTAGCCGCCCATTGATGGGGTTTGAATTTCAGTGGTTCTTCTGGGGCTACTCGCTCACGTTTAGCGACGGTGCCAATGCATACATCGGTGACCTCAAGTACTTCGCTCTCAGGGGCGTCCGAGGCGCGCCGTCCATGGGATCCCCGCGTATTCCTGCGATAGTGTTTGCTATTTACCAGTGCATGTTCGCCGCCATCACGTACGTCTTTCTGGAATTCGACCTAGTCGATCATCTAACTCGGGTCCCTTCTCAGCCCGGTCATTGCTATTGGTGCCATCGCCGAACGCGGTCGGCTGGGACCCACTCTTGTGTTCACGTTCATCTGGTCTACTCTTGTCTACAATCCACTTGCCTGTATGACATGGAACGCCAACGGATGGTCGTTCGCACACGGTGGTCTCGATTTCGCTGGTGGAACGCCGGTTCACATCTCCTCTGGTACCGCCGCCCTCGCCATTTCCGTCTACCTCGGAAAGCGTACCGGGTATGGGACTGAGAAACTTGCATACAAGCCTCACAACACCACCTATGTTGTTCTCGGAACCATCTTCCTCTGGTTCGGTTGGTTTGGATTTAACGGTGGTAGCGCTTTATCTGCGAATCTCCGTGCCGCCCAGGCCAGCATCGTCACGAACCTCGCTGCTTCCGTCGGTGGAATTACCTGGATGGTGTGGGATTATCGTTTGGAGCGCAAGTGGTCCGCTGTCGGCTTCTGTTCTGGCGCTGTCTCTGGTTTGGTTGCCATCACCCCAGCTTCTGGTTTTGTTGGCTCTCGTAAGTGCTTTACAAAGGATCCAACGATGTAACACTCACTGGCAAAACCGTTTTTCCCGCACAGCCGCCGCCGTTCTTTTTGGATTCCTGGCTGGCACGGTTTGCAATTTTGCGACCCAGCTCAAATTCGCTCTTGGGTACGATGATACGCTCGATATTTTTGCCACCCACGGCATTGGTGGTGTACTTGGTAACGTAAGTGTACAAGAGCCAGATAGCTGGATTACAGTCTGATTGATGTTCTCTAAGCTCTTGACCGGGATCTTTGCGCAAGCATCAATTGCAGGCCTTGATGGGTTCACTGTGATCCCCGGAGGTTGGCTCGACCAGAACTACATCCAACTGGCCTGGCAACTGGCAGATTCGGTCACGGGCGTATCGTACTCTTTCGTTATGACGGTGAGCTCAAACGAGTTGGATTTTCGTGTGAAGCGAAGCTGATGGCACTGGAATGTATTAGACGGTGATTTTGTGGATCATGCACTTTACCCCCTTCATGCGCCTCCGCGCTGACGAAAACTCTGAGTTGATTGGGATCGACGAGAGCCAGATGGGCGAATACGCCTACGACTACGTTGGTCTGGACTCGGAGGTACCACTGCTCAGTGACACTGCCTCTGCCACCGGTGGTGGCCGTGAGCCGCAACACGCTCATGTTCACCAGGTTGAGCAAGATAGCAATGAGAAGAGAAGCGTCCCGTCAGAAACCGCATAGATTGTCCTTGGATTAATTTTTTACCCTTCCCTACTTTCCATTTCGGTTCCTCGTCTGTCCTTTTTCTATACGAGCCTTTCTATTCATCCTCGTAGCAAAGTGTCATCTTATTGATGTTAGTAATCTGCCATTGATTTTGCGTGTGGATCACCACTCGATCCTGAGGGAGTTTTCAGATGGGTGACCTGGGAGCATCGGAATCTAACGGGGGGGGAACAACCATCGAGATGATCCAATACTTCCGTTTCCGGGAAGGCCTTATCTGCCCTTACGCATAGGTTGGACCCGCCACCATCGAGAGTGGCCTGTTCACATCTGGTGGTACAGCCGCGCCCATCATATCGATATCGACGAATCGATCGCAGTCGTCATGATCACCCATTGCCGACGACAGTCTCTCACACAGCTGAGCATACAGATCTTACGTGAGGCTACACACCCACTCTACGGGTTCGGTGATTAATTGAAGGGGAACGAACGCCAGTACCACTGCCTTGTTTCTTTTAAGAAGGTGGCCTTCTAAATAAGGTGCATTACACATGATCGGAACGGTGAACTGAAGGATAACGATAACATCGTGGGGCGAGACCCCGGGGACCACTGACACAGCGTGTTCGTGGAGATTTATTTCCTTTTCGGGAAAAATAGGCAATTCAATTGCCCGCAATGCTGGGTTTTGTTTCGACTCTTGGCTCTTCGATGGTTTTCTCACCCACTCTTGATGTCCCTTCGATGACATCAGTCACGAGTGGCGTGTTCGGCGCGGTATCACGTATGCAGAGAGTCAACGATTGTAAGTAAGAATGGGCTCGAGATGCGAAAAATTCACCGCTGATTTCTCGCGAGGCCATTCCGCGAAGGTCTTGGCCTCCCTTTTAGGGAAGTTGGTCGGTGGAACCTTGGAGTTCGTCCCGTGACGGCCGTGGTTCCGCTTCTGATGCCTAAAACTCTACAGGATGTATCGTGACTAGCAGCTGCGTTCGTCTTCCATTCTTATGAACAGTATGCGACCAGTGGGTGCGATGAGGTTACTCGAGAACACCAACCCAGTAGCGGGTGCGAGCTGTCAAGCAGATTCCGAGCCAGATCGGAGGCACACGAACCGCTTTGTGAACGATTCAATCGTGGTCTATCTGCAGGCGGAGACCGAGATAGTGTAAACTCTCTCGCCTGCCGTTCCATTCCTTCTGTCTCGGTGTCTCATCGACACTCCTTCGGAGCCGAGTCGATCGGACATTCGCTCGCACAATTTCAAGACGTCGACTAGCCTTCAAGCTTCATTCTCTACCATGACCATGCCCACCATTCGTTTGTGTGTTCACCGAATCGAGGGCTTCGTCGCTGAGCCGGGCTCTTAGCGGTTCTGCAGGGAATTAGTATACCCGCCCCGCGTACATTATCTTATCAGGTATTTGCATTCCGATGCTCTATTCTGGTATTGCGAATCGAGCTGACCCTATTTGTGCTGATCACAGATCCACGGGGAGCAAATACATCCTCGTGTGACAATATCTTATCCTTATCCTCAGAGCTGGATCGATCCTGCGGTGCGAAGGACTTCACTATTTCCCCGACGATCCGACAAAATCCGGTATCTAAGTCCGTCCGAGTTCTGGGCCCGATATCAAAGAGACACGACTATCTTTTTCCACGGTATTGTCGGACCAGTATCGAGAACGATTGGGTCCACCGCGTTGCAACTCGTGTCTCCCGCCCGGATGTTTTCGCGGGAGGAGTCCGCGTGTGAATTTTTTTTTTGGCTGTGCTTCGCGGCAATTATCTCGCTTTATCTTTCTGTTGGGTGGGTATTTGTATAACATAGATAAGGAGAAATCGATGAACCAAGGATTGACCGCCTTCGCTTCGAGGTGTTCAGCCGACGTTGCACCCGTGTATCCGGGTTCAGAGTCTCAGTCCCACCCACGTTCTATGATTTTCAGACTCGAGAGAATGCTCGTGTGACGCCTCCCGGCAAACATTCATTTACCAAATCCCCGGGTCGCTTTTGCGGAAATGTGTTTTCCCAACCACGGGTAAGGTTGGGACTAACCGATATCGCCTCATGGGCTTTGTTTATTTAAATCCCGGTTCCGAACTCCGAATTCCGAATTGTCCTTCGGGGAGAAGCGGATGTTACAGATAAGAAAAGAAGAAAAATTCCATCTGCCCTTCTCTCACACGACCGTGGAAAACTTGTACGTTGGGTTCCGACTGAGGGGGTCTGTTGGGCGAAACCTGTCAATAGAAAAAAATTGGCGTTGAGTAAGATCGGTGATATACCTAAATGGAATAGAGGGAATGGAGTAAAAGGGGGAGGCACCCCGGGGTACTGACACCGACAGATCCGATCGACCATCCCATTCGAATTGTAGACGGCTTCACTGAGCCTACTACCAATTCAACATTTAATGTGAAATTTGCGTCTGCCGGGTCCAACTAGAACTCGCGCATTACGGATCGCCTTGTTTCACACAATTATGTCGTCCTACACCCACCCCCCGACCGTCGTATCTCTGGGAACAACTATCTCCCACGGGCCTCCTTCCGAATTGCACAAACTCAGCCACTAGCTCGTGCGCACCTCCATTCTTGGCCAGATTGGTGTAGGCGTTGACCCGACTTACGGCGCAGTCGCTAGTCTCTGTCAGTCCGGCTTAGATCAGGAGCTTGGTACGTACGGCAGTACTTGATATCGGATGCCTCACTTCGGGCTAGTGGCTGGGGTCTTGCGGCCTCTTGGATGAGGCATGTCGTATACCCGGTGGTTATCATCCTCTTGGCGGCCTGAAGAAGCTCGCTAGCTGAGTAACTGACTTTCCTTAAACCCAACACGTGCCCGATAGGCCATAGCTATCGATCTCTTGGCTTCGTCTGGTCCCGATCCTGGCTAACGTCTTTCGTACCAGTTGTCATGTTAGTAGGCACGAGTTTTGGCTTCTAATTCACCAAGGACGGGATCGACGTTTCGAGTTGCCGGATCCTCCATAGTGTGGGTTGCCCTGTCGGAATATCAAATACGGTTTTCGGTTCTCGGTGACAGGGCGTGCTGATGTACATACCTCTCGATGATGCCAGGCCAACCTCGGCATCTTGATCGTCGACCTATTTGCATGCAACGCCTATTTTTGATTCCGCAACAGCTGTTCAGTTACAGGGTCCGCTCTCGATTTTCACGAAACCCCTTCCTTGGGTAGGATACCGCTGATTAGAGTATGAAACAGGAATGGACCCTATGATATCTGCCCTTGCCTACTAATTATAAGACGCGGGGATGTTCATTCAGGTACAGTGCATGGCGGAAGAAAGGGTACGAAAAGAACCCGAGACGCGTCGGCGAGTCACCATCATGATGGTTGGAATATGCCATGCCTTCATGTGGCAAATCCATGGGCCTAGCACCAGGTTCCTGGAAGTGGGGATAGAGAACATCCTGTCCATCAGACGGTGGCACAGCTACACGGAGCGGGACTCGGAGGTGATGGAGTAACCAATAGACGCAAGAGGTTGACAAAGAATTCACAACGTGGCGGGGTTAGATGAGTCGCGTGCCTGTCGACGGTTGCGTTGAGGACCGGTGGTCTGGATTGGTGAGCATTTGAGACTCTTGAGGCAGAAGGATTAATGGTGGAATCTGGTAGAACAAAGGGGAAGTATGTCGTCACCCTGCATTGTGACCTGAAGTGGCTTTCTTCTTGCCAGTCCCATCCGTGGCCTAGGACTCCGTCGATATTTTACTGAAAAGGACAAGCTCCGCAGTGATAGACTAGTCTGAGGAAGAAATGGCGGTGAGGCAAAAAAATTCCAACCTTCCATGAGAATGAAAGAAACGCTCGAGCCGCGACTAGTGGTTTTGCCGGTCTAATCTGCAACGAGACCCGTGGGGGAAAGTGCGGTGACGAAAACCACGATGTGGAGTGAGGCTAGTTCCAAGCCGAACCCTTGGTGTGCAGTTTTACACACGATTCATGTGAACACACGTCGGACGTCGATCAACTTCACCAGAACATCGGAGTGTTCATTCTCACAGTCGGCGCGAGAGCAGAAGACACCCACTGGTTTGCACGTACCAAAGGAAGCCTTCTCAATCACGTAAATGACGAGCATCCCAGAATAGCAACCCATGACGAAGGGTGCAGGTGACGAACAAGGGTCCAAGCGCAGCAGTTCATCTTCGCACAGGAAACATAGTGAAATAGTCACGTTTCTAAAGTAAAAGAAGATAAGCCGCGGAATTGAATTAAGGATCTGCAATATCGTGCATCACGAAGCGGGTGCCAGATGTCCGCTGCGTTCCCGCCACTCGTATAGCCATTTATAATCCCGACCCTGCTTCCGAAGTGCCTCCTCAATCTTGGCGAGTGTCTGGGCCAGCCAAAATGGTTCTCTGTCCTCGCTATGGCGGATGGGTTTCGATGGTGGGATGGTCGGGGTTTTCTTGAGCAGATGCTTAATTGAAGGAAGCAAAGCATCCACGAGGACCTTGGATTGCTTGCTCTCTTGGCTGAGGCAAGCTGTCACAAGCATGGTGCTAGAAACGAGGTCTGTGGAAATTGGTGGGAGGTTGTAGGCTGGATATAGAGCCATCAGAGTGACGGAAGATGCAAGTGGGTGCTTGAGATGCAAGGAATGCATCATTTGGCGCGCAATAGCAACGGAGGCGAGTGGGAAACCATATTTCGAATGGTTGGTGAAGACGTCCAGAGCAAGGTCAGAGCACTCGAGCTCTTCGCATCGCCCTTATGCACGTTGTCAAACATAAGTCGTCGCGACAAAAGCTAAACTACTTACTTATGAAGTTTTTCACGGTTTGCTCATTAAACTCCCTCCGAGAATCCCTCCACCGGGGGAACAGCTCGGTCACCCGCTCGAGCTGAGCTCGTGCCGTAGCCAGATCGAAGAGATGTCCCCAAGCCGAGTTACGGACCTGTTCCGGAGTCTTCGCGGTAGGTTTGAGGCCAATCCTGCTCGACACGAACTCGAAAAGCTCGTTGAAACGCGTAGTCCTCTCCACGGGATCGAGTCTCCGACGTGACGAAACCGTGTTTTGTGTTTTGGTTGGAGTGGAAGCGACGACATTGCTAGCTCTCTGTTCTGAGGCAGAACCAAAGAGGTCTCCGGAGTCCGAAGCGGCCTCACCGAACATGTCATCAGCCAACTCGAGAGCGGAAGCCTTCTTTTTGCGATACACTGCAACCTCCGTTTAGCATCCGACAAAAACCAAAATTCAACGATTACTCACCAACAGCAGACTGGTGAATGAACTTGTTAGTACATCTCGGGGTGGGCGTAGTGAGCTGTCGGAGGAGCCCCGCCCTATGAAGTCGGATTGTCTGCATGAAGGTCCGGGTGCAAATAGACGCGCGACACTTCCGCTCCTTCCTCTCTCGATCACGAAAAACTTTGGGACCCAGATGTCTCATAGTGCAAGTCCCTCCTCCTCATCCAGAAAACCGAAGAAACAGAAGCAGAATGTCAAGAAAATCAAAAAGTCTGTTCTCGGCCGTCAGACTGTTGAGCTTCTGGACAGGACTGCCCTAGAATATGTGCGAGCTCAGCTGTTAATGTTCTGCTGCACCTCTCCGGAATGTGCTGATCGAAGCTGCGTTAGGTCCCGCCGGATGACCTCAAAGCCTTCTCGGATTTACCGATATCGGATCTGACGAAGAAAGGGCTAAAGAAGTCTTTCTTCGTCGAGATGACTGACATTCAAGCCCAGAGTCTACCCATCTCTCTCAAGGGCAAGGACGTCTTAGGTGCCGCACGGACAGGGAGCGGGAAGACTTTAGCGTTCTTGATACCCGTTCTCGAGATTCTCTATCGCAAAAAATGGGGCCCTCAAGACGGTCTGGGAACCCTCGTGATCTCACCTACCCGTGAACTTGTAATCCCCTCGTCTCCTTGCCCGTTTTTCGCTAACGTCGTACACCTTACAGGCTGTACAAATATTTGAAGTGCTGCGTTCCATTGGAGGATTTCATTCTTTCTCGGCTGGACTGGTTATTGGTGGGAAGGACCTCAAGGATGAACGTGAAAGGTTGTCCCGGATGAACATCCTTGTTGCGACACCTGGAAGACTGTTGCAACACATGGACCAGACAGTTGACTTTGAGGCTGGTAACCTGCAATTACTAGGTAAGAGGGGCGATCTCTATCCTCTACTGTTACAGTGCTAAGGATTCCATAGTGTTGGATGAAGCTGATAGGATCTTGGATATGGGCTTCCATCGTACCCTGACCGCTCTCCTCTTGCACCTACCAAAGTCTCGCCAGACTCTGCTCTTTTCCGCCACCCAAACGAAATCTGTCTCTGACCTCGCCCGTCTGAGTCTGAAGGATCCAATCTACGTATCCGCCGGAAAAGAAGAGGTCACCCCAGCCACCCTCGAACAGCACTACGCCGTAATCGAGCTCGACAAA
>Ga0307512_10004346_pt1 | contig 15617 bp, 6 predicted proteins | sample 14_EM_MG_FD_200267 | JGI IMG/M metagenome (GOLD analysis project Ga0307512, IMG submission 200267) | Populus trichocarpa ectomycorrhiza microbial communities from riparian zone in the Pacific Northwest, United States - 14_EM | ecosystem: Host-associated > Plants > Roots > Unclassified | place... | reverse complement strand
GACGCAAGCAAATTGATTGGTCGAGGCGCAAGCCGATTGCCACTTTATGAGTTCTTCTGCACCATAGCGATACTTTTACCACTCATTTCACCTTTGCACCACTTACGCTAAAAAAAGCTTCGTCTGATACCTAACCCCAAGAAAGCCCACACGGCCCGGGGGCTTTGATAAAGCCGCAGGGCTTTTAATTAAAATGCCCGGGCTTTGTGGGCTTTCAGATTACCGGCCCGGCCCGGCCGCCTCAAAGCCGGCCTGAAAGCCCTCGGGCTGGCCCGGCCCGTTTCGAACACTGAATACAACTGCACTAGGACTCTAAGCTGAGATCAGACAAGCTGAGATCAGACAATGAGTTAAGTCCGCATGCTAGGAGGCTGGCTAGTCTGCTGGCCAGAGCATTCGACACTGGCTAGAGCTCCCACATTGGCCAGTGCTGTATCTGCGCGAAAGGAAATATGCAGCGAAAGCCGGCGAAAAGCCTGAAAGAACCTGAAAGCAACTCGTACGGTTTTGCGATGGCGCCGAGGAAAACGTCGAAAGTGATTAGACAGAACTGGATATTGAGGAAGGAGAAGATCTTGAAGAGTACCAGGATGTGGGCAAGGAGGAGGAGGAAGAGGACGATGTAGAGGAAGAAGGCATCGAGAAAGAAGAGCTGGTTTCAAGTCAGGATATGGAGCATAGTGTAATTGTAGTTGCACCACGGCATTGAGTGTAATTAGCACTTTGTCTGTATGCTCCGTGAATGAACCAGTCCAGTCACTGAGGGTGGGACTCCGTGAATGGACCGGTCTCTCCGCGGAGGGACATCCTCCGTGACTGGACTAGAACACTTTTCACTCTTTCAACAAATCTTCAACTCACCTTGTTGCCAGCGAACTGAAAATGGGTGGGTAGAGCAGGATTCGTCCTCATTTCCTTACAAATCCCAAGTAATCGCATCGAGTCGACCGATGGGACCTACGGCGACATGAGACGCAAACTTGGTAGCCGAGCGATGCGTTAACGAGACAAGTTTGAGACATACTTGGCACGAGTACGGGTTCGTGTTCGAGATGACGGGGCATTCGGACCATTGTGATCGATGACAATGACTGAAACCAGACGGAAGCCATTCGGGAACGCGTACGGGAACACTTGGAGGGAGGGAGACGTCAACTGGATGCAAATGAGATGCCCATGGAATACGCTGCAGAGGCACCACCAGCAGATAGTGCTCTTCAGAGTATACCCACGGTGGTGGGCATTCACGTATTGGGACCGCCGCCCACACCGACAGCACCGAGTCCAATTCCTCCGCCTAGTACCTGCCTCTGAGCGGATTGCTGACTCGGGGGCGTTTGACATCCAGAGCTGAGGATACTCGAGCCGAAGGCTCCCGGGCATGATGCCGGAGGCTTACTGCCATATCGATCGCTATTAGCCCCCATGCCGAGTAGGAGGCCTAGCTTCGGTAGTGATACTCGGCATCCGTGCCTTCTTTCTCATATGCTTACCTTTCTCTCTGTTTGTACGGTAGGCAATCACTTTTGTATGATAGTTAATACAACATCTTAATTCGTACTAGGTTCTCCACAAGGATGAAGATACTCCAGCCAGTTGGAGCAGTACCTTTGATAGAGACTACCGGCCAGCCCGTACGTTTATGAGCATTCATTTAAACAAGATACCGACCTCTCACAGTCTACCTCAATTGATGACGATAGGGACAACTGATCATGGTCCGTTCGAGGTATGAAGCCGAACAGAGAGTGGTTCAACAGCAGCACCACGAGAAGAGACGTAATAACAAAGATGGTAGGCCGCAGACGCGCCACGGCCCAGGGATAGGCAAGCAGAGGAGAAGCTTGCCCGGAGTGAGCACTGGACGAGAAGAATCATGCCAGTAGATTACAGCGGTGGTTGCAGAGCGGAGAGATTAGGAGGATTGCGGATAAGATCTTAAGTATTTCTTTTTGGGTGGAATTCCAGAAGACCTGGAACGTTTTCTTCCTGACTGGGAGCTTTACGTTAACAAGACAACCGACTTATCTAATGTTCTCCCAAGCTACCCATACCCCACTATCTAGCTAGCACGATACCAATAAGTCATTTAAAAAACATCAAATTCCTAACATAATGGTCTCTAAGTGTTAACCGTCGTAGTACTCATGATGTCACCCCGTGTGCTGCAATATGGATGGGGCAACCGTGTGTATGTTCTATGGTTCATAGAAAAGACTCGCGATATGTACATGAGAGCTGTGTGACATCTCATCAGCTCAGGTTATAACCAGCTCAGAAGGTCTATATGTGTAACATCGAGCATAACTTCCCCGCGCCGCTGTTAAATCTTTTTTATTTTCCCCAGTACCCACATTGCCCCTCACTGCCATCACTCTCGCGCGACTTTCGGTCTAAAATATCCGCCGCTCAGAAATAAATAGCCATCTTAGCTTGTCCTACTCGACCGTAACTATGATTGGATCGACGACCAGCGCCACGTCTAAAACGGTCATCTCTTTGAAACTTCTCACTTTCCCTGTGTAAGTTACACAACACGTTCCCGAGATCTCGCTCAATAGATTCGCCAAAGCCCATTGTAATATGTATCCTTTCTTGCAAAATACCGAATGTATACTGCTTTAGCTAAGCTGGACCCTTGATGTTAATGGAAACTGCTGCATTGCGACGCTGTCGAACTACTCGATATAGACTGCGCAAAGCAGGTGGCTCGACGATCGATTTTGCTTGTTTAATCATAGTCTATCTAGAGTATGATAGTGCTCGGCGATCGTTCCGTTAGCGTAGTAGGTTCAATTCGGCGGCATTTGCGGAATGGTAACTGAATTATTCGCGAAGAGGTTGGATGCAGCCACCTAGCGCTGTACCTGTAAAATGCGGGGTAAAGAGCTTAAGTGCGTCATATCATGATCAGCGGATAAGGCGGGTTCAAACTCCCAATCAAGTTCATACGATCCATGAGATTGCGACTACAGATATCACACCACCTAGTCTCGCATGACCAGCAACAGCGAAAAAGCAACCCCACGAGCTGCTTGTGTGGCCCAGGCACTATAAACCGGCTCGTGGATGTGGAAAAGGCGGTGAGACCCGCCTATGGTGAAAGAAGCTATTTAGGTTTTCTATTTCTCCAAAGTCTAAATTTCAAAGTTACGTATTTAGAAATCATATCTTTTGCAACATATTGATATGCTGTCACTCGCAGAAGGATTATATAATTTTTTAAGGTCCATTTGACTGAACATGTAGCTTTGCACGGTAGAAGCTATCACTTGCTAGTTCGGACGGGTGGGCAAGTGTGTGGTGTCAAGCGGAGTCATGCACAATTTCCATGCGATTAGAGTCCACACCGCATCATGTAGCTGCACGTCGAAACACAGTGTTTGTTGAACGATAACGTAGACCTATAACTTGTTAGTCTCGCTTATGTTCTGGCCAGTTGCATTGATTTACAATAGCCTGTAAGTAGTACAGAGTCGATAACACCGTAACTAATCTGTCCATATGCATTCCCGCCCCCACTTCTCGGAGGCGACATTTTTTGTCATATTTTGAACTTGCTAAGACAGCAGAAATATTATCTGCTAATATCAACGATCGCTGGAAAAAATATCTACTGAAAATAGAAATTACTGGGATTCGAGATTGCTTGTACTACCGTATCTTAAAATGTTATAGGCCAAGAATGAAGCACATTCAGCTAAGTGTCAATGCGCGTGTAAAATGGGGGTTACCCCACTGCTTCGGAAGAAAGGGTAATTAGACGGTGAAGCTTGAAGTTCTCAAACAATTTCCCACAAACGTACTGAATCTTAACCACTATCACTCAAGTCTCCGGAGTCTCCTTTCACCCCAATTGACAAACTATATCGTGCACATACGGTGACAGCCATATTACCAACAGTTAGAAGAACGGCTGAGTTACCAGCGGGAATACAATTACGACTAAAAGTTACAGTCTTATACAATGGCGAGCCGTCACGAACACCAAGGCGGGACGCACAATGAATTCAACAACGCGATATTTTACGGTGGGCAGCGGTTCTTCGGGTGAGTCTCCACCAAAATGGCACAATGTGAGGACGCTTTACCAACCTAGTCTCCGGGGCTAGACCTACAGTTTCTCGGATTCGGGTTCGGTTTCCTTGGCTCAGTCGAAGCAAGAAGGTATAAGCTGAACACCAAAAGAGCCACATATAACTGACTATGAATCAAGTCGAAGGATGAACCTTTCGGCCTCTTGCAACTCTACCCTCCTCCAGATTCCGAGATGAGGAATATAAAACCCGAAATCGAGTAATGACAAAGTTTTGAAGGCGGTCCTTAGCTTAGCTGACTTCTGTAGGATTGTCGCGATCCATGGACTAGGTGGCGGCCGAATGGGAACGTTTACCAGCGCCAATGGAGACGACCTGTGGCTGAGGGATTTCCTTCCCGAAGACCCTGTCGTAGCACCCATGAACCCCCGAATTTCAACTTTTGGATATGATGCGTCTGTTGCTTTTGGGGATGCGGCTCTTCAGATTCATAACGTCGCTGAACAACTTTTGAAAGAGTTACAACGCATGCGGCAAAGGTCGGAAAGCACCGGAGTCCCAATCGTTATCATAGCTCATAGTCTGGGAGGCATTGTTGCTAAACAGGTGAGTAGATCGTGTTAAGCTATCTTAATAGTCTAACTTTCTAGGTGCTTATCATGGCTCAAGATCCCAAGAAGGACAACGGTGAAATTAAGGAATGCGTGAGAGGTGTGGTATTCATGGGAACACCACATTTGGGATCAAGAATTGTCGCGAAAAAATTCCTGCAGGATCTTGCTAAAGTCATGACCGTACGGGGTATCCGACGTAATCTACTCAAGGTTCTTGAACCAAAGTCTTTGGAGCTCACAAATATTTCCACCTGTTTTGAGCGTCAAACAATACCAGTTCGAATTGTATCGATGTACGAACAGAAGCCTATTAAGAAGAAGATTCTAGTGAGTTGTGCTTCGCGGCCATTTGCAGTCTTCCTGGCTAAAGCTTTTTGATAGGTTGATGAAGCATCTGCAACACTGAAGATTACGAACGCACGTCTCTTTGCTATCCCGCGCGATCACTTCGGGATGTGTCAGTACTCTCGACACGAACGTAAATATACTGTGGTTGCGGAGGCTGTGGTCGGGTTGCTCGAGGAAATTTATGAGTGCTTGCGTATGTAACAAAACGCTAATTCAATCAACTTTGTAATATGTGGTTAACTTTGAACAGGGTCTGAACGACTTCAAGCTCAGGAGCTAAATGGTCAGTTAACCTACGTTCCCTTCCCCATAGGTCATCTATGCTAAACATATCAGAGTGTCTGAGGAATTTGCATTTCCAACAGTACCAGATGCGGCGACTAAACATCTCTGAGAGGGACCCATGCACATTTGAATGGATTTGGAAGCACCCGGGATTTGTACAGTGGGAAAACTGTCTATTTTCATCGCTTCTATGGTGTGCTGTTTCAGTGGTACATACTCTCAGTCCAAGCTAATCGACGGCATATATGTAGGTTACAAGGAAAACCAGCAAGTGGGAAGTCGACTCTGATGAAGTACATACGTATGGATCTCAACAACAGACTCCTCGACTCGGATACACAAAATGCATCTGGGAGAATCATTATTGATTTTTTTTATAGCGATCGCGGTGGAGATACCCAGCGTGGACATCAATGGATGCTGCGATCCTTGCTGTATCAGCTATTGAGTACACGCCATGATATGTGGAACTGCTGTCGCAGCAAATTTTATGAGTTCAGGCAACTGGGCCAACAACACTGGCAGCTCGAATCCCTCAACGAAATGTTTAGCATGATCAAAACAAGCTACCCTCTACCCCTGACAATATATATACTGATTGACGCAATGGACGAGTCAGATCATCAACAACGAGAAGACATTTTAAATTTACTTTCTGGTGTTTGCGACTTTGAAGGCAGTTTGGTTCTGAAGGTCCTGGTTGCCAGTCGCCCTATTCCAAGGATTGCAAGTGCGTTCGAGAATTACAACACAATCATTCTCGAAGAGCAGACAACTGTGGATATAATCCGCTTTACTTCGAAGAGGATGGAAGAAATAAATAAAATTCTCAAAGCCGATAACACGAAAGTTAAAGATATTCATTGCATGATCGTTGATCGGTCACGCGGTGTATTCCTTTGGGTGAAGTTGGTGCTCAAAGAGCTGGAAGCTTTGGTACACGATGGCTGTAAGTCATCAGAAATAATGAGTGTACTGGAAGGTCTTCCACAGGACCTGGATGCCTTCTATGCTCATATGCTTGAAAACCGCCTGCCGAAAATAGGAGCAGAAATGCACGCGGAAACCTTCTGGATGTTTCAATGGGTTACCTATTGCAGTCGCCCCCTTAAGCTCTTGGAACTCACTGAAGCCATTGCTGTTGCAACGTTTGAATCGCGCGATATTTCTCTACATTTGCTAAAGGAAGAACGAGCGCTTACACTCGATCAAGCGAATCGGATGCTTTCAACGAGATGCGGGGGTTTTCTGGAGGTTAAGAATGGGATTGTGCAGTTTATTCATCAAACGGTCCGCGATTTCTTATTCAATCTGCCTGTGACATCCTCGCTTCGCATACTTGAGCATGAGAGTATTGAGGGCATTGCCAATACCTGCCTCCGATATCTTAAATTCATCAATGAACAGATTGTACTTGCTCAGACACGAGAGGGATGCCAGCGTGCTGGATGGGATTCTGAGGACCAGAACATTTATAGCGAAGTTCTTGACTTTTTGAAGTCATCTCAGCTTGCTCTGCTCAATTATGCAGCATATGCCCCACAACCAATAAACTGCTCTGATAATCCTGTCTTTGGAAACCTCGAATCAGCTCGCCAGGAGTTCGTTCCACTCATTAGGAAACTGTTTCAAAAAGCTACACATTTCGACCGCACTGATTACATCGATCTTCTCCTCCAGAGCGGAATGGAGATTGATCTGGAGGATACAGATTCTATTAGATCATACCTTGAAAATAAGTGCATCGATCATTATTGTTTTCTTGCTTGTGAAGGCTATTCCACCATCGTCGACTGGCTCGTGAGTTGCTGCGGGTGGACAGTTGGAAAACTGCTGCAGCAGGCTTCGTCCGATGGCCATGAGGCAGGCACACAATTACTTCTGCAGTACGGTGTGGCTGACGAGGACATGTTCGAATCGCTGAGTGAGACCGCAACGAAGGAACAGTGGGGCATGGTGGAGTTATTGCTCAGGCGAGGGTTTCAGAAGGAAAATATGTACAATGCATTTTACGATATGTTGCGAAACAAGGTGGATTCTCGCAGTGGCGATAAAACGGTGCGAATACTTCATCATGCAGCATCGCAAGGATTTGAGGCTATTGTTTGCCTTCTCCTTCAAAACGGAGAGGATATTGGTATTACGGATGGTAATGGCTGGAGCGCGTTGCATTTTGCAACAGAGGAGGGTCAAGAGACGATAGTCCGACAGCTCCTCGACCGCGGTACCAACAAGGAGGCCAAAACCAATAACGGGTCGACGGCGCTACACCTTGCGGCTGCGGCCGGTCGCGACTCCGTAGTCCGGGTACTTATCCAAGAATTCAAAGCTAACGAGGAGGCTAAAACTAGTAACGGGTCGACAGCCCTACACCTCGCGGCTACCGGTGGCCTTGACTCTACGGTCCGGGTGCTGATCGACGAATTCAAAGTCGACAAGAATGCTAAAACCAACAACGGATCGATGCCACTTCACCTTGCGGCTGCAGCTGGTCGCGACTCTACGGTCCGGGTACTCATCCAAGAGTTCAATGCCAACGAGGGAGCTAAAACTAGTGACGGGTGGACAGCACTACACCTCGCAGCTGCTGGCGGTCATATCTCCACATTCCGGGTGCTCATCCAGGAATTCAAAGCAAACAAGGAGGCCAAAAGTAGTGATGGGTGGACAGCACTACACCTCGCGGCAACCGGTGGTCTTGACTCTACGGTCCGGGTGCTGATCGACGAATTCAAAGTCGACAAGAATGCTAAAACCAACAACGGATCGATGCCACTTCACCTTGCGGCTGCAGCTGGTCGCGACTCTACGGTCCGGGTACTTATCCAAGAATTCAATGCCGACGAGGGGGCTAAAACTAGTGACGGGTCGACAGCACTACACCTCGCAGCTGCTGGCAGTAATGTCTCCACACTTCGGGTGCTCATTCAGGAATTCAATGCAAACAAGGAGGCCAAAACTAGTGACGGGTGGACAGCACTACACCTCGCAGCTGCTGGCAGTCATGTCTCCACACTCCGGGTGCTCATCCAGGAATTCAATGCAAACAAGGAGGCCAAAACTAGTGACGGGTCGACTGCACTACACCTCGCGGCTGCCGGTGGTGGTTGCGCCACTGTCCGAGCACTCATCCAAGAATTTGGTGTAGATAATATGGCCAAGAAAGACTCTGGAGAAACAGCGTTGTACCTACTCGTTGAACACATGTATGTTTCTGGATTTAATAACTAGTTTAACCTCGATGACACATGGCTAACAGTCGTCCGATGGCTTGATCCTATAGCGTGTCAGTTTTCCAAATCGGATCCCTTCTTGCAGTGTTTGCTTGTTAACCTAGACCAAACGCTTTGATCCGATAGCCGGTGTGTATTTCCTATAGAATCCCTTGCTTGCTTACTAAGCTTGACCCGATGGATTGATTCGATAGCCGGTGAATTCTCCATGCCCCTTGCCGCAGCTCTCGCTTGCTAAATTTTGCCGATGGATTAATCCGATAGATTGTGAGTGTCACCATCGGATCTCTTGCAACAGTGCTTGCTTGCTAACCTTTACCCGATGGCTTGATCCGATAGCCGGTGAGTTTATCGCGCATGATCCCATGTCGCAATGTTTGCTTGCTTTCTAACATTCAACTAATGGCTTGATTCGATAGCTAGTGAGTTCTCCCGCAATGCTTCCTCGCCAGTTTGCTAACCTTGGCCTAATGGCATGATCCGATAGCCAGTGAGTTTGTCACGCATGATTCCTTGCTACAATGTTTGCTTGCTTTCTAACATTCCACTAATGGCTTGATCCAAAAGCTAGTGAGTTCTCCCTTGCTACAGTACTTACTTGCTGGCTAAACTTCGCCCGATGGCTTGATCCGATAGCCAGTGAGTTCTCACACCGGATACCTCACTGCAGTGATTGCTTGCCAGCTTCCTAACCTTCGCCGGATGGCTAGATATTGTGTTTCGTGAGTACTCCTTGCCGGATCCCTTACTGCAGTGTTTGCTGGCCTGCTTTCTGACCTTGGCCCGATGGCTTGATCCGATAGCTTGTGAGTTCTCGCTCTCTGATCCCTTACCACAATGCTTCCTCGCCAGGATGCTGACCTTGGCTCAATTGCTTGATCCGGTAGCATGTGAGTTGTGTCTGCTAGATCCCTTGCTGCAGTACTTGTTCTTCTGCTTGTTAACTATGGCCTGGTGGCTTGATTCGATAGCGGGTAAACTCTCTCCACTGAATCGCTTGCTGTAGTACTTGTTCTTCCGCATGCTAACCTTGGCCTGGTGGCTTGATTCGATAGCGGGTAAGCTCTCTCTGACGAATCCCTTGCTGCAGCACTTGCTCGGCTGGTTGCTTACCTTGCCCTGATGGCTTGATGGGTTAGCCCGTGAGTTCTTCCTGCCAGATCTCCTACAGCAGTGCTTGCTTACTGGCTTACGGGCTTGCTAATATTGTCCCAATGGCTCGAACCGATAGCCGGTGAGCTCTTCCTTCCAGATCCCCTACTGCAGTGCTTGCTTACTGGCTTGCTAATATTGACCCGATGGCTTGAACCGATAGTGGGTGAGTTCTGCACGTCGGATCCCTTGCTGCAGTGTTTGATTGCTTGGTTGTTTCTTACATTGGCTCGATGGCTGGATTGTATAGCTTGTGATTTCTCCCCGCCAGATCCTATGCGGTAGAGGTTGCTTGCCTGATTGCTAACCTTTGGCCGATGGTTTGATTTATAGCCCGTGAGTTCTTAGTACTGGATCTATACCACTGTGCCTACTTGTTAACCTTCGCCCGATGGCTTGATTTGATAGCATGTGAGCTCTCCCCACCGGATCCCTTGCTACTGTACTTGCTTCCTAGAATTCTCCTGATTGCGTGATCCTATAGCGCGTGAGTTCACCCGCCGGATCTCTTGGCGCGGAACTTGCTTGTTAACCTACGTGTGATGGCTTGATCCGATAGAGAGTGAGTTCGCCCTGCCAGATACCTTGGCACAGTTCTTGCTTGCGTAATTCCTAACATAGATCGGATGGTCAGGTTCGATAAATAGTGAGTTCTCCTTGCGAGATCCCTTGCAGTGCTGCTCGCCTGCTTGCTAACCATGGCCTAATGGCGTGATCGGATAGCATGTGAGTTCTACCCTCCAAATCCCTTGCCCCTATTCTTGCCTGCCTGCTTGCTAACATTAGCTCGATGGCCAGATTCGATAGATTGTGAGTACTCCTCGTCGCATACCTTGCTGCAGTGCTTGCACGCTAGCTTGCTAACACTGGCTCCGTGGCTTCATTTATAGCTCGTGAGTTCTCCCCGCCAGATCCCTTACAGTGGTGCATACTTGTTAACCTTCGCCTGACGGCTTGTCTTGATAGCATGTGAGTTCTCATGCAGATCCCATGCAACGGTGCGTGCGCTCTAACTACTCCAAATTTCTTGATCCGGTAGCGAGTAAGTTCCCACCGCCGGATCCCTTGCTGCAGTTCTTACGTGCTAACTCTGGCCCGATTATCTGATCGGAAAGCTTGTTTGTTATCCCGCCAGGTCCCTTGCCCTATTCTTGCTTGCTAACTGTCCCCCGATGGCATCATCCGATAGCCCGTGAGTTCTCCCTGCCGTATTTATTTTCGCATTTCAAGTTTGGTTGCTAACATTCGGCTGATGGCTTGATCCGATAGCAAGTTAGTTTTCTCCGCCAGATCCCTTCCCGCAGTTCTTACTTGTTAACTTTGCCCCGATTGCCTGATCGGAAAGATTGTTTATCATCCCGCCAGATTCCTTGTCACGTGATTCCTTGCTAACTGTCGCTCGATGGCATCATCCGATAGCCCGTGAGTTCTCCCCGCTGTGTTTATTTTCGCAATTACTAGTTTGGTTGCTAAATTCGGTCGATGGCTTGATCCAAAGCTTGTGAGTTCTCGCTACGGAATTCTTATCGCATAGATAGCTTAGCTGCTAACCTTCGCCTGATGGCTTGACTAAATAGAATGTGAGTTCACCTCGCTAGATCCCTTTCTGCGTTGTTGCTTCTTCGCTAAAGTCTGCACGATGTCTTGATACGATAGCTCGTGAGTTCTCTACGCATAATCGCATACCACTAATCTTGCTCGTTTGCTTGCTAACATTCGACTGATTGCTTGATCCGATAGAATGTGAGTTGTCCGCTTGCTGCATTATTTAGCTGCTACTTCCTAACCTTCGCCTGATTATGTGATCCGAAAGCCGGTTAGTTCTCCGCAGAGTTTCCTTTGCCACAGTACGCGGCTAGTTTTTTCATTGCTAACTTTGGACCTATGGCTTGATCGGATAGCCGGTGAGTTTTCTCCGCCATATCTCCTGTGGGATGGTTTGGTTGTTTGTTAGCTTTTGCCTGATGGCTTGCTCCGATAGCTTGTGAGTTGTCCCTGCGGGATCCCTTGCCGCAGTGCTTGCTAACTCTCACCGGATGGCTTGATGCAATAGGGGGTAAGTTCTCCCTGATAGTTCATTCGCCGCAGTGCTCGCTTACCTACTAACTTTCACCCCATCTAAACTAATAGAGAGTGAGCTCTCCCCGTCAGATACCCTACCGTATTTCTAGCATATGTTACTAACCCTCGCCGGATGGATTGATTCTATAGCGAGTGAGTTCACTGCCGGATGCTTTACTGCAATGATTGCTTCCTTGCTAACCGTCGCCAATGGAATGATCCGATAGCTAGTGTGTTATCTCCCTGCATTCTTTGCGCAATGCTTGTTTGCCTGCTAACCTTGGTCGGATGGCTTGATCCGATAGCCAGTGAGTTCTCGCTTCCGGATCCTCTTCTACTATGCTTGCTTGCTAACCTGCACCCGATGGATTGATCCGATAGTCGGTGAGTTCCGATCCCTTGCTGCAACGCCTGCTTGCTAACCTTCGCTTGCTTGATTTATTCGATAGCATGTGAGTTTTCCCATCCGTATCCCTTGCCGTAATGATTGCTTGTTTGTTAACCATCGTGTGATGGATTGGTCTGATAGCTTGTGAGTTCTTGCCGCTAGATCCCTTGCCGCAGCGATTGCTTGCTTGCTAACTTTCGCCTAATGGCTTGATCTTAAAGCATGTCAGTTCGCCCATCCGGATCCCTTGCCACAGTGCTTGTTTGCTAACTTCACCCGATGGCCTATTCCTATAGCTTGTAAGTCTCGCTGCAGAATCCCTTGCCCCACCTTATGCTTGCTCACCACTTGCTGATTGTTTGGGGAGATAGTCCGTGAGACATTTTTGAGATTTATTGCCAGGAGATTTTGATGGCTAACTGTACTCCCTAGGGAGTGAGTTGATTATCCTTCTTTATGGAAATATATTAACAAGCGATCTCAAATGGCATGGTCCTATAGCCAGTGAGTTTCGTCTGGTTCTTTTCTTTACGTCACTGATTATTTTCAACCTAACATTGTGGCGTTGGTTTATAGGCAGTGAGTTCTGTGTACCGGTTATATCGTATGACACCTTGCTGACCTGATAACACACGTTAGATCGAATAGGCGGTGAGTTTCAGACTGACAATTCGCGCGTCAAAGTACCTAGCTAAATTTAGCTGGTATCTTAGATCCCTTTGCTAGTGAGCTCCTTCGTTGTTTTTCGTCACTTTAAAAGAGATCACTGACCTCAAATGGGTTAATTTATCGCTCAGCGAGTGAGGATCCTTCTATCCATCTTCATAGCTTTGACATGTGTTAATTAGAGTGATAACTTGACGTTACAGTGTGTGAGTACCCTGCTAGCTGTCTCCACTGATGGAATTGTGTACATATACTGACAGTCATAGCCTGTGAGTTCTGCAGGTTAGATGCACAATGCTGAAATACTATCTAACTTGAGCTTGGCCGATGATATCGTAGCCTGTGAGTCTTAAATTTACTTTCTCTAGGTTGCAACTTCCCTCGCTAATTGAATCTTCATGGTATGATCTTACAGTCTGTAGGTCCCTCATAAGGCACCTTGCTATAATCAAGTTTCTAACTTAGACACGTTTTAGGTTTCAGAGCCAATTTGGTGCATTTTGAGTACCATGATAAGTGGTCGTGACAATCGGTTTGCAGCTCTCTCTGTGGTTTCCAGTGTTGCAATATATCGCTAATCTTCAGATTGTATCAATCTAGGAATTTGATCTGGTGTGGAGCATTTTTCTAAGTCTGAGTCATCCGCTGGAGTTAATTTTCAATATACGATGTTCTCTGTTTCCGCATGTGACAATGTTTATCCCTGTGCATAACAGGCTATGGTCGGTAAAACTACCATGAATACGCAATCCAGACGGATGCCTGCTCGTCATTTGTGGTCAAACGTTTTGAGGGTTTAAGCGAAATAATATACACTCCAAATCTGCTTACATACCGTTGCCAAGTGCAACTTCAACTGCATATCCGAGTGTAGTCGAGTGTAGTCTCCACGTGCTTTACCTGCATCCGAGTGCACCTCCACGTGTACCCAAGTGCAGTGATCACGAGTACAACTCCAAGTAGACTACATACGTTCCGGAATACTCATCAAAGGAGAATACCTACTTGCCAATTTCTTACACGGGACTGATAACATGTCCTTCTCCCTCTACGCTTTTCTATCCGTAATAAGCCGTATTTTGTAGTACCTGTAAGTCTTATAGGAGTACGTAGTGCTGAGCTAGGGTTCTCGATGGTCGCTAGCGTGCAAATTCTAGAGTGAACCACGAGACGGGATTCCTGTGCAAAATCCTCACCGGCGCTGGTGTGCATTGGTGGTGGCATGGGTACGCCTCCAACCGGACTAAGAAATCTCGGGATTTATATCAAAATTGCAAACTACTCAACAACCGCACAATGGAGCGACAATTAGAGACTGCAGTCAAATAGATAACTCAAAGGGCTACATGCAAATAAAGATCCATGTTAGTTGAACCAGTTTTGAGGAAGTTGGAAATGTGAGTGCGAGTCCTTGATACAGGCGGTTTTTAGCCCACCTTCCACCCCGCTGTGTCATGACCAGTTGTTAATGAACTACACTGGTAATGCTATCAGAGCATAAATTTCATGTTAGCTGTGGATTGATACCATTCTTCGCTTGTTTGGGCTGATGGATCAAGATAATTACTATTTCTAAGTTGGAAAAGTGAAAGACCCTCAACAGTATCAAAACTCAGGCAATCCCTGCTCCAGTGACATTTCGCACTCTCTAGAAACCGCGAATCTGCCACCACATCTGCCATCACATAGTCGTCTAACATTCTAAAGAGACTCTAGTAGAGAGCGTTCTGAATTCCAACCAGCATTGGTGTAGAATCAAGTGAGGCAGGTAGCCCCCATCTTCTTTCTCCTCCAATGTTCTCAATAGTCCGAACGGACCCAGTCTCTAGTCAGGATCAGTACAAACCTGTCCGACAGCGAGGTCAGACTAAACTAGACTACAAATTGGCAGTCTTGCACTAGACCGTACCGGTCGAGACTAGTCCATTACTGCTGATGTTACTTATCCAGATTCGATATGGCTCCTGGCAGGCGGCCTACAAAATTATGATTCATCCCCACTTTTAACCAGTGAACATGCACAATGACTAGACAATTATGTCTAGTATAGTATAAGTTTCTAGTAAAGATAGGCAAATTTATTCCATTATCAAACCGATTCTTGCGAGTTTAAACCTAACCCTGCAACAAAGTCCAGACCAGCTCGGAGTGAGTCTGAACCGGTGTGATGAAATATTAGACTAATCCGAGCCCAGTCTAAGAAGACCCTAGTTGAACTGGACTAAATCCGGACTGATCCAGTCTAGACTGGTCTACCTCAGGACCGTTGAGAACCTTGGTGGCTGGTAGGGGAGACGGAGGACAATATAACACCCCCCTTCCCACATAACTCCACGAATTCTTGGCCAGAATGAATGCCATTTGACAGAGAGTAGCTCTACTATATGTAGATAGATTGTACGTTTTCGTTGGCCAGGTACTAGCGCTAGTTGTAGTTCGATGAGAAGGGATGCGTCCTCCACCCCCTCAAAGGAACCCCCAACTGTCCCACATCCAGTCCCAGTATCTAGGCAACGACAACGCGGAATCCATCTACATATAGTATATCTACAATGTACGTCTATTTTGACCAGAAATTGCTGGACTTCGTGGTGGTGGCTAGTAGGGAGGAGGATGGCTACCTACCCTACTCCACCCCCTCCCATCGAACCCCAACCAGTGCCAATACCTAGCCAACGACAATGCGGAATCTGTTTACTTATAGTAAAGCTACTCTGTGCGTAAGTATGTCTAATTTAACCGAGAAATGGTGGAGCTATCGCTAAAGAGCGTCTGATTCGGCGAAGAATTGATCGAGCTATTGGGGGGGGGGGGGGGGGGGGTTTGGTCCCAA
>Ga0307512_10004345_pt1 | contig 15618 bp, 20 predicted proteins | sample 14_EM_MG_FD_200267 | JGI IMG/M metagenome (GOLD analysis project Ga0307512, IMG submission 200267) | Populus trichocarpa ectomycorrhiza microbial communities from riparian zone in the Pacific Northwest, United States - 14_EM | ecosystem: Host-associated > Plants > Roots > Unclassified | place... | reverse complement strand
TGCACACGCCTTCCTTCATGGCATCCGCGGACGAGGAGTAGGGGGTGGACTCGCTTTGCTTTGTACTTTCTTTAAGTATTTCCTTAGTGCGTGATATGCCGTGCTGGGACAGGCCTGGGTGGAGGGCGAAGAGGAGCTTGCAACGTACGGCAATCGCGCGGACAGTGACAGGAACCGGTCAAAAAAATGTGCGCCGCCATCGTCTACATACCTAGGCTGAATACGAGTATGATTAAACGAAAAAAAAAAGACACACCTGAGCCCTCTCTGCTGGTGGTTCTAGCCAACCTGGATCAACAGGCTATCATGAGGAAGATTGAGGCGAGTACATATCCTCGGCTCACTCTTGTTATCAGCTTCAACGACAAGCAAAGTATGTGCTCCACTGGACACCGAGCGTCTTAGCGGCACCACATGTTGGAAATGCTTCTCGCGCGTTGTTTAGATTTGTCACTTGAGCCTTAGAGTTTGTTGACGACACGATTGTGTAACGCGCAAGCGGGGGAAGTGTCAGCGGAGGATATTTGTTCTGCGGGTTCTTTCTCTTCTCCTTCTACTCAATACTCATCGAATACTACAACGAAGTTGTGAACCACTCGAACTAGAAGTATCGATACGCCTTGTGTTTCCTCATCTCATACAGCATTAAGACCGATCGAACTCCTATCATTCATTTCTATCCTCATCGCTAATCGGTATTCTTTCAACACCACAAGCACCACGGGCACAACGGATGTACGTGTCATCAAGGACAAACGGAAACTGCATGGCAGGGGTGAAGGCCGGGCGATCAATGCGACCGCTATCGAGATATCCTCGAACCAACGCGGTGCATCAGGCTGACGGTCCTCTACAACTTCTGTGCAGAACTTGCCAATGCCCGAGGACTGCCCCTTTTTGGGCTACAAGATCGGCGCCGTTGTACTCCAGGCACGCCCGGCTCCGTTCAGAGGGCGCGAGTGGAGGTGTCAGTCTCAGAGATGATGAAAAGGGCGGGTATGGACGAGTCGGGATAGGCTGGGGAGAAGGGTTGCACTCCTGGTCAAATATGTACTTAGCTACATACTGTACTTATGCAGCAATGGAATGCTAGTAGCCAGAGAGCGTATGGAACAGCGGTTGTTAAGCAAATGATTTGGCATTGTCGTCCACCAGGAAAAGTTAAAATACAGCACGGACGAGTGCAAGGATAATACGCTGCGTCAGGGAACACTACACAACACGGGTAAGTCACCCTGGGCCAGGCGAAACTGGCGGGTGGCGGGCATGAGCCGGGTCCAAGCGGCCCGACGCGAGCTCAGGCGCGCCATACGGAAGGCAAAGCGGGACTGCTGGAACCGATTCCTGCAGGAAGCGGAAGGAAACGACGTCTGGACCGCAACAGCGTACACCACACCGCGCATTGACAAGGGCGGGCAAGCACTGGTGGGGGAGGACGGATCGGTGGCGGAAGGGAGGCACGACCGCGAACAGGCAATCCTGAAGGCGCACTTCCCACAGGGACCTCGGGGGACATATGAGCCCAAGGACGGAGGGAGGGCGTTCGAGAGGATCGACACGCAGCTGGTAGTAGCGCTGCTTGGCAAGGCGGCGAACACTTCAGCACCAGGAGACGACAGGATCTCAGCGGGGATCATCAAGGCCTTCTGGCAGTGGGACAGCCTACGGATCACCCAGCTCGTTAGGGCGTGCATCCGGCTTGGACACCAGTACGTCCCTAGCTATCCCTTTCTCTCTCTCGCGGTACCAAAGGCTGACGAGGAGTAGTCCCTTGCAAGTCAAAGGTCGGATTCCCATCGTGAACAAGGGAGACTGCATGTGCCACCACAAGTACTGTGAACACTTGTGCAAAACCCAAGTGTTGCCCGGCAGTGGAGACAAATCTGAAGGCTCCTGGGGGATGGGGGCTCACACTACCGTCTCTTTCCTATTGACGGTGGTCACCTTCTGGACAGTTCTCTCGCTGCAATTGTAGGACATAGAAGGCTCTCGCTGGTAACAGAATTTCAACGATGCGGTTCTTCGCGAAACATTTTTAATTTTTTGCTCTGCGGTGGAACTTGCGGAACGACTTGCGAAGTTGCTGTGTGAAGCTTGACTGTATTATGGAGAGTAACGATGTATTGGGCGACTTACCCGTTTTTTGTTTGTTTATTCATACTGGCATGCGACATATATAGATCATGGCGACGTACAATTTGCCCGGTTTTCCCGTCCGCAGTCCGCGCGAGGCGGCTCGTTGCAAGCTCCCCTTGTGCCCTCCGCCCGGCCCTCCCGAAAAGTTATTGCGCACCAAGGAAATAGACAAAGGAAAAGACAGAAGGAGACACCGCCCGACCCTACTCCTCCCCCGCCGATGCCATGAAGGGTGGGGTGGGAAGGAACAGCGGGGATTCCTCCCCGGCGCCCGTCTCGTCCTCAGCACCCAGCGCCTCCGCCTCCGCCCTCCTTTCTTCTTCCAGCTCCGTCCTCTCCCGGAGCTCCCACTCTGACGCCTCGCTACCTGCGTCTTCTTCCAGAGCCGGCACTATTTTCCCCACCTCCGTAGCAGTGAGGAAATCCAGCACCGCCTGACTGCACCTCCTATCGGCGAAGAGATCCCGGATCCTCCACCGGTTCTTCCACCGCCCCGTCTCCTTCCTCACTTCCGCCCAGAGGATCTTCTGCTCCCCCTTCCACTTGCGACACTCTTTAAAGAGATGGTCCCTTGTCTGCGAGGGGCACCGGCACCACATCACTGGGCTGTCGGGCGAACTTTCGCCCAATGCAGGTGCTGTCCCGTCCGGCAGTGCCCCGTCTTCATCTGGTAGAACCTCGAGGCAAGCCTCTTGGAGCTCCCAGCCACTATGCCATCCGGTCTCTGACTTTCCGGCATCTTGTATTTCCTCTTGGAGGAGCCGACGTCCGTGCTTCCGCCCACTTCTTCTCGGCGATCTCCCGCTTGATGTTTGCAAGAGACCTGGGGAGCGGCATCAGGCGCTCCCCTGCCCGGTCCGGGTACGTCGTCCATTCCACCCCGCGGGCATCAGGCTCATCCGCCACGAGTTTGGCCCACTCGTCCGCTTTCTCATTGCCTGCCACACCCTGGTGTGCTGGGCACCACCGGATTTCGATGATGATGCCCGGTCTGGACCGCCGTAGGGTGCGGATGTGTTCCCGGGCCTGGAGCGCGTACTTCTGGCCGGGGCCAGACTCCTCCGATGCCATCCGCTTGATGGCCGCTTGCGCGTCGGTGAAGATCGTGACCCGTTCCGGGGTTGTCGCCCCCCGTGTGGCGCTTTCCAGCGCGCGCGGGCGAGGGCGGCGCACTCCGCATCGTAGGCCTCCTGGGTGAAACCCAGGTGGGTCTTAATGCCCGCCCAGGATTCTCCCCTCTTCCATGTGACCGCGTAGCCCGCCGCCCCGTTGTCCAGTCGTGATCCGTCCGTGAACATCGTGAGCCCTGGGCGAGCCTTCTCCGCCTCTTTCTTCGCTTCCTCCTCCTCTTCCTGAATCAGCGCTGCGTCAAAAGTTTCCGGTTCCTCAAGCAGGACTGTTTCCTCCGTCTCCGTCCAGGTGTACTCCAGGGCGGCTGCTAGCGTCTTGCCGATCGCCGTGTCAGCCCCGACGACCCTCCTGGCCTTCTCCCCTCGTGGGAGGCTGTTGAGAATTGACACGACCACGGTGAGAGAAAGGAGTGGGAGAGAGAGCGAGACAGATAGTGGCGATGGTGGTGGTGATGGTTCAATGCGAGAAGAAGTAAAATGCTCGTATTCTATATGATGTCTCAGGATGTAAGAGTCAAGAAGAAGAAAAGAGAAAGACGCCGCTATGGAAGAATGCCAAGCCATTGCACAGTGCCTCCCCCGCCGTTGCCACGGCGTCGCTCCCGTCGGCGTCACTCCCGTCGACGCACCTACGCCGGAGCGGAGAGAAGCATTTTCAACAGAGGCTCAGGAGCCGTAGCCCGAAGCGGCGCTGCCTGTTCTCCAGCTGGTTGTTCGCTGGCCTGAGCCCGGACTCCATGGCCAGTGCTCCCAGATTGGTCGTCCGGAAGCTCCTGTTGTAGCCCTTGCCTGTTGGTTGACCAGCCGCTGCATCTCCTCCGCACGCCCTTTCGTCCCCCGGGCCTGATCTCCCTTCCACCACAACTCCGACCCGAACATGGCGACTGACTGGATGCAAGCCGTCATGACCTTCCTGCAGTTCGCCGGGGCGAGGCCCAGCTGCCCTGCAAGCCGACGCAGCCGGGTGAGCGCGTTCCTCCCGTTCTTCGTTCTGGTGGCATGGTGCTCTTTGAGTGTGAGTTGTGAGTCCAGCCACACCCCCAGCCACCTCGTCGCCTCCTTGTTAAACGGGACTGTGTGTTCCCCGACCGCGACTACCGCCTCCGGGTCTGCCTTCTTTCGCCGGCTGAATAACGCTGCCTCCGTTTTTCCGTGGTCGAAGGCCGCCCCATTCTGCGCTGCCCAGTCAATGGAAGCCGCCGCTGCCTCCGACACCTGGCTGCCACTGCCTCTTCGTCCTTGCCCTCGGCCCACCACCCGATGTCGTCCACGAAGGACAGCCCGCTGACCCCCCGGGACTACCTTTTCCACCTCGTCGAAGATACCGGATAGGTAGGTGACAAAGAGGATGGGGGCCGCTAGCGATCCTTACGGAACCCCCGTGTCGACTAAGTGGGCCTCCCCACCTCCCCATCCAGGGCGATCTTCACCTGTCGGTCGGACATGAAGCTCATTGTCCACCGGACCAGGTCCGGCTCGACCTCCAGTGCCTCCATCCGCTTTCCCAGCAGTGTCTTGCTAACATTGTTGAACGCCGATTTGACGTCCATGAACAGTGCGCCTGCCACCTTCTTCCCCCCCATGCTCGCTGCGTGCGGTTCATGAGGATCGCGACCGCGTCGTTACATGATCTCCGCTTCCGGCATCCAAACTGGCCCTCGTCCAGTCCCCGCTCTTTCCGCTGTTCCAGATGGTCTGCGATGAGGTGGGCCGCTGTTCGTTCGAGCAGCTTGCTGATGACGTCCAGCAGCGAAATTACCCTGTAGGCCCGGACCTTGGTGTAGTCCGGCTTCCCCGGCTTCGGGATGACCACTCCTTGGCTGTCTTCCACATCTCTGGGTGCTCGATCACGTGGACAACGCCGGACGCGCTGATCAAGTCGCTGCGAACGATGCGAACGTCGTTGATGAACAGAACTCCATCCTTGACGGTCAAGACGAGCTGGTCTCCGTGGACTGTGATCAGGGTCGTGTGATCTGGCTCCGGGGGGCGCGCGCGTGGCGAATCAAGTCTGGCGTGAACAGAGTTACATTTTCGACAACGTGGTAGCTGGTTTCCTCGGCCAGTAGTGTACTTGGCGGTGACACGAGGATGGAAAGTCGGGGGAGGAGCCAACAGACGCGACGAAGTCGGCCATTTCAATCGGGTAAGACATGATTTCCATGTGCAGCTGTTGCGGTACGAACACGGTAGTCCTTGAGTGCTCGTCGAGAATCGTCTTCAACTTGGCTTTATGCAGCACCTCGGTGAAATTCTTGAGTCCCACTTCAAACGCACGTCTCGGACACTGACACTGGTAGACTCAAGAACGAGTCGACGATGTGCGTGATCCCGTTTCGTAACTCGATACCCTAGCCACTCGCATGACATTTTAGCAAGATAAAAGCCCCAACAACAGAAGATGGGAAAGACGCACACTACTGCGCAGGAAGGTAGATTCCGTTCCGCCACTCTAGATGTAGTCGACGTCGTTGTCGATTCCTGCCTTTACGACCTGCCCATCGCCACCGAGGTTCGCGTGAGGGCCACCGACAAGGTAGGTGGGGAGAGTCTGAGGTCCTTCAAAGAGATCGGAGGAGTTGTGACGTCCGTTGATCGTGTGGTACGCAAGCGGCTCGGCGTAAAGGGCGGTCTGATTCACATAATCTGCACGACGAATCATCAGCATGTCATCCAATATTAGCTGTGGGCAACAGCCGAAAGAACTTACGGTTTCCGACACGGTCGTGAGTCCCCTCCGCGTCTGTGCGTCCCGTTAGCAGCAACGCCTCTACCTTGCCCCCACAGTAGCGGTACGAACGCTCAAGCAGCTTGCGGAAGGCGTCGTCACTGGGCGCCAGGTATGTAATCTCAGCGCTCGCGTCCTCGGAACCGGAAAGGTGAGAGATGTTGAAAGGTTATGGCCGTTTTGTGTGTGTGTGGGTTCTTGAGACTTCTCCCAGCTCGACGAAATTCCTCTATTCGCAGTGGTAGGTAAGAGAAGAGAGAGAGAGAGAGCGACGAGATTCTTCACGGTCAGGATGTTGGGGGTGACAATCTTTCGTTGCTATGTAGGAGGTTGTAAGAGTGCAGAACAGAAGAAGCTCGCAGAACCAAGAGCACTAGGTACATCCACACTGCCGGCTTGCCCCATCGTTCCCATGGTAACACCACCCTCTCCACTCTAGCAGCACCCATATCTCCAGCGCCGAGAAGCTTTTCCAACAAGAGAACAAGCATGGATTCATCTCGACGAGCGAGGTGAGGTTGCGGAGACTGTGGCCCACAGCCTGGGCGGCCATGAGTCTGGATATATCGAAGAGACTTAGACACTCTCCATCAGCCACCCTCAGGAGAAGAGGGATCAGGGCAGCGATCAGAGTGAAGATATGCATTATGTTTACGTTTGTTGATGTTTCGGTGATGAGCAGAAGTAGATGAAGCCAGAGCGCGTGAAAGTGGGTAGGTAGTAAGAGGAGGGAGAAGGGGAGTAGGTGAACTAGAAGGGTGAGAGAGCATGTGCACAGGAAAGAGTGAGAAGAGTGGGGCAGAGAGCGGGAGAGCGGAGCAGGGAGAGAAGAGGTAGAGGGAAAAGATTTGAATCGTGGTACCCGAACAAGCGTCGGGCTGGCCGAGACTGCGAGTGCGAGTTGATGCAACACACACCAGCCCGACCGTAGTGCTTTCACGGCAGGAGAAAACATCTGACAATTTGCCAGTACAGAGCGGAAATGCGGCCCCCATGAGCCCTCAACTCTCTCTGAATCGTGCACAACTCGCGATCGGTCGTGTCTTTGGAGTGGACTTGGCTATCACCATCGCCGCATCCCCGCTCCCTTCCCGCGCCCCCGCCGCCAGCTCGCCATTGCTCACCAAAATTCGGGCAATTGGATGCAGTGGCCAATCGCACAGGCGTCCCCTCCTGTCTCATCGACACGGCGATCTGACTCCGCTAACGCTGTCCGTGCCCGACTGGCACTATTATGTATCATACATAGTTTGGGCCCGCGATAAAATCTCGGCAACCTCCGGCACAGCCTCCGAAATCCAAAGTCGGTTCCTATTCGGACAGGCCGTGAGCGCCGAAAAGTTGGAAGATGCGGTCGAAAATAGTGTTCGAAATGCTCCTCGCTACTTGAGCTCGTATTGGTGTAGTTTTTGATTTGGCGCTTGCGCCTCAGAGTTTGTTGAGGACGCGATTGCGAAAGCCGTGACGCGCGACCGGGGAAGTATGCACAAGAGAAGGATCTTTTGTTCCGTTGATTCTTCTCTTTCTCTTTTACTTCAATACACTCAACAAATATTACAACGAAGTTGAGAGCTGTAGGATCGCTCAGAACTCATTCGCCCGGTGTCTACTGGTTTCGCACAACATCAATCATATGGCACCCTAAACCTGATCGAACTACTGTCCTCGATCTCGATCCTCATCTCCAAACTCGGTATTCTTTCAACAAATAGAGTCGCGATATGAAACGTGTGAATGTTACTCATATTTGCTAATATTGCCGGCGAACTGAAGTGCTGGACCGGAAGGCGGACGCTTGTTAACTAGTCTGGTCTACCCATCACGGATCAGGAGGCAAACAGGGCGTCTGGTGGGAAGTGCTGCTCGGCTTCGGCGGAAGTCGGAGTGGCATTTGCAAGTTTACCCGACTGCGTGGTCTAAGCGAGGGTTCGGACCGAGCAGGACCTGTCCAACGGCGGAGAGGACTCGCTCGGGGATGCGGGGAATTGGCCCAGGGAGAAAACAAAGAGCTGGTACCTAGATAGGCACCTCGCTCCATCAAAGCGAGAGGGCCTTAGTTAATATGAGTCTCCTACTACGTTCCGTCTTGCCGATCGTTAATTTTCGATATGATCAGTCTCCGTTTCTGAATCCCAGGCCCATACCCTTGCTGGTTTTGGTCTCCTGGAACCGTATGTATGTACATACCCTGTAGAGATATGGAGAGTATGTCAGCTTTAGCTGCATGGAGCTCGCTTCGGAGCTGACGTGCTATTAATAACAGCTGAAATCACTGGTCGGTGGTGCGAGGGGTTAACGAGTGGACATTCGACAGGGACCCATCCGGGATTGGCGCGAAATGTCTGTGGAACTCCGTGTTTTGAGGGGTTGGAGGATTCTGGCAAAGGGAAGGATGGGGATTCGGAAGCGACGGGAACGAGCGATTTGCACGGGCTGCTGTGCTTTGGGATCGCCCCCGGAGCTCACAGACGGACGGTACTGCAGAAGTTAAGGCCGTGTACGTGCATATGTACTCGTACCTGCGTCGCCACGCGCAGCTTGTGACTCACTGCGTACATATGTACTCTTGATACGGGACCAAGCAGTGAGTCTCGCTACATGTGTACATAGTAGATATGAATAAACAGAAAAAAGAAAGAAAAAAGCTGCGTTGTATGTAGCGACCTCATGGCTCGGAAAGCCCACTAACTGGCATTCGCTCGGAGAGGTGGGGCGGCGCTGCGCGTGGGAGGGGGTGCACTATGAGCTGCGGCTGAGATCGACGTGCTCACGGTATTATTTCTTCCCTTCTGCCCCATACTGCAGCCGTGCTCCTTCGTTCTTTGTTCGTCTCCTGTCGCCGGCCCGCCGTGTTGCTACTCTTGGTTTTCGAGCCTTCTGCGACAATCTTCACCGTCATCGAGCTCGGCCTCTGCGAAGGTAGGTACATCTTTCCCAGTCCTCGGCACCGACCCCAGCTTTTCATCGCAACACTAAATTTGCCTAGAAAATGTCGACGGCACCCGTATCGTCGATCACCGACTTCACCGACCCGTTTGATCCCACATACGCCCACCAGACCTGGGACTCGGACGACGGCGTGCCCGCGAGTACATCGCACCACTCTCGTCCATCACTTCACCCCAGTGAGCACTCCGATTATCACTTCCCGGGACTACCGCTGTTGTCCAGCTCAGCCCTCCCCTCGCGCGACTACCAAGCACCGCCGCGGGATCGCGCACCGGACTACAACTACAAAGTCGGCGAAGATGATTACCGACACCACCTGGTATCGCCGCGCGAGAGGTCCCCGGAGCGGCAGCCGCTGCAGCGGAGCCACTCGGTCGTCTCGGCCATGGATGAGGTCGAATACACCATCCCGATAGCCCCTCCACCTCCACTGGTACCGCCCGATACCGATATCGCCGACTACGATCGCAGTGGCTATCAGTACTCCAAGCTCGAATTCGACTCCCATCCCGACTCGGGGGCCCATCCACTGAATCCATCTTCCTCAGGTCGTGTCGCAGGCGTAAGCCACCGGCCTAGCGTCGCACACCGGCTTGGTGGTGCATTGAAAGGCGCCGTATCCCGGACTCGATCTTCGGCGGGCAACCGGCGCTCGGCGAGGAGGAGTCGACCGGAGAATTACACCGGGCTTGAGGGTGTCGAGGAGAAAGATGAGGCCTTCAACGTTTCCGGATTCGATCTGAGCACAATCGAGGCCGAATTCGTGCCCGCGCCGGCGATCAAGGCGATGAATGAGCATCAGTTCAATGAGGATATGGCGTACACAGGTAGGTCTACGAGAGCGGCTGGTGCTTCGTGCTAGGAGCTGACATGGAGGTGCGGCTATCCAGGTACTGGACAGGCCATTGATTTGTCGAACCTGACCGGGTTGGACTACGATGACGGTGTGAAGGATTGTGAGTGAAGCCCTATCTTCTGCCGCGCGTGTAGTTATTGACACCTCCCAGCCGAAAGATGGTCAATTCGAAGGGGGAATACGAACTTTAGTGGCGGAAATGATCAGAGTTTGTTCTTTTCGACAGGTATTCCTCCCGCTGTTTCTCTCTCGTGGAAATCCCAAAGCTTACCCTGTTCCAGACAGAAAGATTCCCAACTGGAAACCGGTGGTCCTCCAGACGTGGTACCTGGTGACGCTGATCATCTTTACGCTCGCTCTAATCGCCGGCGTCGAAACCCTCTACTGGCTCTCCGACAAACACGTGCTGCGCAAGGGTAATGGCAAACCCCGAGACGGCGGAGGTCTTATCGGTTATTACTCGGTGGAAAGTCTTAGCGTGTTAGAACTCTTCATGTGGAAGTATCTGCCCACTTTGGTCGGAGTCATCTACGGCATCGTGTGGCGGGTCACCGATGAGGAGTTGAAACGGACCGAGCCCTACTACCAACTGTCGAAGAAGGCGTCTGGAGCCCTTGCGGCTGTATCGCTGAACATTGAATACAACAATATCTGGGCTCCGTTCGTGCCCATCACCGCGATCAAATACAAGCAGTGGGTGGTTGCGGCGGGAGGTGTCATATCGCTTCTGGCAACCTCGGCGGTACCGGTTTTCCTGTCGGTAGTGGTGCGTGTGGATCCGAGTCAGAAGGAGAGGCAGAAGATGGAAAATCCCGAGGATGTTCTCAAGAGGCTGGTGGTCGACGCCCTTTGGACGAGGCTGCTGGAGTTGACACTCGCGATTATCGCCATGTTCGCCATTTACATCGTCGTCAAATTGAGCAGTCGCAGATCGGGACTCCTCGGCGATCCGTCGGGTATTGCGGGTGTCGCCGCTATGGCCAACAACAGCCACATGCTGATGGACTTCAACGACCTCGACCTCGCAACGGAAGAGAAGATCCACAAGCAGCTAAACAAACGCACTTACATCCTTCACAAAGGAGCACTCTGGCAAGCTAAAGCTCTACGCGAAGATGAGCGCGACCAATCTGCACCGAAGGCTATGAACCCGCACCCGCTCCTCCTCCGCATGGAGGGGATGGTCCCATTCCTCGTGTACATCCTCGCGGCAGTCGTCTTCGTCCCCCTCATATTGTACGAGAAACACTTTGACATCGTCATGGAGAAGTTTCCCTGGGTTATGCCCGGTATGGCCGTCGTCACCAAGTGCGTGTGGGGAGTTCTCGAGGGGGAGTTGCGCATGCTGGAGCCATTCTGGATCCTGTTCAAACGGAAGGCGCACAGCTCGGTTTTGACACTGGACTACACCGTGACCATCCCGGGCGCGATCATCGTCAAGGCGCTGAGCAAGGGCCACTGGCTCCTCGCGTGGGTAGCGACGGTCTCGATTTTCATCGAGTTCCTGACCGTGCTCCTGGGCTCCCTCGACAGCAGCGCCAACTCGGAGGAGCCGCGCATCTTCCTGAAGCTTGCGCCGGCCATCTCCCTCACAATTTTCGTCATAGCCTTCGCCACGGGTCTGCTCGTGCTCAAACTGCGGCGACACCCGTTCCTGCCGCGCCAGCCGGGCACCATCTCGTCTGTCCTCGCGTTCATCTACCAAAGCAAGATGCTGATGGACTTCTCGGGCACGGAGCAGAAGTCGACGCTGCAGCGGAAGCGGAAGCTGGGGAAGCTCGGAAAGCGCTACGGCTTCGGATGGTACCTGGGACGCGACGGCAAACGCCACCTTGGTGTCGACCAGGAGCCGCTGCTGGATGTGTACAAGTTCGGCTTCGACCCCAGGGAAGGCGTGTTCGATGGGCCCGGAGATGTCGGTATGGTCTAACGGGATCAAGGGGGAAAGGGGAGGACTGAAGGGTGTTGCATACGCATATGCGGGAGTTTTGATGGTGCGGTACATTGGGAGCGAGATGGTGTTATGGGAATCGAGTTATTTACCTACCACGATTGGTCTATTTCACATACAATTCTAGGGAATATTGATGACAAGCTGCTCGAGGCGTTATTTGTGACAAATGGGAATGAATGGCCACTACAATGAGGGCACGGAGTGTGATGGGTCTGTGGAGGAATCACAATGGATGTTCCCAGGAGTGTGCGCGGGGTAGTCGCAATGGAAGGTATATAGAGGAGTAAATTTGAAGGTAGCATTTCCAATGGCGCCACGCGCTATGTTGAGAGTATCGTAAAGAAAGTACCGTCCCGACCAACAAGCATGCACGGGCTGCACCTGGGAATGAGGCGGAGCACAAGCCCAGCGACTCCCCGATAACCCCCCGCAATGCAGACAGCGGACAAACATCTCAGGCACCGGTAGTAGATATGGCAATCTTGGCGACGGCTCCCATTCAGCATCAATTCTCGATGTCGGCCGGTGAAGAACGGAACGGGATAAACACTACACTGCGGCACAGCCGATTGATGGTCTTTTGATTGCGCTGGTTCTCGATCGAACGGGGGCGTATTCGTTCTGCTAGCGGATAGGGTGTTAGGTCGAGGAGGATGTCGGTAGACGGGCCGGAGTTTTTATGGGCGGAGATGAGTATGCTGCGGACGAAAGGTGCTCGGGTGTTGCGCAGAGAAGGCGTATTTTATCGCGGTAGTATGTCGAGGGTAAGGAAGAAGAGTGATGTCGTCGGTGTCGTACTATGGAGGAGGGAAGGAGTAGATACGCAAAGGTGTAGGTAAGAGGGAAGACTATGGTGCGAGGAGAAAGTCATCACCGCACGTCGACTACGGTTGGTTCGAATATGGGCTACGAACATTACTAGCGATGGGAGCAACAAAACATACAAAACATGTTGGACGTAATCCCCTATCTAGCGATTGGACGACATTGCACATACTACAATATTTTTTCGTAGCATACTATTCCCTGGCAAACACCAGTGGTAAAGTCTGCTACACACCCATCCTGCTCGTACTCCCCATCTATCCGGATCAGGACACTTCGAGAGCCCCAGCTGCTTATACTGTTTGAACATAGTTCACATGCGGGTTTTTTTTTGTTTATTCATTAGATACTCGCGTGCGAGTTAGATCGATAGATCATGGCGAGGTAGATACACAAAGTCCGTTCAAAGCATGTTGCTTGCAACTGCGAGCCGGTATAGATGGGTCAGCTGACATTGAGGCTGAACGCGCACATCCACTCATCACACTGGCGAGTGGGGTTGGAGAATCATCCTTCCTGCACAACCACGACCCAACTACTATCGCGTACGTTCACACCCAATCCATCGATCGAAATGTCATTCGGGATCAGTGTCGGAGACTTCATCGCAGTTGGCCAGCTCGCTTGGCGGCTTTATCAGGACTGCTACCGCGTCGCGCGCGGAGCTCCGCACGAGTTCAGGCAGCTCATTGACGAGCTCAAGACGCTATACACGAACATGAAGCTGTTCGAAGGCGAACTCGAAGATCCGAATTCTGTGCTGGTGAAAGCCGGAGAGGAGCGGCTGCAGATGGTGAAGGATTTGCTGGAAAAGGTTAAGCAGGTGCTGAAAGGTCTGAACGATTCTTTCAATAAGCATCGCAAGCTGGGAAATGTCACCCGGAAGGGTTTGAAAGCGATGTGGGATCAATTTCAATGGGCTCGGTATGCAAAGGACGTCGACGGCTTGCGACACAGGGTAGGAGCCCAGATAAGCACCTCTGGCTGGGACTGAATGCTACCAAATACTGAGTGAATGGCTGTAGCTTTCCTACCTTAATGGTCTCCTAACTTTGCCCCTGATATGCGCCGGCAAGTGTGTGCACCCAGATGGTGATGTGAAGACACATGCTGATGACATCTCTTGCGATCAGTTCGTCTCTCCAACGCCTGGAAGACACGACAAAAACCATCGATACCGGCGTTCGGGAAATAAAGACCATCCTTCAGCAGACGGAGATGCGTGCTCGGTCTGTGCCCGTGCTGTCCGCTCTAGGTACTGGGGATAGTGAAGCCATGATCAATTTCAGCCAACGGTGTATGGTGGCGGCGGAAGCTTCTCGGCCCTGGACTGATATCGGTATCGAGGATTGGATCAAAGCAGGGAGGTGGTGGCTGCTTAAGGTGGAAAGCCAGCCGGTACCGTTATCTTGCCCGGAAGCGCGTGGACTGACCACTGGTGGCACAGGCGCACATGGAGCTTCGAACAGCAAGTGCCACTGTGCCGAGCCAGGCGTATGTCAACCTGCTTAAGGCGTCATGGATCTTGACGGATTTGATAGCCGTCCATCCGCAATTCCCCAAAACGAACATTCAAGTCGTGGGATATGATGTCAAGCAGCTGACAGAGGCGAGATCGACTACAAACCTCAGCCAAGTTCTCTCGACTAACATCCAACCTAGGCAATCAAAGCGGAATTTGCGTACATCGAGACCGAAAAACTTCGAGCCCCCGTACTAGACGACGATGAGGGCGATGTAGGGATCTGGGAACCGCAGCCAACGAGCGTTAACCCGAAGCCACGCCCCACCCCGGGACAGCGAACGTGGGTGATGAAAGACGAACATATCCTATTTCAGAGGTATGCGGACCTACTACCGGCGAAATCGTGCCGCGCTGCTTCGGTTAGTCCACATCATTAATCCATTCTAGATTTGCCCAATATCGGGTCAATCACCAGAAGCTACCCGTCCCGTCACTGGTGCTGCTCCTGCGGGACAAATTTTCGACAAAGACACGCCTAGTCATACACGACCAGAGCTGGAGATGCCTAGCGGACATCCCAGGTACGCAACTGAACAAGATGGGTTCGTTTTGATGCACGGCTGACTGAAATAGTCGAGGCCATAGCCAAAACTATAACCGCTCACGCACCTCAGGCTGACAGTACGGTTGAAATGGAGGGTGCCCAGATCATCCTGCCTACTGTTCTAGGTACGCTTGCCCCCGGGTTGGCTATTTAGGGTAATGCTGACGAGGCGTGCTATATAGATGCTAAACTGCTCCGTGTTACATTTCTCGCTTTCAAGCAACACATCCTCCGGTCGACTGATCTTCGCTCCGACGTAGCCATCTACAATTCGGTCTGCCTGCTAGCTGCAATGTACACAAGAGATGCTGATGGTATTCGGCATTTTCTCGATGTCTTACCACCACCAGAAACAGGCCTTGACCCGTTTGTGATCGATGTCATCAGAGCGGGGCAGCGATTCCAGACACAATGCCAGCCCCTCCCAGCAACGCCACCTGTATTCGCGGGCGATGAGGTTTCTTTGCTCTTAACGGTGATCAAGTGGGGCTTCTGTGACGTTGGACGGCATATGTTGAAGCACCGGGGCTGTTCCCCACTTGAGGACAATCTTCGCGCGTGGTTGTGCCCAGCGGACGCGGCATGCAAAGGGCGACGCGGGGCGCTTAGTTTCATCTTGGACGAAGGGTATCAGATAAATGAGATTGACGAGGACAACAGGACATTGTTGCACATAGCTGCGCGAGAAGGGCATACAGAGGTGGCACAGCTCCTGATCGATAGGGGCGCCGACATGTCCGCCAAAACGAAGAATTTGAATACACCGCTGCACTGGGCGGCTGGTAATGGGCACGAGGCGGTGGTGCGGTTGCTTCTCGACAGGGGCGCTGACATGTCCGCCGAAACGGTGGATCGGAGCACACCGCTGCACTGGGCTGCTGGTAACGGGCACGAGGCGGTGGTTCGGTTGTTTCTCGGCAGGGGCGCCGATATATCCGCCGAGACGGAGGATCAGAGTACATCGCTGCACT
>Ga0307512_10004344_pt1 | contig 15619 bp, 11 predicted proteins | sample 14_EM_MG_FD_200267 | JGI IMG/M metagenome (GOLD analysis project Ga0307512, IMG submission 200267) | Populus trichocarpa ectomycorrhiza microbial communities from riparian zone in the Pacific Northwest, United States - 14_EM | ecosystem: Host-associated > Plants > Roots > Unclassified | place... | reverse complement strand
GTAATTATAGGATACGGTTGCAAACGTGGATGCGAGTGATAGTAGATGTAGATGTATAGGTAAGATTATCGCTAGAGATCTAAGGCTCGTGGCGAGCCGACTATATAGAATGGCCATTACCCGGCCTGGGTCACGTGCCGCCGTTACATTATCCCCCTCTTTAGGCGCAGACCTCCTGGGCTGCATAAACCGTACAAGAGAAAAGGAAAGAAAAGCAAGGAAGCATTATACAATCATGCCGCGTACGTACTTGTACGAAATCATAAGTCCCGCTACTGATCGGTACCACTCAGGGCGACCTTTCGGCGGATCCGGCGCACGGGGAAAATCCACCTCCACTTCACTGACTCCGAAGGTGGTAAAAACCTGTGCCGACGCCATTGGTACTGGGCCGAAATCCAATAAGAGAAGAGAAGAAAAGGGAAACAAGGAATGATACAATCATCCTACGTACGCAATTGTACGAACCCATAAGTCCCACAACCAATCAGTACCGCTCAGGGTGACCTTTTGGCGGATCCGGCGCACGGGGAAACTCCACCTCCAGTGGCAGGTGGTAACAACCCATGCCGACGCCGTTTATACCGGGCCGAGATCCAAAGAAGAGAAGAAGAGACGAGAGAAAGAAGAAAACACGCAAAAGTGATCCTGTCTCCATATCTCGACTTCGGAACCCATACTCCGCCGACCATCCATACCCGTAGCTCATATATCTCGGCGTAGGTCGTTATTGGAATCGTTAGAGTGGTAGAGAGCTTCCCCTCGTGACTCGGCATTGATGGGAGCTTCCGCTGGCGGCATCGGTCGTAACCATCGGTGATCATCGATCGTATGTCAATTGCATGTAGTCGCGTCTCATTCGTCGACATCTAACACGTAAGCTTTTCCAAGGTGGTTATACTTACCCAGTTCAAGCGCGCTAGCGCTGTGTGAACTCAGTGCAGTGCTTCCGCATGCTCTGTAGAGTATATCTTGCAGCCGGTAGTCATCGGTACTCGGCATTGACTCGTAGATTCATCTTGATTCGGTAATAATCTTTCGAAGTCCGCTTCGGTGGCCATCCGGTCGACTTCATGGTTGCGCTCTCGATAGGTGGCTTCAGTAGAATCTTGGTCGACATCTCGGTACGTGTCTCAGTAGACTGCCTCTCGGTAGGCTTTCAACTTGTCGGTAGGACTTTTCGGTCGACTTCTCGGTGCGTGTCTCGGTAGACTGCCTCCACGTGGGCTTTTAACTTGTCGGTAGGACTTGACTAGTCTGACATGGCTATCTCCCTCTATTGAAAATTCATTGCTCCGTCGACGACTTCTCAGTCATATTGATTGTCGATTGCCATCGTGGCTCGGTAACAGTGTAATCGTGATTCGGAATTGTAATCGAATTGGAATTGGGATTCATTGGTGCTTCGACACGTAATTCGGTTCAGCTTTGGTTTCGTAAAGTTGAGTCTCGGCAGAGACCATTGTCGGAATTGGCCAGGGTAAGATAAGGAAAATCGATCATAACATGGGTCTCGTCTTGACTTTGGACAACGATGTGAGCTTCCGCTCCTGGCATCGTAACTGTGAATTGCATATAGCACTCGCGGTGACCACTCGGAGGTGGCAGGATTGACGCCAATTGCATCGGGCGTGGGTGGCATATCATTGATTCATATCTAACACGTAAGCATCACAGTAGGTGGTTATACTCACCGTGATAGAAGCGCGCTTCTGCTCTCGGAAAGCCGCTTTGTACATTTCATTTGCAGATCTCGGCATCTCTTGATGCGGCGTTCAGTAGGGTCTCGGTGGACCGCTTCTCGGTGAAAGTCATTCGGATGATAGCTTTGGTGCGTTCTTGGTTGACTTCTCTGTGGCCATCTCGGTGGGCAGCTTCGGTAGAATATGCGTTTGTTTCTCGGTAGTCATTTGGTAGGCCTCTGGTAAGGTAAGGTGGTTTGGCATTCAGTTCGGTATGCCGTTCGGCGATAGTTCTTGGTCCTTCGGTACGCCATTCGGTAAGCTTCTTGATCAGTGGCTTGGTACGGTAGCGCTCCCGGTAATCCTCTCGTTCGATTTCTATGTGAAGTCCTTCGGCAGTGATATTCGTTACTGTGAAATCTCGGTGATCATCTCTTGGTAGTTATCTTGACTGTCTCTCGTGATGCCATTCAGTAGGCTATTCAGTACGTTCGGTGGTCACATTCAATCTCGTTCGGGACCAATCCGGTAGCTATATCGCAGTTTTTTTGTTTTGTTTTATTCATACTGTATGCACTCTACTTAGAGTATGACAGGACCCGATATCCCCTCTGGCTCCGGGCGAGCCGGCTAGATGGCGGAGCTCCCCCCCCGCTACCCTTCATCCCCGCTGACAAATGAAAAGACTAAACGATAGACCCGCCCAAGCCCGAACAGAACGGAAAAGAAAAGAAAAGAATATATACGCCCACTGCCGCCGCTCCCCACCCCTAAGTCGGCCTCTGCGCCTGCTCCATACCGCTCCTTCATCTGGGCGGGAACTTCCCGACATCAGTAGCCGCCAGGAAGTCCATCACTGCTTGGTTGCACTCTTCCACGGCAAACAGCTCAGAGATCTGCACGTGTCTGCATCTGCCCGCTTTCCAGCCCGTCGCTTTTCCCACCGCCTTCCATAGTGCCTGTTGCTGGTCTCTCAACCGGCTGCAGTGACGGAAGAGGTGTTCCCGCGTCTGGGCCATCCTAACTTCGCAGCCGCACCACCAGCATTTGTCGTCCTCTCGGTGGCCGAACCGTTCCAGGTAGACTCCAGCAGGTGCATGCCCGCACTCTAGTCTGTAGAACTTGGTAACCAGCGCCTTGACCCTGGTCATCGGAACGGGTCTCTTGGTCCCCGTCTTGGCCTTCAGCCTGTAGCTGAAGTTCTTGCTGCAATTGTCGGCCTCCCACTTTGCCTTGGCTGCTCACCTCCCCTCGGAGATTCGCCTAGCTCTATTTGAGGCCGAGGTGTATGGCCGCATTATTACCCTGTCTCCACTGGCGTCTCAGCCCAGGTTTGCCTGACTGTCCGCCTCATCGTTTCTAGGGATGGCGGAGTGTCCCGGGACCCAGTGAATCTCGGGGGCGATGCCCTGGGCGAAGAGTGCCCGCGCCCTCCGATTGATCCGCCTCGCTAATCGCTGCCCCGGGCCCGGCCCCTGATGTGCGGCTCGTCGAACAGCGGTTTGCGCGTCACTGAAGAGAGCCACCGTCTTCACTCCATGCCTTTGCAATGTTTCTCTCATCTCGATTGTCTCACCAAGCGCGAGTCCAATTGCCCACAGCTCGGCGTTGAAGACCTCCATGCGCCCAGTACCCAGAGAGCTGCGGCGGGACCTCCATTGATTTCGATCACTGCACACTGCTTCGCCTCCCACTCGGCCATCGTCTGAACACGATCCATCTGTCAACCACATCCAGACGCCCACTCCTATTTTGGCATCTTTCTCTATCCTCCAGGGCTGCGCGGTTCTCTTCCCAGCAGTGGTGTCGTCCAGTATGATTGTCCTGACCACTGATTCTTCGCCCGAGGCCGGCCACATCAGGCCTTCGGTTGTCTGGCCGTGCTCATGCTCTTCCTTGAGTACTCTCTATATCGGTGCACCGGAGGAACAGTTTTGGTGTAACTCCTTCAGCTCGCCGCTGCATGCGTCTGCTAGTCTCGCTGCGAATCGCTGCTTTCTGGAGTCTAAGTCTACAGACGCAGGTGTAAGCCCTGACTTTCTCATAATTGCACCCCGGGGAGTTGTGGGCAGTGCGCCCATGATGAACCTGGCTTGTCCATTGAGGAGGAGTTGGAGGACATCCCGCCTGCCCGGTTCTTTGGGATTCCACGAGAGCTCACTCCCATACAGTGCGACCGCTTGGACACACGCCACCTGGACGGCCCCTACGCTCTCAGGAACAATGCCGTATGTCATGGTCAAGGTTCGGAGTCTCGCTTCTGCTGCCCTGGCTATCTTCATGCATCGGTTGCACTGCTGCTTGAATGTTAAATGTGCCTCCATCCAGACCCCCAGCCAACATGTCGCCTGAGTATTGAATTGTATGACCCCTCTGCAGAGTCGTATCTGTGCTGTCAGTTTTAGCCGGAAGTGTTCCCGGTTGCCTCGTCTGCATGTGGATAGTGCCGCCTTGGTCTTTGCCGTGTCGAACTGTAGCCCTCGTCTGCTTGCCCACTCGATGCTCCTTGCTGCACACCTCTCAAGTATGGAGAGAACATGGTTGACATCAGTTGCGGTCGCCACCCGTCTGAGGTCGTCTACAAAGGACAGCCCTTCGGCTTCTGACACATACTCATCGACTCATTTGATCAGTCTTGAGGTGTAGATTCCGAAGAGGATCGGTGACACTGGTGAGCCCTGCAGGACCGCAGCTTCCACCGGATGTCTCTCCATGGCGTTGCCCTCGATTATCATCTCCACTGTCCTGTCCCAGAGAACGCTCTCCGTCCATCGTATAAGGTCTCCATCCATTTGCCTGACCATCATCAGGTTGACTAGCCGTCCTGTTGCCACGCTCGGGAAGGCTGCTTTAATGTCCATGAGAAGCACACCTGCTAGGTGGCCGCCATTCCAGGCTGCATGAGCTCTGTCAACCATGATGGCCGCTGCGTCGATGGCTGACCGCCCTCTTCTCCTTCAAAATTGTCCGTCGCTCAGTAGTCCTCTTCTATCGGCCTCATCTGACAGCAGCTCAGCGACTACTTTGTCGACAACTTTTCCCATGCAGCTCAACAGCCATTTGGAGCAATAGGCCTTCGGCTGCGTGGAGTCGTCTTTGCCAGGCTTGCGAATCACCACGCTGCCAGCCCGCTTCCACACCAATGGGTGTCTTCCCGAGTCAATAGCCGCCATTGTCAACCTCACGATGCTCTCTATGTCCCACTTCCAGAGCAGCCGTATGGCACCGAAAGACAGCTTGTCCGGGCCCAGTGCCATTTTGACCAATTGAGAAAATAGGGCTCGTTCAACTGTTTGCTCTGTAACGCATTTGTGTACGCTGCCTGCGTGAGGAAGTTCATAGTACTGGTCGTCGTCATTCGGAGGAAAGGACTCGCGCCTCAGCATCCCCTCCTTTTCCTGTGACGTGTTTGCTTCCTTGCCTTCCCTGTCTGTCAAGGCCTCCACGGTCATGCCTGCCCGAGGGTTCGCGTATCGCACTGCTCCGCATACCTCGGCCCCCCTCAGTTTTTGTAAGGACTCACTCCACATTGTCCTATTGAAATGTCGGATGAACTTCTCGAGTTCTGCCTTCGTCTTCGCGGCGTCTTCCGAGTTCCGTCTCGTCCTCTTGTCCCTTCGGACCGCCTTGCCTCTCTCCCAGATGTCGGTTGTCCACCACCTCTTCGATTTGGCGCAGATGCTGATCTTTTTGCCGTGGGGTCGAGGACGTTGCCCATTGCATACTGACACCATGCAACCTCATGCTCCAGCTCGTCTGCTGTGCATTCTGCGTCCAACTGTGCTCTCTCTTTCGCTAGCTCCATCCTTAGCTTCTCCGCTGCCTTCGCGTCCTCCTCAGTCATTGCAGCTAAGTTCCACCCCACTACTCTTTCATGGCCCGCCTCCTCCTGCCTGTCTACTTCCACCTCCCACTTTATGATCTGTTGGTTGGATCCTGTGGTGTGGTCGTCGGCCAGTATGGAGCATTTGGTTATTGGTCGATTCGCCAGCGTCAGGTCGATGACCGACTCGCCTCCATGACCTTCCCTTGGCCAGTGGTGGGTGGCGTCACCGTCGTTCCCAATTTCCAGTCTGTTTTTGTCAATCACGTCTTCCCAGAATGCAGCATCCCGCTGCACTTGGAATCTTGGGTCCCATTTTGTGTTATGGGCGTTGAAGTCTCCAACAAGGACGGTGCTCCCCTGCCAGAGGACTCTCCGCTAGTCAAACGTTTGAGCCGGGCCCTCTCCCGAATGCGTGTACTTTTGGTCGTATACATTGACGATCCTCGTTATCCTCTCCCCTCTCCTCCCGAGCTAAGTAGCAATGACATCATCATTTTCACCTCTGCTCAAATCCATCCGCTCATCAACCACCAAGCCGCTCCCTCTCCGTATTGCCGTCCAAACTCAGTTTATTTTTCTTATTTCGTATGCCGAATGGCTGATACCGATACCTTCTCTTTCTCATTCTCTCGGTGGCTCCCGCAAGCACACTACGTCCGCCCTGCTTTCGACTCTCGTCTCCAGAGCCGCGATGGTCCACTCGTATGACCTCAGGCAGTTATGCTGGATCACTCTAATCATTGGTAGCCAGGGCTCCCGCTTGAGTTTCAGTTTGAGTTTCAGTTGCAGTCACGGGCGTGTTCGCAGTCTCGGTCTCAGTCATCACGACGTCTCTTCCCTCCCCCGTTGCCTCCTCTCCCTGCACATCAGTCATCTTCTCTTCTTCACTCCTCCTCTCTGCTGCTGCTCCTCCCCTGGGTCTACGACCAAGCACAACTCTGTTCGTCCCCGATGCCATGTGAATAGCATCACGTGTGGGAGGCCGTCCTGCTGTTCGTGTCTTTCTGCTCTCCCGCGCCTCTTTGGCGGCTTCGCTTTTCTTCGGGCACCTGCTGCCGAACACAATATAATTTTCTTTGCAATTGGGGCACTTTTCCAGCGTGTGGCCGCAGAGTGATCCCTGCGTTGCCATACACCCCCCTACATTGCATTTGTGGTCACTTGTACGGTGATTGCCGGAGCAGTAGCCGGACTTGGGCTTGCTGCCACACTTGTGTTCTATGTGGCCCCATCCACAGCAGAGTTCGCACCTGCTATCAGGGCCCACATTCGTGAACGCCTCGACTCGGTACTATACTCCCGCAGCCTTGATGCCTTTCTTGATTATGCTCTGTGCCAGCCTGCTTCCATTTACGACAAAGACTACTGATGACACTGCAATTTCTCCGTTCTTCCTCCTCTCCCTGATGATGCGGTGGTGTGCCAGCCATCGCACGTGGGTGGGGATCGCTATACCCTCGTTCTCCGCTCCAAATTCCTCTTGCATCTTCTGGAGGCCCTCTGTGCCTTTGCCTATGTACCGCACGAGGGGTACCGCATGGAGCTTCAGTCTTTCCCAGGTCTCGTTTCCATCGACATCCAGGACTCCTCTGTCAACAATCCTCACCGCCGTGATGATGATGTCGCGGTACTGCATAGCCGTCTCCGCTGTTGCATTCCGGAGCGTGATTGCTGTGATCGCGCTCTTCGCATTCCTCCTTGCGTTCATGATCCTGATGTGGCCCGGGGCCTGCTGGTGGAAGAGCGCTCTGTTGATGATTGACGCAATTTCTTGGGCCATCTTATTGGGGAGTGGCACAATCTCGTCTCTCCTGAAGATTAGGCGTCTGTCTGCCGTGCTCGAGCCTGTCATCGGTGCTGGGCCTGGGCTGGCCGGCGTCGTTTGGTTGCGTGGTGGTACCAGCTCCCATCGTCTGGTCGCTGTCGGTGTCGGCGCGGATGTCGTCACCCCTGTTGGTGCCAATGTGGCTCTCAGCGTCGGTGTCGGTGCTGGTCCCGGCGCTGGTGCTGGTGCTGGTGCTGGGTTCGGCTTTGGGGATGGGTTTGGGTTTGATTTAGGTTTTAAGTTTGGTTTTGGTTTTGGTTTCGGCGTCCGCATTGGTTTGAGGTGCCTCCCAGGCTGCAGCTGCTGGCACTCTTCTGGCTCCTCCGGTCCACCTGTCTGGGTCAGATCTTCGTGTATCGAGGCATCCAGGCGGACACCCTCGGTGTCGGCTCTTCTCTCCATTTTCTGGCCCCGTTCTGTAGCAGCCACTGCTCTTGCAACCATGTCCGTGATGACCTCGCCCGACAGTAGGTGATCCTGGTGATACGCGTCCCGAATTTTCTCATCTTCCTCCAACCATGATTTCATCGATCGCCACTGCGCCTCCTGCAGTTCATTGTGTGTCTCCAGCATGTTTGCCATTTTTGCGATGGTTCGGTGTAGCTGTGCAAGTTCGCGGGCTAGGTGCTGAACCGCGCACTCCATGAAGCTCCTCCAGTCTCCGAGAGCCCAGGCGGTCGCCAGGAGCTCACTCCTTCTCCGCTTTACGTTCTCGTTTCTCCCCATAGGCTCAAGTGTGGCTTCGTCTGCAGTCCCCGCGGCGATGGATGTCACCGCCGTCGCCATCGCCATTGCCATATCCATAGGCGCGTCGCTCCTCCCGTCCGCCGCTTCTGCCGTGTCCAGGCCTCTCCTCTCGCTCACTCTGACATCGGTCATCACTTCTGTGAGTCACACACCTCGTCCACGGTTGTCCTCGACGTCGCTCGCTCGTTCGTTGACGCGCCAGGTCCATCACGTTCTCTGCGAAGACTCCGCGTGAACCCACTGAACTGTGTGGATTCCTGTGCGCGCCCTCCTCCTGCGGTCTCGCTGGTACTGGGACGCTCGCTCCGGGGTCTATTCGACGTCCAGAATCGATTGCCGCCGTCCGTTTTTCAATTGCTATCGTTGTTGTCGACTTATCGCGCTGTTTCTGTTTCGCCATGATTTTTGTCTGTCGATGTATGGTGCTTAGTCTTCTAGCTATATCACAGTCATTCGGTATGTCGTTCGGCACTGCTTCGGTAGCCATATTTCAGTCATTCGGAATCTCGTTCGGAACTGCTTCGGTAGCCATATTTGCACTCGTTCGGCATGGATCAGGTTCGTTCGGCTTATCATCTTTTCTCCGGTGCATTTGCAGGTATACTGGACGTCCGTCGTATGCTAGGTGAGCTTATCGTCTCAGATCGCGGGGTGCGCTCGCTGGCTCTCCTCCGGGTGTGCCTGTTGATTTATCTGTAGGTGTGCTTGCCATCACTTGACTCGGGGCACTTATCGTCGTTCTCTGAGTACACTAGTCGATTCGTCTCCAGTTGCATTTGCCGCTGCTAGCCTTCTCAATTGATGAATGTATCTCACGGTGCTTCGTTGCTGCACTTCCGGTACGGTAATTGTTGCGGTAGGGGTTGCGATTCCGGTACGGTCATCCCCCTCTTTGAAAATCGTTGCTCCGCTGACGACTAATCTCATACAGCTTGGTAGGGAATATCGATTGGAAGGGCTTGATTCGGAAGTCGATTTGTAGTCGTCAATTGCCAATGTAGTTGTGAAGCTCGGGATCGCCGTGTCTGAGTCGGGATCTCATTCGGGATAGTATTCTCGGTAATATAACTTGTAACAAATTCGGCGTTGTATTCTCTGCCATACGGCTGCTTGATTTATTCTGCATATCGGCTTTCAATTGCTAGTCTTGTAGCTTATCATCGAAAGTTAAGATCTTGAAATGGGTGGAATTTCACATAACCTCGTGTATATCGCAATGGTCAAAAGACTGATTGTCGTCCATCTCCGAGCATTAATGCATCTCCGGGATGGGCATATCGGCGCTCGTAAGTCCAATTCCCATAGTCTCAACAATAGCTCTTTTCCAGGATAAAGTAGCTTTCCGCAGGACTGTCTTCTCTCGAATCTGGGACATTACCTCTTGCCCGGGCTTCCAATTGCATATAGGTATTCGGCGCTTCTAAGTGCGCTTTACCGCTGTGAATTGTCATTCGTCTGTTGGGATGATCTCCCAACTGCAGACCCGCACGGATTCGTACGGCTCTGAATCTGCTCCATCCGTGTTAGCCATATGGATGAAAGAAAGGATGGAAGCGGTGGAAGGGAAAATCCAGGAGCCCGGATCGGAACCGTTCGCCACAATAGGGCCAAGCCCCGTCGTCCAAGTACTCCCTTCGTGTCTCGGCGAGCCGGTAGCAGTCATTCAGGGTTCCCCTGCGGACCCCCTTCTGCCGCAACTACCGCCGCTGCTCCCTGCTCGCCCATTCAGCATCGACCGGGGCTCGTCCCACCCAGTTTTCACGAGGTGACGCCTTCCGACATTGTTGATGCTCCCAGCAGACCGGTGCCCTCGTCAATTCGTATGGCGAGGGCTGCGACGACCTCTCTGGCAGGTAGGTCATCGAATGCGGTGGCCCCCAAGAACTGAATATATACAGCTGGGGATGGTTCACAAGCACCGTCTTCCGCACTTCCATCTCCCTGGGGTAGCGAAGTGATAGTCTGCTCATTTCCGGAGTTCCCAACCGGCGTCCGCAAACCTTATAACTGGCCTTTAGACCAGTCCATTTCAGGATTCCTAGATTGGAACCAAGGAAGGCCAAGTACGAGATCATAAGCCATCATAGGCACGAGGACATCCGGTTCGTCAACCGGCACCTAATGTTCAATATATAGACACGAGATTGTCGTTTTCCGATTATCTTACGCCGACATCATACCCGGTTATCAAGACCGAAAGTGGCGATGTATGCCGGTTCTGATGGCAGTCCAAGTCGGCGAAGCAGTCTGGGCGCCATGAAGAGGCTTGTAGCACCGCAATCGATAAGAGCTCGAATGCGTTGCCTCTCTCCGGTACGTCTCGAACATAGAGTTCAAGAACTGTGTGAGATACAGTAGGTAGGTGGACTACGATTGTCCATAACAATTGTGATCGTGAATGCACTGTACGCTGCGCAATGTATAGCCGCTATAAGTTCGCTTCAATTGACGAAAAGCCTCTCATCGTGGGGTGTCTTCTCCGAATGTGCTCTTTGCTCGTGCAGACGTTTGCGGCGGTAAGAGTGCTTAATTTGTAGACTGATCCTTCTCTGTAGGTGGGTGTCGTCTATAGTATTGTCTATCTCCGTAGGCGTGCTTCACACGAGTAGTGTATCTATATAGATATTGATTTGATAGGCTGGGGAAGGTTGTAAAGTCACACTCGATTTTATCGTGATCCGGTGCGGTTGTATTTCGTCCAAAGTTGCGATGAGAAGCCGCATTACGATCAATTCAAGACCCAGCTCTTTCACATCCAGTCTCCCGCAGTAAATGAAGGCAATCTTGGTTGGCTTTCCTGACTCGCTCGCAGTCGTAGCCTTGGTGTATCCGTTGCCGTTACTGTAATTGCAGTCGAAAAACATTGATATAGTAGGTCTCGACTGTAAGTGCACTTCCGCTGTGCAATGATTCTCCGCTGTGATTTCGTTCCAGGCGAGGAAGTGCTTCCATCGTGGGGTAGATCTCTGTAAGTACACTTCCCTCATGCAGACGTTCGTGGCGGTAAGAGTGCTTCTTTCGTAGGCTGATCCTCCTCCGTAGGTGTAAGTGGCGGTAGGATACATCCGCCAGGATGCTTTTTCGAAGTTGCTAGAAGTGTAGGTGTGCACGCAAATTGAGATAGGTGCACACTTCGCCTTTGGTTCTCGGTATTGCCGATTCAGGAGTAAGATCGCGCCATTGATTGTTGGTTCTCCAACTGATGACCGCGCTCAATTACTCGTAGAAATGGTGTTTGAACTCCAAAATATCTATCGTATTCAATTTCTCACGTTGGCAGGGTCGAATAGTCGTGGCTTGTACTCGTGACGAATATCGTCTTCGCCGCATGTGACGCGTCTCGTGTGCCAATTAGTCTCGGAACTCATCCTGGGTGCCATGAAGTGGCTCGATTGAATAATGAAACGATCAAGATCAGTGCTCGCAGTAATTACGCTTCGATATCGCGTTTTGAAGGCAGTAGTCTCAATTGTTGACTTTATGATGTGGCGCGTCGGTAAAGGGGTAAACTCGCGAAATCCCGTGAGCGAAACGTATCCGTTTACTGAAAATGCGATAATAGTGTAAGGGCACGTACGCCTTCGTTCGGCCTCATAGGCATACGTATGGTAATTATAGGATACGGTTGCAAACGTGGATGCGAGTGATAGGAGATGTAGATGTATAGGTAAGAATATCGCTAGAGATCTAAGGCTTGTGGCGAGCCGACTATTATAGCCAGATTTTCAGTCACTGCGTTGAGGTTAAGGCTACACTTCCGGCCGGAAAATTGGAACTTTTAAATTTTGAACTATATCTTCCAACCAGAAGTTGGGAGTCTATGAATCCTGCAGCCGCAAGATGCAACTTTCTCAAGAAGGATTGCATCTTCTCCGACTGGAAGTTGAGAATTTCTCCCAGCCAGATTACATCTAATCCTCCGCTCGGGAAATAATAGTTTCTACCAGTGTTGAACTAAGTCTTTCGCGTACCAAGCTCCCATATTTTGCTAAGTAGATCTCAATTCTCCGGCCGGATAGTTGAAACTGACCCAGGAGGAATTGCATTCTCCTACCAGATGTGGAGAATTTCTCCCAAGCAGATTGAATTTAATCTCCCGGCCGGGAGCTAACAGTTTCTACCAGTGTTGAATTAAGTGTTTGTAGTAGAAAGCTCCCAGATTCTGCTAGGTTGATCTCCATTCTGCGGCCGGAAAGTTGAGACTTTCCCCAGAGGAATTGCACTCTCTGACTGGAAGTTGAGAATTACTTCCAGGCAGATATTTTTCAATTTTCCGGCCGGGATATAATGTTTTCTACCAGTGTCGAAATAGGTGTTTCTATTAGATAGCTCCCTGATTCTGCTATGTAGATCTCAATTCTATGGCCGGAAAGTTGAAACTTTCCCAAGAGGAATTGCATTCTCCGACCGGAAGTAGTGAAGTTCTCCCTTGCAGGTAGTATTGAATCTTCCAGCCGGAAGATGTTAGATTCTACCAGCGTTGAACTCAGCCTTTCAAGCAGAAACTCAGAGTTTCCACTGGGTATATTTCAATTCACCTGCCAGAAAGTCAAAACTTTGCCAAGAAGAATTGCATCCTCCGAACGAAGGCTGAGAATTTCCCCCCCAACAGATTCTAATTGATCTTCCGGCCAGGAGGTATTAGTTTCTACCAGTGTAGAACGAAGTGTTTCGTGTAGAAAAGTCCCAGATTCTGCGAGGTAGATCCAAATCGTCAGGCCGGAAAGTTGAAACTTTTGAAAGAGGAATTGCAGTCTCCGTCCGGAATTTGTGATTTTCTCCCAAGCAGGTAACATTGAATGTTCCGGCCACAAGATGATAGTCTCTAAGAGCCTTGAACTAAGCCTTTCGAGTAGAAAGCTGCCTCGTTCTGTCACGTAGATATCACTTCTCCGGCCAGGAAGTTGAAACATTCCCAAGAAGAATTGCATTTTCGGATCGGAAGTTGAGAATTTCTCCCAGCGAGGTAGTATTCAATGTTCCGGCCGGATGATGATAGTTTCTACCAGCATTGATCTCAGTCCTCTGACTAGAAAGTTTAGCGCTTCTGCTAGGTCGATTTCAATTCTCTGGCCAGAAGTCAAAATTTTCAAATTAGCACAACATCCTCCAACCAAAAGTTGTCCATCTATCCAGACTGAAAAACAAATTGCCCGGCCCGAAGTTGTAACTTCGCCAGAAAGATTCGCATCATCTGACCGGATGTAGAGAATTTCACCTGGGCAGATTCCAATTCATCTTCCGGCCGGAGGATGACAGTTTCTACCAGCATTGAACTCAGTCTTCCAACTAGAAAGTTCCGAGATTGTGCTCGATAGATCCGAATACTCTGGCCGGAAGTTGAAACTCTCCCGAGAACAATTGGATTCTCTGACCGGAAGTTCAGAATTGCTCCAAGGCAGTTATCGTTTTATCATCCAACCGGAAGATGATAGTTGCTACCAGTGTTAAACTAAGCCTTTCGAGTAGATAGCTCCTAGGTTCTGCTAGGTAGATATTGATTCTCTGGCCGGAAATTTGAAACTCTCCCAAGAATTATGGTATTCTCCGACCGCAGGTTGAGAATTGTTCTGAGGCCAATAGTATTGAATCTTCCGGCCAGAAGGTGATAGTATCCGCCAGCTTTGAACTCAATTTTTGACTAGAAAGTTCTAATCTTCTGCGAGGTGAAACTCAATTCTCCCGCCGGAAGATGAAACTTTCCCTAGAGGAATTGCATATCCTCCGATCCGAAGTTGCGAATTTCTCCCAGGCAGGCTATATTACCCTTCTGGCTGGTAAGTGAAAGTTTCTACCGGGGTTGAACTGAGTCTGCCGACCAGAGTGTACAGTGCGTCTGCTAGGTAAAGCTCAATTCTCCGGCCGGAAGTTGCAATTTTCCAAAGCGGAATGGCAATCTCTTACAGGAAGCTGGGAATTTCACTTGGGCAAATAGTATTGAAACTTCCGGCCCGAAGGATAGAGTATCTGCCAACTTTGGAATCAGTCCTTCGACTAGAAAGTTCCAATCTTTTGTTAGGTAGAGCTCAATCCTCCTGTCGGAAGTTGAAACTATCCCAAGAAGAAATGCCTTCTGCGACTGCAAATTGAAAATTTCTCCCAGGCACCTAGTATTTGATCTTCCAGCCAGAAGATGCTAGCCTCTGCCAGCTTTGAACTCAGTTCTCAAAATAGAAAGTCGAGAACTTCTGCTAAGTGGACCTCAATCCTCCGACCAGAAGTCAAATGTTGATACGTCATCAACCATGAGGAACCATCATCATGTCGTATATGACATGATCCAGTTACAGTTGACCATATGGGACATTCTAACTCCTCCGACGGGAATGGTGAGCATTTCACTCACCCAGAAAGCAATGCTCTGGCCGGACTTCCAGTTTTGGTACCTAGTGCAGCAAAGAGGTCAACCATGAAGTTGTGTATGGCAAGGTCTAGTTGTGAAAGAGTATGTGTGACTTGCTGAATCCTCCGACCGAAAGGATTAGAATTATTCACACCCAGGTAGTAGTGAATCTTCCAACCGGTAGATGTGAGTTTCTACCAGCCTGGAACTGAGTTCCCAAAACAGAGAGTTGATAATTTCTCCCAGCCAGGACTCTCTCTTCCGGCCGGGAATTGGCCCTTGGTACCTAGTCTACCAAGGGAGACCACAGAAAACTCATGTGTGGCATGGTTGAGTTGAGGGCGACCATGTGAAACTTCCTGAATCCTCCGCCCGGAAGTTGGGAGTTTCGCACCTGGTGTAGCAAGAGGACTACCATGATGCCGCAGATGGCAACGTCTAGTTATGCATGACTATGTCTGACTTGCTCAATCCTCCAACCGAAAAGAAGAGAATTGTCCCCAGGCAGGTGGTAATCAAACCTCCGAGGAGAAGTAGTCAGTTTTTACCAGCCTTGAACTCAGTTCACTGACCAGAGAGTTGATGATTTCTCCATGCCAGAACTCTCTCTTCCGGCCGGAAGTAGGCACTTGACGAACATACAATCACGTGTGGAAAGGTCGAGTTATGGGTGACCAGTAGAGAGTTTCTAAATCCACCGACTGCAAAGTTGAGAATATCTCTAAGACGGTTATTATAGCCAGATATTCAGTGGCTGGGTTGAGGTTAAGGCTACACTTCCGACCGGAAAGTTGGAACATTTGACACTTGAACTACATCCTCCGACCAGACGATGGGAGTCTGTGAATCCTCCGGCCGGAAGTTGAAAATTTCTCCCAAAAAATTGCATCGTTCTCCGACCGGAAGATGAGAATTTCTTCTAGGCAGAGAGTATTTAATTTTCCGGCCGGGAGATAATAGTTTCTACCACTATCAAACTATGTCATTGGAGTAGAAAGCTCCCAGAGTCTGCTAGGTAGATCTCAATTCGCTGGCCGGAAAGTTGAATCTTTCCCAAGAGGAACTGCATTCTCCGACCGGAAGTTGAGAATTTCTCCCAAGCAGGTAGCATTGAATCTTCCGGCCGGAAGATGTCGGTTTCTACCAGGGTTAGGGTTAGGGTTAGGGTTAGGGTTAGGGTTAGGGTTAGGGTTAGG
>Ga0307512_10004343_pt1 | contig 15626 bp, 22 predicted proteins | sample 14_EM_MG_FD_200267 | JGI IMG/M metagenome (GOLD analysis project Ga0307512, IMG submission 200267) | Populus trichocarpa ectomycorrhiza microbial communities from riparian zone in the Pacific Northwest, United States - 14_EM | ecosystem: Host-associated > Plants > Roots > Unclassified | place... | reverse complement strand
CTAACCCTACTCTATCGATAGCTTGATCCTGTTCCCTGATCATCATCTATAGAGTAGGGTTAGCGGGACGCACAGAATGTACAGGGGGGAACACACCTGCTGTTCCGCCCTAGCCCACTCTGACTGCGCGCCTTCGTCTGCATCTTCAGGAGTAGTCGTTGGTGAACTCGACTCGGCTGCTTCCCGAGGCACAATCCACGATGAGGATCTTGACCTTGGCTGGGCGAACCTCTGAGTCTCTCAACAGGCAGTAGGCGAATGTGAATGCTAACCTTCGTAACCCCGGTTTCTAGTTCGGATCGAATGGTCTGTCCTTACGATGGGTTTTCAGCCTATAATGCGCGGTGGATCCAACCAGGACGAACCTCTATCTCCTGTTTAACATGGTTCACGTATCCTCGCCGTTCCATGACATCAGACTCCTCGAGACCAAATATACGAGGGCCAGTTTCCTCGACTATCCTGAGCCGCGTTAGCTCACGTTGAGTCCCACAGGGGAGATCGGGCTTACTTCACGCTCTCTTCCAAGTCCTCCAAGTCCGCCTCCATGGCGGCGAGTGTCGCCTTGAGCTAGCAAACCATACGAGTGAGTTCTAAGCCCCAGAACGACGGTGTCCATGCGCACCTCGTTCCGCGCCCACACGAGTTCCTCACTCTCATCCCGGGCCGTGCTGCGGATTCGGAGGTATGAAGCGCGCAGTGTAGAGGCAGTCTGTAGTGAAGTCTGTATCTCTCGTTGTACGGCGTGGTATGGATCCTGGGACATCACGATAGGTAAAGTGTCTTGAGGCGGATGGTGGACGTGAAGGATCGAATATGTAATGATGATCAAGTCTGCCTCACTCAATACCGTCCACCATCCTGTAGTCCGTGACTAGGCACCTCCACAACCAGTACGATAATGTCGGATATAATCCCTGCGATAGAATCCTTTGCTAAAGTGAGCAAGTTACGCTTGGTGATGGCCCCGATGTCCACACGTTGAAACCACTCGGCCTTCCGACCAAAGGGAGCTTTTGCCACGGCTGCGGGGTTGTCAACCATAGGTTTGTCACGAACTCCGTTGGCCCACATCGCCATTGTCCACTCAACTTAGTTGCGAAACAGGGGTTGGCTTGCTCTGGTATGGCCAGAACTATCTAATTTACCCAGCGTCTTTCCCAGAAGGATCGAGGACAAGTGCGTGTCACCTGGTCATTCATCTCGCACCAGGCAATTCATATACGTATTTAGACGTCCCTGTGCCTACTCAATATGACCTACCTTACGAGGACCTCACCCTTGTCACCCGAGACGAAGTCAAGATTAGGTGTTACCTTTTGATGCAGCGAAAAGAGCTGAACCTTGCTACCAAGACCACATTTGAGTCTTTGCAAGAGGCCGAAGAACCTCCGGAGAAGGTAGAAACTGTCTTGTATTCATGCCTTCGGCGAACTCATGACCCCGAATACAGTATGCTGCCACTCGACCAACGGTTATCATGTTTCATGGGAATGGTGGAAATATGGGGCATAGAATACCCCTCGCGAAGGTTTTCTACGTCAAGATGCGTTGCAATGTGATGATGGTCTCTTATCGCGGGTGAGTTTATCTTCTGGGCACGTGAGATTGAGTATTCAGTGTATCAGATACGGCCTTTCGGAAGGCTCTCCCTCGGAAGAAGGTACTTTCCCTGTGGTACTGCGCGATCTGGATCTTACAACGTCGACAATTTTGCAGGCTTTCAAATCGATGCTCAAACAGTACTGGACCATCTGATGAACCATGAGGTTTTCGCCAGGACACCAATCGTAGGTGGCCGCAAGCGCTATCGCCATTTTTCGGCCGTTGACCGATACCTCTAGATTCTGTATGGACAATCCATCGGTGGAGCCGTATCAATTGACCTTGCGAGCAGAAACCCTGAAGCTGTAGGCTCATTGATCATTTGGGCGAACGCTGTTTCAATTGTTCACCTTCGTCTCTCGCCCAGATTAAAGCCCTGATTCTCGAGAACACATTCATGACGTTGCCGAGCCTCATTCCTTCGGCGCTACCCTTTCTATCTCCCTTTGCATTTTTGTGTCACCAGAAATGGGAATCCGCTAGCAAGCTGCCGAAGATACCTGTCACTACGCCGATTCTGATGCTGAGCGGACTCCAAGACGAGGTTGTACCCGCTGAGCACATGAAAGGACTTTGGGAAATTGCCAAAGAGAGGCGGACCACGAGATCCAGCGCGTTTTTCAAGGTGTGTACTCCTCTCCGCCTCTTGGTACTCGCATCTGAAACTTGAGACTCGCAGGGGGAAACTGACGGCGGACAGAAGGTCATCGACGGGACCAGGAGATCCAAGCTTGTCGAATTCCCAGAGGGTCGCCACAGTACGTTTTGTGCGCGATTAATCTCAGCCAATCGCTGGCTGACGGTGATTAGACGATACTTTCATCCAGACTGGTTACTGGTCGGCCGTGGCCGATTTCGTCGTGAACATATGATCCCAAGGAGGACAATGGTTACTATAGCGCAGCCTGTCATTTCTTGTCTATTTCTTGTCTATGTTACCGGATTGTTTACGTTGTTATGTACCACAACGGTCCATCGATGGCCGCAAACCCACGAGCGGGATCGCTGCCACTTGGCTTGGCGTTCGCAAGCGGGGGTCAATCGTAAAAGTGCCTGGCGGAAGCGACATCAATCAAAATCCAGGAGAAGGATTTTCGTTACTCGCTAAGCTTCTAGGACGGGCGGATCAACGTGTCACCCTCACTCCACAAATCGTTTCCTGAGCCTCTGGAGAAGCAGACAAGCCGGATTGTATCTCTAGACTGTTCTGGATGCCCTCTCCTCTCACAGGGAAGCCTGGCGGCCCTTCAGTTTTGGTTCTGGCTGCTTGGTGTGCTTGTTAGGAGCTGTCGTCGCCTGGCGGTCAGGCACCCTGAGCGCTTCTCGTGCTTCATTCTTGACATGGACAGAACAAGCCGCTTTTTCAGCGACTGATCAGCATGCCCTGTTCCACCCATGTCTCCGCATCGGCCTGGACTTATTCTGTCCCGGTAAGCCCGACCTCAGAATCCTGGTATAAAAGCCATGGGCTGCAGACGACAGACTCTTCATTCGCCCCGGTGAATTTCTTCTCTTCTGCTCTCCTCTGCTCAACCACCCTCACTCTCTTTAACACCTCCCACACTCATTTACAATGCGTTCTGCCATCCTTTCCGTCCTCGCCACCTTGGCTTTCGCTCTCTTCTCCTATGCGGCTCCCATGCCTGCTGGGCCTTCTTCCGTTAATGCGATTGCTGCCCGTGGCGACAACCATGAGCATACCAAGGAGGTTTCTCTCGAGGTTGTCCTCAACGCCGCCATTGAGGTGATCACCCCCATCACTGAGGAGCTTGGTGAGTGATGGGTTTCAGGATTATCCTTAGCAGTATCTGACTCTCAAATAGGTTGCATCAAGGCTGAGGATGCCACCCTCGAGGTGATCGGCCCCATTATTCTTAAGCTCAAGGTCGCCATCGAGGGTGTTATCGTCGATGTTAAGGCTCTTGCTTCCCTCCCACTGGAGAGGATCCTGTGCACCCTAGTTGGCGGCGTCCTCGATGCCCTTTCCATCGCTAAGCTTTTGGCCTGCCTGTTGAACGTGGGTGCATTCCACTTTTTGTTTGGATCGGTCTCGCTGACCCCCTTCATAGCTCGTCTTTGGTGCTTTCGGTTCCATTCTCGCCGTTGTCGTCGTCTCTGTCAAGGCCGAGATCCTCCCCCTCCTTTCTGAGGTCGGCTGCCTCGTCGGTTCTCTCCTCTCCGCTGTTCTCGGCCTTGTCAACGGCCTCGTCTTCGAGATCATCGCATGCCTCCTCCCCCAGATTACAGGCTGCCTCCGCATCATCCATATCTTGGACATCAAGATCATCATTTCCGTCCTCGGTCTTGGGCTCTAAAGGTGAGGTGAAAGTTTCTCACTCTTAGTCTTCTGTATTGATCGATAGTTCTAGAGTCGAGCGTTTCTTATCTTTCCCTGGTATTTATCTGGGCTTTTAGGATAGTTTCTGTCGCTGCGACCAACAAATAATAGAGTCTTCTCCTTTAAGATTGTGCGATCCCAGCACCGTCTGATTTATCTGAGTGCAACAGTGTTTATACTTTGGCATACCTGCCTCTGTCTCGAAGTTCAATGTGCCGTGCAAATAGATATAAACTTCATGCGACCATCGCCGATCATCAAAGACTCGTTCCGGTTCCCACTACATCACCGGCTGGTCAATTCTTGCCTCCGCTATGGGTAGGGCCGCAAAGAGACAGCGAAAGAACGAGACCGAAAGTGTACCGGCTGATACAGAGACAGCCACGCCTCTTATCACGCGTCTACCCTTTGAGCTCGTCGCGGAGATCTTACTCTACTCAAAATCTCCCGCCGACATCCTCTCTCTCTCACGGACTTGCAAGCATTTCTGCGCGACGCTAGTCCAGAATCCTGTTGCCACCTTTATTTGGAAACGTGTCAGGTCGCAAACGACACCACCGGTCCCCGATCTAACAAAGCTCGGCTTCTCTGAGCCGCAGCTGGCTAATTTCATCTATGGTGGAGGGAAGTGCACGGTACGTTCTCCCTCATGTCTTTACTCTACTCGCATTCACTTTTTCTTCTAGATGTGCGGCAAAGATACGAACAATATGTACACGTCATTTTCCGCCAGGGTACGCCTTTGTGGAAACGCCAACTGTCGTCAGGAACATTCGTCAGTCTACCTGATCCACTTCCGGGTTACCAATTTACGATATTTAACAGGGACAATCGCCAAAATTACTCCTACAATATTCCCCAACACGCGTTGGGGTTGCCCTGGATCGAATGGAGACACACCGATACAAGTAGGAAACCTTTAGGCATTTACCTCGGAATTTTACTGAATCGAGGCAGGGCCATACCAGTACCATTTTGCGATCTCGAATGGCCAGGTGACGATGGGTGGGACGCCGGTTGGCTTCTGCTACAATAGCCGACAGTTATTGGAGGCTAAAAACGAGTACAACAAAGCCGCACTCCTCCCCACAACCCTCGATGAATACAAACAAGTACTTTACCGCATTCTTCCAGAGTGACCCACTAAATATCTTCCTAGAGGCAACAGAAATACGTGGACAAACTTGAGGACTGGATGAACGTGAGTGCGTCCTGTGCGTAAAGGATCGGTCTAATCCCGTTCTACAGGGGTGCCTAGAATTATGCACGTGGAAATGGGAACTTCGGAGGTTGCAGCAAGTGCTTACCTCGGGTCATCACGCCGTGTAAGTCACTTCAAAACGTTGTTAACAAGCTCTCGAATTTGTCGGAAGAGTCGGGACGTTTGCATTTGACAAGAAACGCGAAAAAAATGACATTCGGGACACACCAACGGTCGCACGATTCCTCCGGGAGAAGTCTCTCGATTTTAACCCGATAATTCACAATGGTGCGTGAAATCTGGTTCTTGGAGATGAAAATGTTTCAATTTTATCTGTAGACCTCGAGGTCCTTTGGCCCGAGATAGAGGCAGATCTGGCTCGGATTGAAGAGCATCGCAAAATTGCGAAGGTCGAAGCCTCCCGCCTACGGCGCTATCTCGAGGTAGAACGTCTCTACCGAGGGCTCGATCATTCCAAGTTTGATTGCTTTCCGTCCCTCTCTCAATTCCGGAAGCTCCCAACGTTGCAGGCGTTTCAAGATAGCGGCCTAGATGTCGAAAGTACGGGGTGGAGGAACGAGTTCGTTGACAACCTTATCAAAAACGATGTTCAGAAATGGGCGACGAAAACAGTTCAGGCATTTTTAGAACGTCTCGGATACCTGGAATGGCCATCAACGAAGGCCCTTGTCCACCCCATCCATCGGATCTCAACTCGGTTCACTTGTACCCGATGCTCAAAGACAGGACCGAAGACAACGAGAAACAAGAGTCTGACCTTCCGTGAGGCAGCCCACCACTTATGTTTGGTTCCTGAGCAGGGAAACAAGGATCAATGGTCGCCGAAAAACTTTGTCATGGACGCCAAGGTATGTTCAACCCGGTTTAAATGTCGTCTGGCGGACTCGTGTTGAACAAGTGGAAAGGCGAGCACCGCCGCTACCAAATTCGCGACCGCCGTTGGCGCGGACGTGCAAGAGAAAACTGTGGCAGATTTGGTGGCTATGGCACGGCACATAATGTGTCTCTCCTGTTTAGCTCCTATCGTGATGAAGTTCGACGCCATGGTGAGTCTGGTGATCTAATCCAAGGAACGCCGCCTAGACTTATGTCGTACGAACCCCACAGATGCAACACTCGCATCGGCATGACGATATGGAGTTTATGATACTCACAGATGAGGAATTGGCTAAATTCTCGGATTATCCTGTCCTCCCTGGCGTCGCGGCGATGCTCATGAAGACAAACGATAAAACAAAGAAATTGAGAAGCAAGGCATATTTTGGATGCAAGCACTGTGTTCCGAATCCACGTAAGTTCTTAGCTGTATGGGTATGTATGAACCCTTCTCTAACTCGGCTTTTGCTCAGTCGCCCCCGGAGCGGCCGAAACTAGTTCTGACGGAAGAGCCTCGAAGCCAAAAAAGGAACCAAGGGCGTTCAGCTTTGATGGATTGCGTTCCCATTTAAAGGAGAAGTGGGTGATGCGTGATTCCCTGTTAAACTTTTTGACTCACCGGGCTCGACAGACATAAAGTGATAGAAGTCGCGGACGAGGACGTGTTTGCGTTCGACAAGCATCTTGAAGAATTAGGGTATGAAGATTAGTGGCATCTGTATCTTCTCTACGACCCCGAACACGATCACATGATGTCAAGAGATCGTTGACATCAGAAGGGACCTGTGGGAGAACATTCGCCATTGAACTCACATTCATCTCATGTGCACAGGTGTTACCATGGAACACAGTCGGTTGCGAGGGGTCAGATGGCTGGCAAAGGCGTGTGACCACAGCCGTATTCGAATAAATGACACACACACGTTCTTCAATCCATGTGAAGTCGCGAAACTCTTCAGGAAGACATCCGCGATAGACTTTATTCGCCAGAGCGAAACATGGCATGGATGAGCGGGGTAGATAGGTGTGACACGGGTGACATACACGAAGTTCAATTGTACCCCCGGTGGCGCAACACTTAAGATTGACAAATAGTCTGGGAGTTGATCGAGATCATCTGTGCTCAGCGAAATCTGGTGCATCTCGATATCGAGCTGTTGCCTTGAACACACGCAACAAGTAGGCGGGATTTTCAATTGAGTTGCTTCATAGTATGCACTAACGCAGTTGAACACAACGTCCTTCGAAATTGGCTGCGGCCATGAATGAATATAGGGGTCGCGAGTTTCGTGAGCGGTCTCCACAGAAGACATGTGGTTTTCACGACGTGTTTGCCTCATCCTCTCATTTTTAAGAAGGCGGTAAAAGAAGCCGTTCAGAAATCTCGTGACCGAATTCTCCCTTAAGGATATCCTCAACAAGCCGCTGACAGGATACCTCGGGAACGGGCAAACTGTATGGAAAGAGCGAGGTAACTCATGTGCATGAGGCCTGAGGAACTCGATGTCTGAAAGACCGAATAGAGATATCGAACGTGACCTAAAACGTTCGGCAACTACACTGTACTTTCCAGTTTTAGTTTTTGGCGGTGACTCGGGCACAAGGTACGGATCACAACAAAATTTTATCACACCGAGACCTACGTTCGAAAGGCGGCTTCAGATGATTGACTGGAACTTGTAACCAATTTACTGAAGAGACCGTCACATCATCTGCTGTTGATTCTGGCGGATCCCACCGAGCTGGCGGACACAGCAAATGGGACGCAATCGTAGTGCCATATCGATTGTGTACAAACTGACATACCAGCGGCAGCTGAAGCTTTGAAGTCTTGGGCAGTGAGGGGGAGGAGATATAATAAGTTTGTAAAGATCTTCGGCTGACAATCGCAACAGTTCTTTTGTCTGTCGTCCAAAGTCATCCATGATGAGTTTTGTGAGGCCAGCCTTTGTTCGTTGACCACGGGAGACACTCGCGCAGAACCTGCGAACGCTGTCAAGTAGTGTATCATTTGACAGGACTCGTAGCCGTGTGGAAATCTTATCATTATTTGAGACGAACGATGTTGGGTAACGATGACCAAGTAGATCAAATTCGGGCATATCTCTGGGTCTATTAAACCGTCAATTATGTTTGCAGTATGACCGTATGACCGTAAAGCTGTATGACCGTTTTTTGAGCCTCTGGTAAGAGGGGAAGAAACGAAGCCGGTGCTGTGAACCTCCTTCCGTCCTTCATGTCACTATCTCGATCAGATCTCTGGATCGGCCGGTCGGGGCTAGCTAGTTCCGGTTGGTGGGCAGAACATCGATTCTTGAAATTTGATACCCAGGTTATATGTGCTATTCACGGCGCGCAATTTGGCTTGTCTATCGACAGGATGTTAAATCATACTCTTGACGGTTTGACTTTTCTACAGTGTATACAAGCCCGGCCTTTTCCGCCCTGCAGCTTGGTTTTTTTGCCAGTCACATGATTGCACCAGGTCGGTCGGGTCGGAGCGGTGCCGTTCGTTCGCTGGGAGCTGGGCACGTTTCGTCACGGACAAAGACCCTCCTTTCGGAGTCGGGGATTGAGGTTAGTCAACATTTGTATAACAATAGGGGTAAGTACTGTTGGATCTTCCAACACTGCGTTATATTGATACCGGAGACGTTATACTGACGATACTCCGCTTAGATTGTAGATTGTAGATAAAATGGTAGAACATATTCAAACGAGTGTGAGTCTGTCCCCTCCTTGCTCTAATCCGACATTCCTTCACCATGGTGTTCGTCGCACCTCTTGCGGCACTCGTTTCACTGTCTACTCTTTTTAGTATTACATCTGCGGCCACGGTTCAGAAGCCTCTCTTGCAGTTGCCTGCGGATGCGGCTCAGAATCGCCAGGCTGTCAAGGACATGTTCCTGTACGCTTACGACGCATATAAGTCAGTCCTTCCCAATGGCACGACGATGGCAGAAATCCTCATCGTCATCATTGCAGGAAGTACGCGTGGGGTCATGATGACGTGACTCCAATCACCCGAAACTTCTCTGACGACCGTAATGGATGGGGTGCAACTATCATTGATTCCCTGTCCACAATGGTAAGCGAACTGTCTCCCGTTCTCCCTGTATAACCTTCGTTGATGGTCTCGTTCTGCAGCATATCATGGGGTTTGATGTTCGTGGCGAAAATTAATGTGTGTCATGTGATGCTCTGGATTGACTCTACACCACAGGACCTCTTTAAAGAGGGTGTCAACTTCGCGAGCACTGTCGACTTCACCAAATCACGCACACGCACGAGTGATGCTACAGTCAGGTTCGAACCGTTTGGATTATGATGTAACTTACGATAGCTGAACGATAACCTGCTGGTGCTCAGTATTTTTGAGACGACTATTCGTTACCTCGGTGGTCTGCTTAGTGCTTATGAATTGAGCAACTACAAATATCCCGTCTTACTCGACAAGGCGAAGCAAGTTGCGGATACCATGTCCCTAGCATGGGTCGGGGTAGGTTCTGCCGTACAAGTATCCGACTCTGGGGTTAATGAGAGCGAATCACAGACCAATGCAATCCCATACGGTTATATGACGGTAGATAACGTCCCCATTGTTGGCACTGTACGTCTCCCTATTTATGGGCGTACTTCCCATTTGCTTACCTGCTGAACGGTCAAACATTGCGGAAGCTGGAACTGTGAGCGTCCAGATTATGCGACTGTCGATGTCGTTGATCGACTGACCCAATACAGCTCTCATTGGAATGGTACACACTAAGGTCGGATCGAATGTTTCCGCTTGAGCTCCACGTTCTGAACTTCCTCCACAGCAAATACACGTTCAACCAAACGTACGCCAAGCTTGGTGTTGGTTCGGCGAGACGGATCGCAACTCAACCCCATCCTTTACCAGGTATGCATTTTCCGAGTCAGGCGCGAACCCAGCAACTGACTATTGATTTGTATAGGGCTCGCTGCTCAAGAAATTGACCCAACAACCGGTACCCCTGTTGGCGACTATGTGGTATGTCACTCACTTACCAGTGCTCCTCTCGGGTTCTAAATCTGTGGAAATGTAGAGCTGGGGAGGAGGATCGGACAGCTACTTTGAATACCTCATCAAGTACGCACGTTTGACCAACACAGAAGACCCTCTCTGGACACGAGAGTGGGCGACTGCGGTAGATACTTCCATTAAGGTGCTCTCCTCTGTAAGTCCTGTTTGTGTCACCTCGATTATCGGGCACTCATGATCTGCAGAGGTCTGGAGTCGGTAACTGGTTGTACTTGGCCGGTTGGTATAGGAGAGGAATCAAACAGCTCATCAGCTCACACTTGGCCTGTTTCCATGCCGGAAACTTCATACTTGTGGGTATCTTTGTGCATTCTCTTTTTCCGCCTGAAACTGACCGTCCACGGAACAAAGGGCGGAAAATTACTAAAGAACCAAACCATTGTTGAGTTCGGCTTGGAATCAAACGAGGCGTGCTGGAATACTTACGCAAGTTCGCCGTAAGTTTTACCTTCTACTCACATGTAGGGGGGGTGCTCACCGGCATTAGCACCGGAATTGGTCCTGAGGTTTTCGCTTGGAAAACCGCTGACGGAAACTTTTCTGGACCCGCTCCTACTCCAGAGAAGGAGGCATACTACCAGGTGATTCAAACTTGCGGTGTTCTGTGCTGTATACAGCAGCTGAAATTGTCTTCAGGCACACGGATACCACCCATACGACGATGACGGTTATTACTATCTCAGACCCGAAGTTCTGGAATCCAACTTCTACGCCTGGCGAGCGACCGGCGACTTGAAGTATCAGTCACGTGCCGCCAGTGCCATGGCGAGTTTCCAGAAGTACTTGCGGATCCCCGCCGGAGGATATGCCGGAATTTGGGACATCACTAAGCCCGACGCCATTTCCTACATCGATGAGACTGAGAGCTTCTGGTATGCCGAGGTGCTGAAGTATCTGTAAGCCTTTCACTCCAGATTGCTCAGCGCAAGGTCTGAGTCTCTGGTTAGGTACCTTACGTTCGACGACCCATACCGCATCAGTCTCGATGATTGTGCGTATAAACGTAGAAACCTTCGGAAAACGCACTGATTGACGTTGTATCCCCCAGACGTCTTCAACACTGAAGCGCATCCCTTCAAGGCCCCGCCAGCAAAAACTATCTACGGCGATAGAAAATCCGTACCAACACCAACCGTACCTTTCCCCTCCTAACAGGACGGACCTCCCGTCGCGCGAATCAGCCCTAGTCCCATGCTAGGCGACCGCCTTACTAAGACTATCACTGAGGTCGTATCTAATGTCGTGGACGGTCTCCTCCAAGGGTTGGGCCTGTAGAATTTCATTCTGTCTTGCCCACACACAACGAGAGTCTCCTGCCCGTTTGTAATTGATCGAATCTATTAATGGACACTTGTACGGAGCGACGTGGTAAACATCAAATCGAACCCTTTCTTAGTTTTCCTACCTGTACCAACGCAGTCTTGCCGGTGAGAACCGCGACAACTCCAAGACCAGCGCCATAAAGTAGGACCTGGCCTAACTTCAAGTCGAGCCAGTACCAGAACAATAGAGCTTCGAAGGCTCCTAAAGTGGCGGTGAATGGGATGATTTTGGGGGAGAACAAGTGGGGAACTTTTGGAGAAAGATTGGACCACTGCGCAATGCAGGAATGTCAGCTGGCACTCTCGCTAGAACGATGTAAAGAACATACCATCCCGATGAGGACTACCCAGGGCCCAAGTACGAGCGCCGAGAAGACAGCAGAGATGAAGGCCAGCGGCGTCTTCTGCGCCGGGCGGAAAGCGTGTTCGATAGCAGGTTGGGGATGGTAATGGACCTCCTCTGGGTGTGGGACGACGGGTTGTGAAGCAGGGACGATGAGATCGAAGAGGTCGACCGTGACGGGTTTATGTACGAATGACCCAACGATCAGCGACACCTTCAGCGTTGAGTCGGGAGAGGTTGGTGGGAGGGAACTCGGGGGACGTGCCATATTCTAGAACGTGTTAAGCCACGAAAGGATTCAAAACACATCAGACTCACCAATTCGAATTTGGCTTTCCCACTGGTCGCAACTCGAATGGGTTGGACACCGTCCTCCCCAGAAATGTCGTCATAGAACCGGAGGAAGACCTGATGTGGCTGAACGCCAGCCCCGTTCTCCTTGTCGGTAATCTGGAATGAGACTCTCAGAACGTCCTTTGGGTTAAGCTGGACTGGTGAGGGTTTCCCGGCGGACGAGATGCTGAAGTGCGAACGTCAGCCTCAACTGTGCTTACTCTTCAATGTGAGATCAACAGTGACACGTACAGTTCTGAGCGGATCTGTTCCCCATTCGAAGAGACGGCAAATTTTAGAGACTGGACAGTGAGGGCGGCCGCATACGTCGAAGCGACGAAGCCCAGCATCACCACCAGTATCGAAGACTTCATGATGAAGGTGGTTGATGAGGTGACTGGCTTGAGCGCGTGCCACGTTCGGATCGGAGTTGGCGGGCGAATTTCGATTTGGTTGTGGGAAAAAAAAGGGGGAGACCCCACCGTGGTTCGAACACGGGACAACACGATCTGCAATCGTATGCTCTAACCACTGAGCTATGGAGTCTGAAATCAATTTGGAATGTTGGTTATGATCACCGCACAATTTCTTGGCACCGAAGATTGGACGCGTACGCGTCAGCCTCGAGTGATCTGCTCAACACCACTTCCTCCATCATGGCCGACGTCGAGATGAAACCCGCGGATGCCACCCAGGTTAAGCCTGAGGATAAGGAACCCAAAGAACCGATTCCCCCACCCACCCCAGCTGCTGAAATTAAATCGAACATCGCTCTTATCGAAAAGGCCGTTTGGTCGTTAGAACCCCGGTTCACTCATCGAGTGCTTCGTTCATTCACTGCCTTGAGGAAGAAGCTCGATGATGCCGTCCTTCGGGAGGCTATCCAAGAAATTTACCCTACTGGTACTTGATACTGAGTGTGCCCTAATCCGCGGATGGCTGACGTCGATATAGATTCGTCCGTGAAAACTTCGTTACTTTCATGGCTGCCTGAAGCCCCGACAAAGGAATCTATGGATGTGGACAGCATCCCGATCGCCAAACCTCCCACATCGGATCCAGTACCGGAAGTCCAGATTTACCTGCAACTCTTGCTCATTCATCATCTATTGACAAAACCGGAGACACACCCGAAGGCGATGGCGCTCGTGAAGGAGACTATCGCAAAGATGCAGGCTCTTAACCGCCGAAGCATGGATCCAATTGCTGCCAAGGTCTGGTATGCCGTGGAAAGGACTTATGAACTTACTGGAGATCTGGCAGAGGCTCGTCCGTATGTCTAACCCAGCAGTTTTTTAGTCAACCGAACTGACCGTTCACTAGACTATTCCTCGCTGCTCAGAGGACTGCTTCACTCCGTCACGATGACGAGACGCAGGCATCGCTCATTAATCGATTGCTCCGCAACTACCTGCACTATAGTCTGTACGACCAAGCTGACAAGCTGGTGTCGAAGACTACATTTCCAACGTCAGCGAGCAACCCTCAATTTGCTCGTTATCACTACTACCTTGGCCGTATCAAAGCTGTTCAGCTAAATTACACCGAGGCCCATACAAACCTGAGGCAAGCAATTCGACGCGCTCCTGCTGCGAAGACAGCCCCGGGATTCTATCAGGCAGTTCACAAGCTCTCCGCAGTGGTTGAGCTCCTTATGGGCGATATCCCTGACCGCAGCGTGTTCAGGCATCCCGTTCTCGAGAAGGCACTGAGCGGGTACTTTGACATCGTCAATGGTAAGTCCTTGGTGTAGGTCTAGGAAATTCTCCACTAATAGATGCCTCGTTAGCCGTCCGAGCCGGTTCTTTGTCACAATTTCAAGCAACTCTCTCGCAATATTCCGCCCAGTTTGAAGCCGATAAGACATATACGCTGATAGGGCGTCTCCGACAGAACGTCATCAAGACTGGTATCCGTCGGCTGTCTTTATCCTACTCACGGATATCGCTCCGAGATATTTGTTTCAAGCTCCATCTGGATTCCGAGGAAGACGCAGAGTATATTGTTGGTAAAGCTATCAGGGATGGTGTCATCGAGGGCCGCATTGTGCACGAGCAAGGATGGATGGAATGCGATGGACAGAAGAGTGGGTACGGTCCTGAGGTCAGCGAGGTCTTTGGAAAGAGAATAGCGTACTGTCTGGAGCTGCACAATCAGAGCGTCAAGGTCAGTTTTCTCCACCCAATCCTAGCCCTTCTCCGTATTAATGAGTGCCCCTAGGCTATGCGATACCCACTGAATGCTCATCGCAAAGAGCTGGCTGCTGCTGAAGGTGCCCGGGAGAGGGAGAAAGAGCTGGCGAAGGAAATCCAAGAAGGCGGTGACATGGACGATGACGAGGTTGGACCTGGTGATGCATTTTAGAAAGTCTTGTAACATTGTGTGTACCGAGGGATCCAAATTTGCTTCCGTCACCAGTAAAGTGGCCGAGCGCTGATCGAACCGATCGAAAGGCTGATTTATGTCTTCGAGCTTGTTCTCTCGGATTTGGCGTCGAATACGATCACCGGTTAGTTCACACTTTCCTCTAGATGGGTCGACTGGCTTGTGCTCAGGCTTCGTAAGACCGGATATGTCGGAAAGGATCTAGATGGTGCGTAAAGGGACAGACCGCAATTATGTCGCTCTGACCTCCGACTACAGGTAACCGCTATTATGAGCGCATCAACCCAGTCCTTGGTAAGGCAAACTATGTCCCAAGCTTCACCCGTTGGGAGGAGACGTTCAAATGGCACATTTTTCAGGCGGCCGAACACGTCGGGTGGTGAAATATCGTAGGGGGGTCGAGGTGTGGGAGTATGTAAGCGGCATGCGACGACTGCCAGGTCCGTATTTGTCCCGCGACGATCCCGACAACCCTCGACCCTGATTACATCTCATGACAGCCCAATGGACGGCTTGGCTCTCGCATACACGGCGACATCACCCGACAATCCAAGTATGTCCCGAGGTCATTGCCGTGGTATATCCGTGTGCTGATGCTCTGCATTGCAGGAGCTGACGGCCGACGCAGCAAGGATCGAGCTGACTCAGCGGAAGGCTGCGGTACTGGAGGCAAAAGCAACTGAGGAACGTGCCCGATTGCTTGCTTTGCGTGGGGCTCAAGCCATTGAATCACCAGAGACACCGGCTCAGGCGATCGCGGAAACGACCGAGGAGCATGTGGATCCAGCGACAGTCAGCGGCCGGGAACTTCGGGAGAAGTTCGCTAAGGAGCAGACAAAGCGACTTCATAAGAACCCGTCCCCGTGGAAGCCAGACAGAGACGAAGCCGAAGCTTGGACACCGAGAGCTGTTCGTCGAAGGGACTGATCTCCAAGTATCTTCCTCTTCGTTACCATACGTCTGCTTATAGGATGAACACTGTTTCCAATACACGATTGTCCTCCACTTTCAGCTTTTCTATCGGAAACCACAGCCGTCCAGAATACATCATGCCTCGAGGCAGAAATGCGTGATAGGATAAAAGCGCCGTAATATATACTCAAGTAGTTAGCTAGCCCCATGACCCCCCCCGGGGGCCC
>Ga0307512_10004342_pt1 | contig 15631 bp, 11 predicted proteins | sample 14_EM_MG_FD_200267 | JGI IMG/M metagenome (GOLD analysis project Ga0307512, IMG submission 200267) | Populus trichocarpa ectomycorrhiza microbial communities from riparian zone in the Pacific Northwest, United States - 14_EM | ecosystem: Host-associated > Plants > Roots > Unclassified | place... | reverse complement strand
ATGGAGTGCCAGCTGCGGGTGATCATGGAGCAGAGCGAGCTGCCCGGCAGCCACTACCTCAGCTTCATCGCCATGCTCCAGCAGTACGGCCGGCACGAGGTTTTCGCCCGGCTGCCGGCCGAGTTCCATGACGCCACCCGGGGCTACGTCGAGCAGCTCAGCGGTTTCCTCCCGCACATCGTCGAGCCGCTGCGCACCCACCGCCTCGCCCAGGCGACGATGTTCGTCGTCCACTACGCCGCCGACCGTGAACGCGCCCGGGCGAACAACCGAAACGTCCTACCCTTCGCCGTCGCCGTCGCCGAGTTGCTCGACGGCATAGTCGGCTTCCTCACCGCCCCGGTGTCCGCGGCGGCCCTCGACGCCCTCGACGGCTACCAGGTGACCGGCAGTTCGTAGACGCCGTAGGCGAGCGAGTCGCCCTTGAACTCGAGCTCGTCCCGGCTGACCGCGAGGCGCAGGGTCGGGATGCGCCGGTAGAGGGTGCCGAAGACGACCTGCAGCTCGATGCGGGCGAGCTGCTGGCCGATGCACTGGTGGACCCCCCAGCCGAAGGCGTGGTGGTGCCGCGCTTCGACCCGGGTGAGGTCGAGGCGCTCCGGCTCGGGGAAGGCCGCCGGGTCCCAGTTGCCCGCGGACAGCGGGACCACGATGCCGTCCCCGGCGCGGATGGTCACGCCCTCGATCTCGATGTCCTCGCTGGCGATCCGCCGTTGCCCCAGGTGCGGAACGGTCAGGTAGCGCAGGAGTTCCTCGACCGCGGTCGTGACGACCTGCGGGTCCTCGGTGGTCTGCAGCAGGGCCAGCTGCTCGGGGTTCTCCAGCAGCGCGGCGGTGCCCAGCGTGATCATGTTCGCGCTGGTCTCGTGGCCGGCGATCAGCAGCACCATGCACAGCAGCGTGGCGTCGGCCATGGTCAGCTCGCCCGACGTCACCCGGACGGCGAAATCCGACAGCACGTCGTTGCCCGGCTCCGCCACCTTGCCCGCGATCAGCTTGCCCAGGTAGCCGCCCAGAGCCTGCATGCCCGCGAGGCTCTCCTCGGCGGTCGCGTCCCGCTTGACCGCCACGGTGGCGTACTCCTGGAAGAACTCGTGGTCTGTGTAGGGCACGCCGAGCAGCTCGCAGATCATCAGCGACGGCAGGGGCAACGACAGGGCGGTCACCAGGTCCGCCGGCTTCGGCCCGGCCAGCATCTTGTCGATGAGCTCGTCGGTGAACTGCTGGATGGCCGGCCGGAGCTTCTCCATCCGGTTGCGGGTGAACGGGCTCGTCATCGTCCGCCGGATCCGGGTGTGGTCGGCCCCGTCGGCGTTGAAGATCGTCAGCGGCCGGTGGTCGACCGTCTCGGCCATCGCCTTGCTCGGGAACGGGAAACCGGGCCGCTTCTCGTCCACGCTCACCCGCGGATCCGACAGGATCGAGCGCTGCGCGGCGTGGCTCGTGACGAGCCAGGGGGTGCTGCCGTCCCAGATCCGAGCTGGCGCCACCGGCTTGTGTTCGAGCAGTTCGACCGGCGGCGCGAACGGGCATTTGCCGTCCCGGGCCGTGGGGAACTCGGGCACTTGCTCGTCCGTGGCGGCCGGGCTGGTCTCTGTGTCGGCCATAGTCTTTCCTCCAGGGGTACGGGAACGCAGGTCGATGGATCAGGGATGGTTCAGAGCAGGTAGCGCCCGCCGTTGACGCTGAGCGTCTGACCGGTCACGTAGCCGGCCTCCTCGGAGGCGAGGTAGGCGACCGCGTAGGCGATGTCTTCCGGCTTACCGGCCCGATTCATCGGCATGGTCGCCGCGACGGCGTCCACATCGATGGGGCCCTGGCGGATCAACGGGGTGTCGACGAAACCGGGCGGAACGTTGTTCACCGTGATGCCTTTGTCGGCGTACTCCATGGCCAGGGCCTTGGTGAGGCCGATGACACCGCCTTTGGAGGCCACGTAGGGTGCCATGACCGGCGCCCCGGTCTGCGCGGATGACGACGAGATGTTGATGATCCGGCCCCAGCCGGCCGCGAGCATGTCGGGCAGCAACTCCCGCGTGACCAGGAACGGGCCCTTGAGGTTGACCCGGATCAGGCGGTCCCACAGTTCCTCGGTGACGTTCTCGAAGGGGGTGAAGGTCGTGATCCCGGCGTTGTTGACCAGGATCGTGACGCCGCCGAGCTCGGCGCGGGTTTGAGCGGCCGACGTGGCCACGGCGGCGGCATCGGCCGCGTCACCGCCGACCGCGATCGCCGTGCCGCCCGCCTCGCGGATCGCGGCCGCGGTCTTCTCGGCGCCCTCGAGGTCGAGGTCCCAGACCGCGATCGCGGCTCCCCGGGCCGCGAGCACGGTCGCGATCGCCTGGCCGATCCCCCGGGCGCCGCCGGTAACGACCGCGGTCTTTCCTGCAAGCGACATGTCCGCTCCCTGTTTGCGCGATATCGGGTGCTGCGGTGGATTTGTCCGGCGGCAACCGCCCCGCGGTCCGGCCGGTAGGTCGGCGCATCGCGCGCGACTACCGTTGCCCGTCCCGGTGATGATCGTCTTTGCCGAAATTAGACCAATCGGTCGGTACAATCAAGGTGGCGTTGGTAACGCGCCGGCCATCGTTGAACAGATCCTTTCCCCTCATCTAGTCTCACGCTGCCACGTTCGACCGACCGGTCAAAACATAGCCGGGTCTGACGCGGGAGTGAGCGACCCCATGTGACACTTGGAGGGCAGATGAGCGACTCGCCGACGACGCCGGGTGCCGAGCCAGCAGACCAGGTCGACGTCCTGGTCATTGGCGGCGGCGTCACGGGCATCTATCAGCTGTATCAAGCCCGCGGCGCCGGATTCTCGGCGAAGCTGCTCGAGGCCGGCAGCGGCGTGGGCGGCACCTGGTATTGGAACCGCTACCCGCAGGCACGCTTCGACTCCGAGAGCTACACCTACGGCTACCTCTTCTCGAAGGATCTGTGGGAAGAGTGGGAGTGGTCGGAACGCTTCGCCGGGCAGCCGGAGATCGAGCGCTACTTCAACCACGTCGTCGACCGGTTCGACCTGCGGTCCGACATCGTCTTCGACGCCAAGGTGACCGCCGCCGTCTACGACGAGCCCTCCGGAACCTGGACAGTGCGGACCAGTGACGGCATCGAGCGACGGGCGCGCTTCGTGGTCGCCGCGACGGGCATCCTCTCGGTGCCGCACATCCCCGATGTGCCGGGGCGCGCGGAGTTCCGGGGCGAGCAGTACCACACGGGCCGCTGGCCGGACGCGCCCGTCGACTTCGCCGGCAAGCGCGTGGCCCTCATCGGCACCGGCTCCAGCGGCGTGCAGATCGTGCCCGCCATCGCCGACGAGGTGGCCGACCTGACGGTCTACCAGCGCACGCCCGACTGGTGCACCCCGCTCAACAACGCACCGATCACGGCCGAGGAGCAGGCCTGGCTCAAGGCGAACTTCGAGACCATCCGCGAGACGCTGAACTCGTCGCCCAGCGGCTTTCTGCACGTCATCAACATGCGCCCGGCCCACGAGGACAGCGCGGAGCAGCGCCAAGCGTTCTACGAGAAGATCTGGCACGGCCCCGGCTTCACCAAGCTGACCGAGAACTACATCGACATGATCAACAACCCGACGGTGAACGCGGAGTGGTGCGACTTCATCGTTCGGAAGATCCGTGGCATCGTCGCCGACCCGGCAACCGCGGAGAAACTCATCCCCAAGGACCACGGGTACGCCGGACGCCGGCCCCCGTTCGGGACCGGGTACTACGAGGCGTACAACAAGCCGAACGTCTCGCTCGTGTCGTTGCGTGAGACGCCGATCGTCCGGATCACCGAGACCGGGATCGCGACGGCCGACGGCCTGCGGGAGTTCGACGTCATCATCTGGGCGACCGGCTACGACTTCGGCACCGGTGCGCTCAACCGGCTGGGGGTCCGGGGCCGGGGAGGGCTGCGGCTCGAGGACTACTGGGCGGACGGCCCGCGTACCTTCCTCGGGGTTGCCGCGGCCGGTTTTCCGAACTTCTTCTTCCCCGGCGGGCCCCATGGCGCGCTGGGCAACAACCCGCGGTACTCCGGCGACCAGGTGGAGTTCGTCATCGATGCGCTCATCCACACCCGCGAGCAGGGCCACGACGTGATCGAAGTGGACCCCGCCGCCGAGGAGAAGTGGACGGACCTGATGAACGGCAGCGCGTCGCGGTCGTCGTTCCTGCAGAGCAGCTACTTCTACGGGTCCAACATCCCCGGCAAGCCGGTCCGGCAACTGCTGAACCCGACCGGGCGCCGGACGCTGCAGCAGATGATCGCCGACGTCTCCGAGAACGACTACTCGTCATTTCTCTTCTCTGACGCAACGGAAGCGGACGGCTCAGCCCGCCCGCAGTGAGCCGACCCTCGCGCTTCTACGGCAGGAAAGTCGTGACCCTGCGGTGGAACAGCCACTTGCCGTCGTGTCGGTGCAGGGTGTCGTCATAGCGCCCGACCAGCTGGACCGTCCACCCCGACGCGCCGTGGCCGAAGAACACCAGGTTGCTGACCGCCGTCGCCGTGTCCTCGGTCCACGAGGTGACGACGGTGTTGCCCATCAGGTGCAGCTGCGGCCTTTTCGGCACGAAACCGCCGTAGGCCTTGCGGATCGCGTCGTGCCCGGCGAAGGACCCCTGGCCGGCTATCTCGGCGACGCCGTCGGGGCAGAACAGCGCGACGACGTCATCGGTCCGTCCACTGTCCAGCGCCTGCGCGTAGGCGGCGACCGCGGCCTGCACGCCGGCCGCGACCGCCGCCTCGGTAGATGTGTCCATCGTTGCCTCCACGATCGAACGGGCTCGCTGATGTTTCGACCGGTCAGTCTATTGCCGGTCACACCCGCGAGGGAATCCGTTGACCGATCAGTACAACCAGCCATAGCATGCTGTCGCCAGGAGGAGGAGACATGACGAAGCGCTGGCAGCAGCGTCCACCCGGCTCGACCTGGGGCGACTGGGGCGACGACGACGAGCTCGGCCGGATCAACCTGCTCACCCCCGAAAAGGTCCTCGAGGGCGTACGCGAGGTCCAGCACGGGATCACCTTCAGCCTGAGCCTGCCGCTGGACTACCCCGGCGGGTCGGCCCTCAATCAGCGGCGCTACCCGCCGATCCTCCGGCCGACCGAGGACCTGCAGCACAAGCCGGACACGTTCTACAACGTCGTCGCGCGGGAGTCGATCTCGCCCACCCTGATCGACGTTTGGTCCGACGACATGGTGACCCTCTGGCTGCAATATTCGACGCAATGGGACGCCCTGGCCCACCAGGGCGCCGAGTTCGACGCCGACGGCGACGGGGTCGACGAACCGGTCTACTACAACGGCTATCGGGCGGGCGTCGACATCATCGGCCCGCGTCAGGAGGCCAAGGGAGACGGCAGCGGCAGCGTCAGCTTCGCCCGGCACCTCGGCCTGGAGCACATGGCCGAGCACGGGGTTCAGGGCCGGGGAGTCCTCGTCGACCTGGCCCATCATCTAGGCACCACCTGGCAGCCGGTCAACCTCGCGACGCTCCAGGAGATCATGGCCGCGGACCGGGTCGTCGTCGAGCCCGGCGACATGCTGCTGCTGCACACCGGCTTCGCCACCCAGGTCCTCGCCTGGGGCGGCAACCCGGACCCGGTGGCGATCCACGCCACGGCCGCCTACCTCGACAGCCACGACCCGGCGTTGCTGGACTGGATCGCCGAGTCGCGGATCTCGGCCCTGGTCGCGGACAACTACGCCGTCGAAGGGCTGGTGCCGCACCGGGATCCCCACCCGCACACCCTGCTGCCGATCCACCACCTCTGCCTTTTCAAGCTGGGTGTCCCGCTCGGCGAGCTGTGGTATCTGCACGACCTCGCGGCCTGGCTGCGCGCGCACGACCGCAGCCGGTTCCTGCTCACGGCGCCCCCGCTGCGCCTGCCCGGAACCCAGGGCAGCCCGCTCACGCCGGTCGCGACCGTCTGACGCCGGCCTGACGCCCGCCTGACCTCAACCTGACTTTGACCCGTGTCCGCTGCCGGGAGAATGCGAGGGATCGTGTATCGTGACGCGGGTTCATAGGCCCCCGGCGTTATGGTGCACCGGATTCGAGGATCGGGGAAATGCCGACAACACGGGCGGAGCGCGGCAAGACCAAGCGCTATTACCGCATGCGCGAGCAAGTGGTGGACGTCGCCGTCGAGTTGTTCTCCAAGAATGGGTATGCGAGCACCGGCGTCGCCGATATCGGCGAGGCCGCCGGGTTGGCCCGAGGTGCGCTCTATTACTACATCGGCTCGAAGGAAGCGCTACTCGCCGAGATCCACGATCGGGTGATGGATCCCTTGCTCACGGAGGCCGCCGCGATCGGTGAGCTGGGCCTGAGCTTCCACGCCCGGCTGCGACTGCTGTCGGAGTCATTGCTCTGGCAGATCGTCAATCGGCAAGACCACGTGTGGGTCTTTCTCCACGAGTATCGCCAGTTGCAAGGCGAGTTTCGCGAGTTGTTCCGCGACAAGCGGCACCGCTTCGAGGCGAACATTCGCGACGCGCTCGCCGAGGGACACGGCCAAGGGATGCTGCAGGTGCAGGATCTCGAGCTAGCCACACTCGCCTTCCTGAACCTGCACAACTACACCTACCAGTGGGTGGCGAGCCGCAAAGACCTGAAGGTCGAGGAGCTCTCCCGCTTCTATTGCGACATCTTCTTCAACGGCGTCCTGGCCGAGCGGGTCGATCAGGCGGCGGCCGAGCCGGAGTTGGCGCACGGCCGGTCCGTTCTCGCCGCGCTGCGCGAGGCCGGCGGCGATCCCCCAGACAAGGCCTAAGCGCCGGCTGTCGGAAACTGGTGCTTCAGGAACGACCTCGACCAGGCCATCAGGTCGCCGGGCACGTAGTAGCCCTTTTCGTCGTTGATGGCGGCCCAGTTGGCGGCGACGTCCTCGATCGTGGCCGGGCCGTCCGGCTGCACGTAGCCCTCGGTCGAGGCGATGAACAGCCGGGCGAAGCGGCCGGCCCCGGCCGTGTAGATCTCCCCGCTGACCGGGCAGCTCTCGTGCGCGAGGAACGCGACCATCGGCGCCACCGCATCGGACGGCATCGCCGGCTGACCGGGCCCGGCGGGCGCGTCGTCGCTTGACGGCTCGCCGCCGGCCATCCTGGTCCGCGCCGCCGGCGCGATCAGGTTGACCTTGATCCCGTGCGGCTCGCCGGCCAGCTTCGCGCTGCGGGCCAGCCCGATCACACCGCCCTTCGCCGCCGCGTACGACAGGTTGTTGTCGAATCCGAACAGGCCGCTCGAGGTGGTCAGCACCACGCGGCCGTAGCTCTGCTCGATGAAGTGCGGCCAGGCGGCCCGCGTCGTGTTGAAAGACCCGATCAGGTGTACGGCGAGGTGGGCTTCGAGGTTGTCCAGATCGACCTCGGGCAGCCCGGCCCAGCTGATGATCCCGGCGTTGTTGACGACGATGTCGATGCGGCCGAAGTGGTCGATCGCCGTGTCGATGATCGAGCGGCCACCGGCCGGTGTGGACACGTCGTTGGTGTCGGCCACGGCCACTCCCCCGGCGGCGATGATCTCCTCGACGACCGACCGCGCGGGCCCCGCGTCGGCGCCCACGCCCTCGATCGACCCGCCGAGGTCGTTGACGACGACCTTGGCTCCCCGCTCGGCCAGCAGGCGAGCGTGGGCGCGACCGATGCCCCGGCCCGCGCCGGTGACGACGGCGACCCGCCCGTCGAAGTTGAACCCGGTCATTGGTTGGCCCCCTTGTTGGTCACGCCGTCGGCCGCACTCTAGACCGACCGGTTCCGTGCCTCCCGGATCGTGCGCTACAGTGTCGCCGTAATGTACCGACCGGTCAAAACTAGGCGCCAGGCGGGAGAGTCAATGGATTTCACACTCACCGAGCCCGAACGCGAACTGCTCGACCTCGGGCGCGCCTTCGCAGAGCGGGAGATCGCCCCGATCGCGGCCCAGGCTTGGCGCGAGGAACGCTGCCCCACCGAAGTGCTCCGCGGCCTGGGCGACCTCGGGCTGCTCGGCTTGCTGGTGCCCGAGAAATGGGGCGGCATCGACGCGTCGACGGTCGGCTTCGTCAGCCTTCTCGAGGCCCTCGCCGCCATCGACCCGTCCATCGCGTCGGCCTGGCAGGCGCACACGACAATCGGGAGCCTGCCGCTGCTGCTCTTCGGCTCGGACGAGCAGCGCGAGCGCTGGCTGCGCCCGCTGGCCGAGGGCCGGGCGCTGGGCGCGTTCGGGCTGACCGAGCCCGGCGCGGGCTCCGACGTCCAATCGATCCGGACCAGGGCCACCCGGGCCGCCGGCGGCTGGGTGCTAAACGGACAGAAGGCGTTCATCTCGAACGCGGGCACCGACATGAGCTTCGGCGTGACCGTCCTGGCCCGGATCGACGAGGGCGCCGACGGCAAACCCCGCTTCGGCAGCTTCATCGTCGAACGCGGGGCGCAAGGCTACTCCGAGGGGCCGAAACTGCGCGGGATCGGCTGGCACAGCCTCGACACCCGGGAGCTGTTCTTCGACGACGTGTGGGTGCCCGACGACCAGGTCGTCGGCGAGCCCGGGGCCGGCCTGCGACAATTCTTCGGCGCGCTCGAGGTGGGCCGGATCTCCATCGCGGCGCTGTCGGTCGGCACCGCCGAGGGCGCCCTACGGCTGGCCCTCGAGTACGCGAAACAACGCGAGCAGTTCGGCGCGAAAATCTCCAGCTTCCAGGCCATCCAGTTCAAACTCGCCGACATGGCGACCGAGATCGAGGCCGCCCGGTGGCTGACGTACTACGCGGCCGCCCGACGCGACGCCGGCCAGCCGTTCAAAAAGGAGGCGGCCATGGCGAAACTCAAAGCCAGCCGGGTGGCGACCGCCGTGACCAGCGAGGCGGTGCAGATCTTCGGCGGTGCCGGGTACCTGCTCGAGTCCCCGATCGCGCGCTTCTACTGCGACGCGAAGGTGCTCGAGATCGGCGAGGGCACCAACGAGATCCAACACCTGGTGATCGCCCGAGAGCTCGGTTGCTAGCGCGGATGGAGAGCGGAATGCCATCGGCACACGCCGACGTGTCGGGTCGACGAGTGGTGATCACAGGTGCCGGGCGCGGCCTCGGGCGACTACTCGCGACGGCCTTCGACAGCGCGGGCGCGCGGCTGGGGCTGGTCGGGCGCTCCGAGACCACCCTCAAGGAAGTCGCCGACTCACTGCAAGGCAACCCCCTATTGTGTACGGGAGACATCCGCGACGAGGATTTCAACGAGTCCGTCGCCGCGGGCATGCTCGAACGCTTCGGCGGCGTGGACACCTGGATCTGCAACGCCGGGGTGTCGCCCGGGGTCACAACGGTCGCGGAAACGACGGCCGCCGCCTGGCGAGAAATCCTCGACGTGAACCTGACCGGGACGTTCCTCGGCGCCCGGGCCGGAGCCGCGGTGATGGGCGCCGGCGGGCGGATCATCGTGACCGGCTCCGTGCTGGGCGAGCGGCCGCGCGCCGGGCTGGCCGCCTACTCCGCCTCGAAAAGCGGCGCCCACTCCCTGGTCGGCGCCTTGGCTCAGGAGCTGGGACCGCGCGGGATCACCGTGAACGCGGTGGCGCTCGGCTGGTTCGACACCGGGCTGGGCGCCTACTGGCGGCGCGACGCGGAGCGCGACAGCGACATCGTGGCGCACACCGCGCTGCGGCGCTGGGGTACCGCCACCGATCTTCCCGGCATCTACCTCTTCCTGGCATCGGAGTCCTCGGCCTACGTAACCGGCACGACGATCACGGTCGACGGCGGATATTCCCTGCTCTGACCCGCCAGCCACCGGCCCGACGAGCGACCCGAAGTAAGGAGGCCAAGTCGTGACCGACTGCACCGAGCGGCACACGGCCGCGCCGAACCACGGCCTCGCAGGCGAGGGCCACGAGGGCAGGACAAAGGAGGCCCAGTCGTGACCCGACGCGAGACGATGCGCGCGGCGGTCTGGCACGGTGCGAAGGACGTGCGGGTCGAGGACGTTGCCACGCCCCGCGATCCGGCGCCGGACGAGGTGCTCGTCGCGGTCGACCTGGCCTGCATCTGCGCCTCCGACCTCGCCGAATACCGCGACGGTCCACACGTCATACCGGTACGCCGCCCGCATCGCCTGTCCGGCCGGATCGCGCCCATCACGCTCGGGCACGAGTTCGTCGGCCGAGTGGTCGCCACCGGAACGGCGGTGACGGCCCTGTCCGCCGGCGATCGCGTCTGCGGCGACGCCTGCCTGCGATGCGGCAACTGCTTCTGGTGCCGGCGCGGCGAGTACAACATCTGCTCGTCCGGCGGATCCATCGGCCTGCACGCCGATGGGGCGTTCGCAAATTACCTCAAGGTCCCGGAGTACACCCTGCACCGCGTGCCGGACGCGGTCGACGACCGATCCGCGGCCATCGTCGAACCGTTGGCGGTAGGTCTGCACGGCCTGCGGCGTGGGCGGTTCAGCGCCGGCGAAAGCGTCGTCGTGGTCGGTTTCGGCATGGTCGGCGCGGCCGTCGCCCTGGTCGCCGCGGCCATCGGGGCGGGGCGAGTCATCGTCGTCGAGGCCTCGGCGACGCGCGGCGAAGCCGCCCGGCGGGCCGGCGCAACCGACGTGCTCGCCCCCGGCGAGACGTTGCGGTCCGAGGTGCTCTCCTTGACCGACGGCCGGGGCGCCGACATCGTCCTCGACTGCACCGGCCGCGAAGCCGTGCTGCCGGTCAGCGTCGAGTTGTCCCGCCGCGGCGGCCGGGTGGTCATCTGCGGGCTGGCCCACGAACCGTCGGCCATCCGCGCGGACCGGCTGGTTTACTTCGAGCGGGAGGTCATCGGCTCGCTCGGCTACCGGCACGACCACGAGGCGATACTGGGGCTGCTGGCGGCGGGAAAACTGGACGTGGGCTGGCTGTTCGCCCCGGTCATCGATCTCGAGGACATCGTGACCCACGGTCTCGCAGCCATGGACGGCGATACCGGTACGCAATGGCTGCGGATACCGGTCGCGACGGGAGGGGCCTGAGCCGTGTTCAACCTCGCTCGCATACTGGATCGCAACGCCGACCGGTCGCCGGACGCGGAAGCGGTGCTCTACCGGGACACCCGGCTGACCCACCAAGGCCTCTACGAGCGGGTGAACGCCCTCGCCGCCGCCCTGCGCGAGACCGGCGTCGGCACGGGTGACATCGTCGCGATCCTGCTGAACAACCGCCCCGAGTATCTCGAGACCGCGCTGGCGGTGAACCGTCTCGGCGCGGCGTTCCTGCCCCTCAACTACCGGCTCGCCGAACCGGAGCTGGAGTACATCCTCGGCCACGCCGGCGCGACCGTCGTCGTCACCGAGCAGGCCTACGCCGCCCCGATCGCGGCGATCAACGAGCGCCGGGCCGCGGCGTGGACCGTCATCCTGGTCGGTGCGGGCGCCGAGCTCATCGCGGCGGTGCCCTACGAGTCGCTCGTCGAGGGCCGGCGGGGCAGCGTCGTGCCGAGCGTCGAGGTCGGCGAGGACCATCTGCACCGCCTGATGTACACCTCCGGGACGACCGCGCACCCCAAGGGCGTGCCGATCACGTACCGGAACTTCTACTGGAAGACCATCGCGCACATCGCGGAGCTCGGCATCACCCAGCGGGACCGGACGGCCATGGTCGGCCCGATGTACCACGTCGGAGCGTTCGACCTGCCGGGCGTCAGCACCTGGTGGGTCGGCGGCAGTCTGGTCATCCTGCCCCGCTTCGACGTGCCAGAGTTACTCGACACGATCGCGCGCGAGAAGCCAACGAACATCTGGCTCGCGCCCGCGATGGTGAACGCGATCCTGCGGGACGCCACGCTCGGCGAGTTCGACACCGCCAGCATCCGATTCGTTGTCGGCGGCGGCGAGAAGATGCCGTTGCCGCTCATCGAGCGTCTCCTGTCGGCGTTCCCGAACGCCCGGTTCGCCGATGCGTACGGGCTGACCGAGACGGTTTCGGGCGACACGTTCCTCGACCAGGCGCACACCCTCTCCAAGATCGGCTCCGTGGGCAAGCCGGTAGTCAACCTTGAGGTCAAGGTGGTCGGGCCGGACGACGCGCCGGTCGACGCCGGGCAGAGCGGGGAGATCCTGCTGCGGGGCCCCAAGGTGGTCGCCGAGTACTGGAAGGACCCGGAGGCCACGGCGGCCGCCTTCACCGCCGAGGGCTGGTTCCGCACGGGCGACGGCGGGCATCTCGACAAGGACGGGTATCTCTACATCGACGACCGCAAGAAGGACATGATCGTCTCCGGCGGGGAGAACGTGTCGGCGTCCGAGGTGGAGCGGGTCCTCTACGAGCATGACGCGGTCGTCGAGGCGGCCGTGGTCGCGCTGCCGGACCCGAAATGGGGCGAGGTCCCGCGAGCCTTCGTCGTCCTCGCCCCGGGCCGCGACGTCACGGCGGCGGACTTGATCGCGCACTGCCGGGCGCGGCTGGCCGGCTACAAGACCCCGAAGGCGATCACGTTCCTGGACGCGCTGCCGCGTAACCCGTCCGGCAAGGTGCTCAAGCGGGTACTGCGGGCGATCCCGCCGACGGCCGACGCTGCGGTGCGGCTACCCACGGATCAGCTGCTGGAGGCGTACCGGAGAATTGTCCTTATCCGGGAGTTCGAGACGAAGGTCTCGCTGCTGTACCGCGACAGCGAGATTCCCGGCTTCGTGCACCTGTCGATCGGGCAGGAGGCCACCGCGGTCGGCGCCTGCTGGCCGCTGGGCAGCCGGGACGTGATCACCTCGAACCACCGGGGGCACGGCCACACGCTGGCGAAAGGCCTGGACCCGGAAGCCATGATGGCCGAACTCTTCGGGCGGGCCACCGGAACCAACCGCGGCCTCGGCGGGTCGATGCACATCGCGGACCCCAGCCTCGGGATCTTCGGCGCCAACGGGATCGTGGCGGCGGGCGTGCCGATCGCCGCCGGAGCCGCGCTGGCGAGCCGGCTGCGCGGCGAGCGGACCGTCACGGTGGCGTTCTTCGGCGACGGCGCGGTCGCGCAAGGCGCTTTCCACGAGGCCGCCAACCTGGTGTCCCTCTGGAAGCTGCCGGTGGTTTTCTTCTGCGAGAACAACGGATACGCCGAGTTCTCCCCCGCCAGCGACCAGCATCCGGTCCCGCTCGAGAGGCGCGCCGCCGGCTATGGGCTCGACTTCGTGTCGGTCGACGGCAACGATATCGAGGCCGTCATCGCCGCGATGTCCGCGATCGTTCAGGGCATCCGCGACGGCGCCGGGCCGGTCTTCGTGGAGGCGCGGACGTATCGATGGCACGGGCACTACGAAGGCGACCCGGAGCGGTACCGGTCGAAACAGGAACGGACCGAGTGGCAGAGCGAGCGCGATCCCGTGGCGATCACCCGCGCGCGGCTGCTCGAACGCGGCATCGGCGACGCCGTCCTGGCGGCGATCGACACCGAGATCGGCGAGCGCATCGAGGCCGCGGTCACCGCGGCCCGCGCGGCCCCGCTGCCCGCGCCGTCGGTGCCTGCGACGGCCCTGTACGCCCCCCGCGCGGTGCCGGCCGAGCACGTGCCGGACTGGTCGGCCGACGAGGAATCCGCGACGTTCCGGGTGATGGATGCCGTGCGCCTGGCCCTGGAACATGAGCTCGAGACGGATCCCGACGTGTTCGTCGCCGGGATCGACGTGGGCAAGGGCGGCAACGTCTTCGCGCTCACCCGGGGGTTGTACGAGCGGTGGCCCGAGCGCCTGCTCGACACTCCGATCTCCGAGACCGCGGTGATCGGGCTCGGGGTCGGTGCGGCCATGGCGGGCCTGCGGCCGGTCGTAGAGTTGATGTATCTCGACTTCCTGGGCGTCTGCCTCGACCAGATCTACAACCAGGCGGCCAAGATGCGGTTCATGACCGGCGGGAAGGCGTCGATGGCGCTGACCGTTCGGACCCAGTTCGGGGCCGGCCGCTCGTCGGGCAGCCAGCACTCGCAGAGCCTGGAGGCGCTGCTCGCGCACGTGCCGGGGCTGACCGTGGTGATGCCGTCGACCCCGGCTGACACGTACGGCTTGTTGCGCGCCGCCATCCGCGATCCGAACCCGGTCGTCTTCATCGAAAACCGGCTGCTGTACGGGATGAAGGGCCCCCGACCACCGGTCGACTACCTCGTGCCGCTCGGCAAAGCCAAGATCGTCCGCCCCGGGCGCGACGCGACCCTGGTGAGCGTCTCGCGCATGGTCCACGAGAGCCTGGCCGCCGCGGAATCCGTGGCGCAGCGCGGGATCGACGTCGAAGTCATCGATCTGCGGACGGTCGCGCCGCTCGACACGGCCACGATCCTGGAGTCGTTGTCCCGGACCGGGCGGCTGCTTGTGGCCCACGAGGCGGTCACCGATTTCGGCATCGGGGCGGAGATCGCCGCGGTCGCCGCCGGGGCGGGCTTCGGCAGCCTCCGAGCACCGGTGCTTCGGGTGGGTGCGGCCGCGACGCCCGCGCCCTACGCCCCCAACTTGGAGCGGCTGTGGTTACCCGACCGGCAGGACATCGAGCGCGCGATCGACACGCTGCTCCACGCCTGAAGGGCACGACAACCATCGATGGATGTTAGGCAGATTCTTGACCGCCGTCATAGATACACCTAACTTTATCGATGCGCCATTCCCCGAATCCGCTGGGAGGGTCTCGTGCTTCGCCGCCTCGCGATCATGGTCGTGACCACACTCGCCGTCGTGACCGGACTGTCCGGCCCAGTCCACGCCGAGCCCACACCGGCCCACTACACCGGCACCCTCCCCGACGGCGCCACCTGGGTCGCCGACGTCCCGGCAAGCTGGCTCGGCACACTCGTGCTCTACAGCCACGGCTTCGGCACCCTGACCCCCACCGACGCCCCCGGAGCCGACGCCCGCCAGGCGCTCCTCGACCGCGGCTACGCCCTGGTCGGCTCCTCCTACGACCCGAACGGCTCACTGTGGGCCCTGGCCAGCGCCCGCGACGACCAATTCGCCGCGCTCGCCGCCATCGAACAGATCATCGGGGCGCCGGCGCTGACCCTGGCCCTCGGCACATCGATGGGCGGCCTGGTCAGCGCCCAAGAGGCACAGGCCGGGAGCGGCCGCCTCGACGGCGTACTGTCCACCTGCGGGCTGGTCGCCGGCGGCATCGACCTCGGCAACTACCAGCTCGACGGCGAACACGCGCTCGCCCGGCTGCTCCTGCCCGGCCGCGACGTCAAACTGGTCGGCTACTCGTCGCCCGTCGACGGCGTCACAACGGCCAACGAACTGCTCAACGCCGCCGCCCGAGCCCAGGCAACCCCGGCCGGTCGAGCCCGAGTCGCGCTCGCCACCGCGTGGCTGAACATGCCAACCTGGTCCGACACCCAGGACACACCCCCCGACCCGGCGGACGCGGCGGCCGTGGCCAGCGCCCAGTACGACTGGATGACCAACGCCCTGCCGTTCGTGATCCCGGCCCGGTACTACATCGAACAGGCCGCCGGCGGGAACGCCTCCTGGAACGCCGGCGTAAACTACCGCACGCTGCTGGCCGGCTCGCCGTACCGGAAAACGGTCGAGGCCCTTTATCAACAGGCCGGGCTGAACCTCGCGGCCGACCTGGCCGACCTCACCCGGCACGCCGACATCAGCGCCGACGCCGCCGCGGTCACCTCGCTCGCCGCCACCTCG
>Ga0307512_10004341_pt1 | contig 15635 bp, 15 predicted proteins | sample 14_EM_MG_FD_200267 | JGI IMG/M metagenome (GOLD analysis project Ga0307512, IMG submission 200267) | Populus trichocarpa ectomycorrhiza microbial communities from riparian zone in the Pacific Northwest, United States - 14_EM | ecosystem: Host-associated > Plants > Roots > Unclassified | place... | reverse complement strand
AACGTCCACAGAATTTATCTTTATCTACCCATACATCCAGACACCACAAATTTAAAAATATCAAATCCCACAGTGCCCAATGGGTGTGGCTGGGGCTTCCGGTTGCGCCATGAGCTATCGACGATAGTATCAGATGGTCTGCACTTGGAATAAAGGTCGAGCATAACTCACATATATGGTCTGGGCCGTCGTATAGACGGCCGCGACAACACCAAACACACCAAGAGCAATGTCTGCAGCCTTCTCCTTCCAGGTACGCGCACAGGCCTTGTAATGAAGCATCGCCGGATAAACGTAACAAAGCGGTACGCTACAAGGGGGGCGCGACGGTCAGTTGTGGTTGGCCGTTCTTTCCAGAAGCGTAACATCTTACCAAGCGAAACTCCCCACGAACGCGACGAATTTGTCGAGGTCGTTAGCGCCAACCCAGCTGAGTGCAGTGCAGCCCATGGCAACAAGGAACCTGAACGTGTTCTTTTGCCATTTGACATTCCAGTCCATCTTCCCACTTCGTGTGAAGAGGCCGTTCTCCATGATCCGCACGGCAGGGAAGAGCTGGAGTGGCACGGAAAGCAGAATCGCGAGCGAATAGAGGAACTGCACCGCTTGAGTGAAACGTGACGACGAGTCGAGATTCTTGATGACGACCGTATTGATATCGGATCCAAAGGTGAGATAGGAAAGAGCGCCGGCGCCGCCAAAGAGGACTTTGAAAAGACGTTTTAGGATTAACCATTAGAGAAACTTTGATCAAACGCACCAAGGAGGAAGATCATGACACCAGACAGCACCGCGGGGAATTTATGCGGCTCACGCATGGAATCAGTGATCGGAATAACCTACAAGGCACATCAAAACTTTGACATTTCGAAGGAGGCATCCATCCGTACCAAACCTATGCCCTCGAACGAGAAGACCGCGGTACTGTGGACGGTATCACGTGAGAACTCTATGTCACTGCAAACGCAAAAACACATACCCAATCAACAGTGGGAAGTCCTTTGGGTTGAAGAGTTCAACTTTCGCGATGCCACATTCAGCAATGATCCCGAATTCGCTCCCGAAGATGTAGACGAGGCCGGCAAGGATGAATACGTCCGCGACAAGCGCCGTTGTGCTCAGCTTTGCGAGATTCCGGATCAGCGCCATGGGAAGGAAGATGACGAGTTGCATGAGAATAAGATATTGGACTGGGATGAACGACGTGCAGCGCGAGGCAGCGTAGACGAAACTTTGCAAGTTCTCAGCGACGAATATCGTATATGCAGAGACAAAGCCGATTTGCGAGATGGTGATGGAAGTGAGAATTGAGTAGCGCATCCATGGACCGTAAAGCGTCCCGCCGAGATCTTAAAACGGTCAGAAATGCAGCATAGCCACCGCGGAAGGACGAATACATACCTCCGAAACTCCCTGATACGACAAACTTGGTCTTTACGAGTAGTAAAAACGAGTATAGGGAGACGAGGGCGATAGCCGAGAGCGTCAGTGTAGAAAACAGGAGACCCCCGTTGAAGAAGCTGGTGTGGACGATTAACCAACGGATGGTGGTGGTCACTACAGTAAGACTTACGCTTTCCCCAAAAACAAAACGCCGGTCCCGACGAAGGATTTCAAGAGCTACGAAAGAAAGGTGGGCACGACTTGGTGCAATAAACTGGTAGACCGCGACTTACCATCAACACAGCCTGCCCAACCGTCGCGTCTCCATGGCTGGTGCTGGCTCGGCGTCGCCTTATGCGCGATCGCGAGCGCGACGAAGAGCGTTGAAGGAGCGGCGATGTCTCAGTGGGTGTTGGCTTTGACGGCTGCGTCTGTGCCAGTATCCGTGCCAAAGAGTCCTGTGCCTGTGCAGCATCTGAACCTGCTTGCAGTGTGGACGTGTCCCGAGACCCAGAAGGTTGGCCATATAGCCGTTCTTCTTCGTCGACCAATTCCTCCTCGTCCTCCTCTGAAACCTCTTCAAGGTCTTCTCCCGCCTGACGGACGTTAACAAGATAAAGAGGTAAAGAAGGGAGAGCGGGTCACTCACAAAGTGGCCAAAGATGTATAGAAAGTCGATAAAATTGTTGAGTATGCGAGGCTGTTCGCCTTCCTCGTCGGCGGCTCCTTGAAGCAACACGTAGTTCCGGCGGAATCCACCTGGCTCGTGAATGTGTTCAAACACGGGATCCGGAGTCTGTCCGGTAGAGCCCGCAAATGATACCGAGCGTGGACGGTTGAGTCGAGTCTGTCCCTGCTGCCACTTGTAGATACCGTGCCTAAGGAGGGGAAAGCAACCTCAGAATGGGAACCGCCACGGGAACCCCCAAGTAACGTACGTGATATCCGCTCCTGGGGTGTGATACGGCACTGGGAATGCCTCAGTGTCTTGAGGAAAGTCAGCGGCGAGATTCGCGGTCGACGCCTTTCGCGAGGGGACGCCGTCCGACCCATTATTGATCCCTTGCCGCTCCTCGCGTGAAACCAGGTGCCTGCGAAGCACCTTCACCTTGTCCTCCTCGTAAATACTCTCGACTTCGGCGGTAGGGTCTGGCTGCGGAACGTCGTCGAGACCGAGCCCAACGGGGACTGGGCGCCGGGCGCTAATCCCACTTATGGAGGGCACATTGCGCGGACTACCGCCGCCACCGGTGAACACGAGAGGGTCTGTGGAGGTGGAAGGGCGGGGGGTGCTGGTCCCCGTTCGGGGAGGGATGTTCGGTAGCGTTGGGGTGCCATAATATTGAGCACGAAGACTGCGTACGTCCGGGGTGCCGCCACCAGTGTATGGCGTTCCGGCGGGGCTTCCACGCGAGCCCGGGCCCCTGCGACTGCTAGGTGTGCCGATGCCTGCCGCGGCAGGCGAGAAGCGAGGGCTAACGATGTTGACGGGAGGGGTTGGAGTTGGGCTGGTCATTGTTTGGAAGGAATGGTGGTTTGGGGCGTTGGTTAAGATCCGGGATGAAACCAGAACGTGTCTTTGGCTCACCGGAAAAGGTGTCTGACGTCGGAGGCGCTGCCTTTGACTCGGCTCGGCTTGAACCTTGAACCGTATCTTATCCCGCTGACGCCATACACGGTCGAGACCTTCTCCCCTCAATGTCCCTCTACCCAAAGCCCTCATCATCGTCCGCATCCTTCGCTACAGAATTTGACGTTCTCAAGGCTTCCCACAAGTTCCTCCGTGAAGACGAAGACGCCGTCGAGACACCAAACGCCTCGTGGAACGACCAACTCGCTCAGAAATACTACGACACCCTCTTCCGCGAGTTTGCCGTTTGCGATCTTAAACACTACAAGTCCGGAAATGTATGCATATCCCCCATTCACGAGGTCTCATCAAGTCGCCATAACTCACACGTCACGCGTCGCACAGTTTGCCCTTCGTTGGCGAACCGAGGCAGAAGTGCTGTCTGGGGCAGGGGAGAACACATGCAGCAATACTCGCTGCAAACACCATAGCGACCAGGATGCAGCCGTCAAATTAAGTAATTTGGAGCTTCCTTTCGCCTACGAGGAGCACGGAGAACCCAAAAGCGCGCTCGTAAAGGTCGTGCTATGTCCCCGATGTCTGAAGAAACTCATGTGGAAACGCAACAAGGAAAAGGCGGCGGCTCCACCCGCAACACAATTGGATGGACCGGTCGAGCCCGGCGATGACGAGGGCATGGAAAATGAAGCGGATGATTTGGATCGATTACGTCGCTCAAAGGGGAACCTGGCCGATAAGCGTGAGAGCACGATGGTCGGGACGGGCTCATCCATCCGCCGGCGTACTTCACGATCTCGCTCGCCGAGAAATAGAAAGGACAACCACCGTTCCCGACGTCTGCGATCCACATCGCCATAACCCATAGACCTAGTTCGTTTTACAAAATTTATTTCCTCCACTAGCTCGCTAACTTGGGTATCGGTCAACTCAATAGTGATAGATAGATTACTCATGATGGATGCAGGAACGTCTGTAACTAGAGGTTCAAGTCAGCAATCGCGAGCTGCCATCTCAATGGTCTACAACTCACGTATTCGTCATACACGTGTAAGACTTCTCGCAGTTGCCTCCTAGATATTTCCGCCCGGAACAGTATCTCATCGTCCGTACACTTGCCGTCAAAATATTGGTTAATCCTTTGAACCGTCCCATCAGTCCCGAATATCACCTATGCAACAGCAACGAGTAACGAACTGGTCAAATCGCCGCGCAACAAGCTCGTCCTTCCCCTCCGACATGGCCTGCAACCACCTGCGCTGAACAGACGTCGCACGCCTGGGATCTGCCAGGATTGACGTCTCGTGGTCGTCGTCTTCATCATCTTCCTCCTCATCCTTCCTGCGACTTCCAGCCTCCGACTCTTCGTCATCCATCTCTTCATCGAGCACAATATCCTCCTCGGGAATAGGGGGCTCGATGACCTCGCCAATGTTGGCACTACTGTTCTGCAAGCCTGGACCACGGCGCGGGTACCATGGCGCATCGAACAAATCAAGGTCCCCTTCGCTTCCCCCGCTGTCTGTGCGTAACTTGTGCCTGCGCCTCTGGAAGTCATCCTCTTCCCCCGTGTGCCACCCGCTTTCGCGTAACTCTTGCCTCCGGCGGCGGACGCTGGCTTTCAACGCAGCGGGAACGACGATACGTACGCGTAGATGTAACGTGACGAGCAGGTCTCGTTGTAGCATCCATCGCACGACCTCGTGAAACATCGGGACCCTCTCCTTCGACTTTACGACCGTCGCATAAAAATGATTCGACGAAGCGCCGGAAATGGTAGCGAGGAGCTGCGGTAGTTGAGGAATAGAAGGGTCTGGGAAAGCTTGTCGGAACTCCTTTGCGAGGTCTTTGAGTCTAGATTGTGTTCTATGGTGGGGAGATGCTGCGCATTTTAGAGATAAGGACGTACGGTGTTTCGATCTTGATCGGTAATGTAAAGACCGTTTTGAGACCTCGGTGAACCATATCGACAATTTTGGCACGTTGGTGATGAACAAGCCATCGCACGATAGGGTACACTTGTGCCTCGAGATCCCAATCCAACAGACTTGCCACGTCCATGAGCCTAGGTCCCGGGGATATTCAGCACAATAACCGCATAATAAGCAGCGGGACAAGAGAAACAGACGTACGACAGAGTCACGTCTACTGTCTCGAGGAACTTGATCAACTGCTCGGCGAGCATCTTGTCCTCTTCTCGCACGTTCGTTCCGCGAATCGCCGCATACACGTCCATCCACTGACGCCCAGGGTCATCAGGGCCGCTCAAGAGCAGCAGGCTCTTCCATGGCTCGAGGGCCGGAAGGCACCATGCGACGGCAAACCCACGGCCCCATGTGCTGAGGCTGCCCGGCGAGTCCCCTTCGTCATTTTCCGCAAAGTCCTCGTCGTCTGTGCTGTGAAGGAGCGTGTCGAGGTGTGGCGGGAGTTGCAGTTCCAGGGGGATGTTGTGGATCGTCAGATGCGCGAGCGAGCGCGATTTTATGGACTCGTACAGCGCTTTCATGGCAGGTGCGATGGAGGAGACCAACAATGCCTCGTCCATATATTCTTCGTATGACCTAGCTGAACGAAAAAAAAGTGTGGATGAGCCCCCGTGAAGGCCGTCCGAATCGAGACGCAAAACCGAAGCACACACGCACATTTCGACGCAAACTCGTCTTTGAGCGCACTCAAGACATCGCATTCCTTCTCGACAAAGTTCGACAGGACTTGCTCCTGGAAGAGCACCGCCGTGAGCGTGAAGGCGACCTGCTGGTAGATGACGTCGAAGTATCTGCCGATGTTCCCCGAGGTCTGGGACGACGGGTCGGGCACCTCGTGGACAAACGCGACGTGGAACGTCTGCAGCCACGACGGCGGCAACAAAGGGGGCGGCAGCAGGGGCAGCGGTGGGGGCAAAGCCGGGGACGACCCATTTCCCTCCTGCGCGGTGGGCGAGTCGAACTCGAACTCGGCGGACGACGAGACGTCGTCGGCGCCGGTGGTGGACACGTTCACGTTCACGTTGTTCACACTGTTCAAAGCAGAGACGGACGGGGGGCGGCGCTTGCGCGCGCCGCGGCCGCGCGGGTCCTTCTCGCGCTTGAACCGCCACGTGCCGTCGTCGTCCGCGCAGACGGGGTGTCCGACGAAGAAGAGGTCGTCGACGGCGAGCGCGAACTTTTGGTGGCAGAGCGCACGCTTGGGCAGGAGCAAGCCCGCGAAGAACTCGGCAGAGTAACCCAGCAGCGCGCCGTACTCGTCTTGCAGCGGCGCGTCCGTCACCTGCGCGTCCACCACGTCCACGTCGTACATCATCCCGCCGCCGCCGGCAACGCCACTTCCAGCTCCACCGCCCCCACCTCCACTACCGCTTCCCCCGACTCCACCACCACCGCCGCCGTCTTTGATAGGCGATGTACGCCCCGAGGGGGTCGAGACCGATGTCGAGCGCGACATCGAGTGCGAGTGGTCGCGCGCCGCGCGTGGGCGCTGCCAAATGTATTCCCATTCGTCGTGCGGAGGCTGTGGCGCTGGAGGCATATTCCCGTCGTCGTCAAGGACGCCCTCCTTGAAGCTGGCCGAGCGCCATGGATTGGCGTACTGGTCCGGGTCGTAGTTCGGCCGCGGGCGTGCGAGGCGTGGTGTGGCTTGCGGCGAGGGTGGCCAACGGCATATGAGGCTGCTTCCGTTGGCGGAAGACGTGACCAGGACTATGGCTAGGAGCGTCTCTGCCATGGAGTGGCAGCAGCAGCAGCTGGGAAGATGCTACCCCTGCTGAAGTATGTGTGTGGTGTCCACCCGCAGGCCGCAGGCCGCAGGGACGGTTACGTTATGTGGGGAATGTGACGTCTCGTTTTAGTGTTGACGCCCGCCATCTCACGCTCCGAGTGGTACTCATTCCTTGCTATGAATCAAAGAACTACGCCGCCATGACCATGTGCAAAAAACCTCGTGTGGTGGGGCTGACTTTACTCCGACGAACGTTCACTCAAAAAGGTTTGCCCATGTGCGCGTCCCTCTGATAAAACAGTTTTTAAAGGAGCGAGGGGATACCATGTTCAAGCCCCGATTCCGATTATGAACTATGAACATTGTCCCGCTGTCAGAAACACAGCATCGCCAATTCGGAGGTCAGTCCTCAGGCTGGATAATGTAGAGTACGTGATGTACACCAAGGCTGGGAAAAGGGGGGTGGCGTGTCCTGTCATCATGCGAAGGACAGACCTCGCAATATTTGGGGTGTTTCGGAGGTAATAGGACACGATTTAAACACCGCCACTCTCCGCTACAATGTCAATCAATTGCGGTGGCGTCGAAAAATCGGACATCCGTGGGTCCCTGAATCTTATCAGATATGGTACGACACAACTTTGACCTAGTACACGCTTGGGAAATAAAGCATCCTCCCCCCGACTTTCCAAGCAGCCCCCACACACAACAGGTTGTCAACAGCCCCCGTCATTCGTTTCTGTTCAGGACCCAACATTGTGCTACATATCTTCAATCCGACTGGGGATTTGACCGAGCTCCACCATTCACTCCCTGACCGAACCCCCATGACTTTGACGATCTCCGAAACGCGCAGACCAGAGAAGGACAACTCGAGGAGCCCTGCGCCCCTGTCTTCACATACCGTTCCCACATGGGCCCTGTCCTCGCGCCTTCAACCCACAGAAAGGGCAGCATTCACCGTCACTTCTCGGCTCCTGGCGAGCATCGTAACGGAGTCGTTGCTCCACGCCTTTTACGTCCCAATATCCTCAGAGGAAGCATGTGGAGTTTGCATCATCCTGTCTACACATGTCATGGGCGAACATCCCATCCTTACGCGGGCCTTGCGCCCTGAGGACGTATTTGCTATCCTTCCCCTGCATCAAGAACCCGTGTTCTCTGGAGGGCTCACAAGACACGGAAGGCCGATATGGCTTCTTGATCCGCTCGACATGATCCCTTCCATCTTTGAACTGTCGTCCAAAGAAGGTGGATTAGTTGAATATGTACGGTTCCATTTATTAAGATCGTGGTTTAGACTATTTACTCATCTTTACCAGCGCGATCTCCAAAACGCCATTCTCTCTTGTCTGGTACCTCCCCCATGGCAGCTTGAGGATTCTGTTGCTCTGGCGCTGAACCAAGATCCGCTTCACTGGTGGAAAAAAATTGCAGCAAATGTCATGATGGGCCGCGATATATACACCGACCTTGCGGAGGAACTTTCTAGCTCCTACATGTGGCAAAGTACGGTGTTCAGTCGACGCAGCGCTGAGCGTTTTAATGGACCTCATGTTATTCTTTTCTTTTTCAGAGGCGGTATTCGAGGACCCACCGGTTTGTCCAACATTGTCCTCCTCGACTATTGAGTGGGAGCAGTCCATCACTGAGGGTCATCCGACGCACCCTGTGCGCGTTTTCGTTCTTCAAAGCCACGTGTGTTGATCCTTCATTGGCTAGATGCACAGGGCTCGCCACGCAGTACCACCTCTTCTGCATCAACACCCACAAAACAGGGACTGGAAACATCCACGGATCCGTTTCGCCATCGTGTCCCGCTCGAGGCTCGACGTTATAGGGCCCTTTGAGTCAGAGCTTCGTCCCATCACGGAATTGGCCACACGTGCTTCGGGTAGATCACTTCCTGAGCGGGACGGATGCGTTATCGTCCCTGTATACGATCTGCAAGTCGCAAATATTCGCGCCAAGTTTCCCGGTGTAGAAATTTTGGACGACGAGTTCAGCATCCCTTCACTTGGCCAGGCAAGCATTCGGTACGTCCCATCGATCATATAGCCCCTCTTAATTCGCGAATTGGATCGGTTCTTCAGAACAGTCATCTTTCCCGAGGCTCCAGACATCGCGCTGAAACTCTCCGTTGGCATCCGGGTATCTTCCGCGCTCCGCACCATTTCCCATTTTACAGCCGACTTTGGTCCGCGATTTTCGAGGGACGTCGTGCCCAGGCTAGCGATCGACCCCGACATATTGACGATCGAGCAAGAGGTTGCCAGCGCCATCTGTGCACGGGACGCGGAGGGCGCCAACCTCGATCCCGAGATCGCCAAACACTTCACGGTCGTCATCAGGAAGCAGTACATCCCAGCAGAGTCCGAGGCGGTGATCATATGCGCCGCGCTCCTAGAAACGGGTCATTCGGGTTTGCAGGCGGGTATACCTACGGTGCAGCACATTTTAGGCCTAGACACACACGACAAGCGACTTGAGTTCTTCCGCGAGTACGTTCACGACCCTCTTTGACTTCCCTGACACTGAGCGGTCTCGGGCCAATAAAATAAAATAAAATAAAACAGGTACTCACGTCTCCTCGTGGCGGCCGTCATCCCACCCCTACTCCATAACGGCGTCGCCTTCGAAGCGCACCCACAAAACACGCTCCTGCGCCTCTCCCGCTCGACTCTGACGCCTACGGGCTTCGTCATGCGCGACCTGGGCGGGCTGCGTGTGCATCCGGCGACGTTGGCCACGTCCATTACCGACTCCGATTCCGAGTTTGCCTTCAAGTTTCTCCCAGGGCATTGCGTCGTGACGTCGACGCGCGAAGAGGCCGCGAAGAAGCTGTACCACACCCTCGTGCACAACCACCTCCAGCGTCTCGCGCGTGTCCTGCGGCTGCACAGCGACGGCAGCGCGTGGGGTGTCGTGCGCGAGCATTTGACGCGGGAGATCTCTCGTGGGTCATGGCTGTGGTCGGTATGGATGGACGACGCGGTGAGAAGCGTGTCGGGAAAATGCCTCGTGAGAATGAAATTGGAGGGCGTATACCGCGAGGTCAGTCATCTCATTTCATACCCTTTTTTTTCTTCGCTGATGCCTCATTTCCTTGCCCTGCCTTCTTCTTGTCTGTCCGATACGTGTCTCCCACACTGGCAGTCGGTGTACGAACCCTTCCCAAACTTGATCCATCATCGGCCAGAGGAGACGAAGGGGAAGGGAAACCCACTATATGCGAAAAATATATCTCGTGGAGGGAAATTCCTGGGGCTAATGTGTTCCGCCATCTCTCTGTACTTCATATTCAGAGAAAAGTAGAGCGACCGGTTTGTCGTTTGTTACGTACGGTTCGGTAATCACCGATGCGCAGCTGTTCAACGTTCAACGTTCAACGTTCAACTGTCGCATGGGCCTTCAATTGCACAGAGCCACCATGCCAACAGTAAAGATAAAGGCTGGATCACTGCGGTTTAAGTACAGTAAGATGATATGATGGTTGGTCCACTGTATAAATAAAGCTTAGCCGCTGACCCCGTAGGTGAACGACGTCGACGTGCCAGTGAAAGTCAGATATTCTGTAATGCATCATAGGTTATGAGTGCTGTTCTTCACAACTAGCAAGCAAAGTACAAACTATCGCCCAGAACCTACAGAAGAAAATCACGTCAAACGATGGGAGGGCTAAAAAAAATTCGTGTGTATATATAAAAAGACAGGGATCGTCATTAAAACTGCTGTTCCTTATTCATCCTTCCGCGTTGAGTTGCAAGTCGAGCGTCCGCGCCAGCTCTGCATCCCGCTCCTCCTGCTCACGGCGCGCGCGCGCGGTCTCCTCTTCCAAACGTTGAAACTCTCGGGCCGCGCGCTCGCTCTCATCCTGGCGTCTCTGCCACGTGTTCACCGCTGGCGCCGGAGTCGGCGCCGTAGCCCTAGCTGCAGGGGGAGGCGATGGCTTTGGTTTCGCTTTCGCAGTTCGGTCAGGACCTTGTGGGCGGGAAGCGCCCGGCGGAAGAGGGAGGGGTGTCTGGTAACGCCTGAGTAAGTACGGGTCCGGTAAATCCGGGTCGTCCTGCTGAGGGAATGGTGAGGTAGGTGGTGTTTCATAGTAGTCTGGCGCCGCCTGAGGTACAGGGAAGGATGGCGCAGGAAATGACGGGCCGTGCGTGGGCGCATATGACGGGCCGTATGAAGGCATAGGAGGAGGGGATGTTGGTAGCGGGTACGTGGGGTTCGGTGGCGAGATGTAGGACTGGATAGGTGGGGAGGGCGTCGCCTGTTGGGCGGGTGAATGGACTTGCGGGGGTACGTTTGAACTCGCAGGTGAGACATAGGGTTGAGTTTGTTGAACAGCGTTCGCCGGTGTTGTATACGGTTGGGTGGAGGGGACATGGGGCGCTGCGTATGATTGAGGTGGAGGAATGGGACTCGCGTATTGTTGAGGAGGCGGAGCAGAAGGGCCAGGGCTTGGGCTTGCGACGAATGGTCGTGCGGACAACACAGGACTCTGGACCGCGGGATATGGTTGGGCATGTGAGACTAGAGGGCCTTGTTGGGTCGAAATTTGTGATACGGCTGGTGGGGAAATGGTCTGAGGCTGGACGTATGAATGTGTGGGAGGTGAAGGGCTTGAAGCCGCGACATATGGTTGACCAGCCAACGTAGGGCCAGAAGGTGAGACGTATGGCTGAGCGGGATGGCTATCGGGCGGGTGGGGGGAGGTAGCGGGCCCCAGGTGTCCTACAGGAGACTGCGCTTGCTGGCGAGGGCTATGTTGAACTTGATGCCATTGCTGTGTCGGTGGTTGCGATTGAGAATTGTATCGAGCATGTGTGAACTGAGGCTGTACTTCAGGGGAAGGCTGCGTAGTTGCATATCCGCCTGATGAGAATCCGATCTGTTCCGGAGGCCCCTGCGCGAAATATGAAGAGACCGGACGAGCGTGTGGCTGCGCCTGCGGCGGAGGAGAGTAAATGTTGGCCTGCGGTGCAGGTGAGCCGTGAAATGGTACGGTGTTCTGATGAATAGTGTTCTGATGAGTAGGATATGTATTCGGGTCTGTGTCAGTTGGCGGTATATGATGATGGCCCGCGGTCCCGTTGGCTAAGGGCAAGGGTGTTCCAGCTTGGTAACGCTCCTGTGCATGAGTGTCCGGTGAATTCACTCGCGTGTCCTGCATGGCGTGCATGATCGGGCGCGAAGGTCCGCCCGGACGGAGGATTGACGGCACGAACTCTGCCCTCGGCTCTGGGTCCTGAGGGAGCAGCGGTAACGGGGCATCATCGCTCTTTGAGGAACGTCTGTTGGAGCGAGGTGGCGCCGCAGGCTGTGGTTGTTGCTGTTGCTGTTGCTGTTGCTGTTGCTGTTGCTGCGCTAATCTCCCTGGCCACGAGCCAGGTAGGGGTACCTGCTGGACTTTTGGGCGCCCTTGTCTTGGGGGCTCGTATGAGTTGGTCCGTGAACCCTGCCCCCCAGGGGTAAGAAGCGAAGGCTGTGGTTGGGATACAACCCGCTGCGGTCGTTGGGCGACGAGTTGCTGGGGTCGCGCAAGTCGCTCGCTGGGACTCGTGAACTTGGATGGGCGTCGTGTCAGGGGCGCAGGACCAGCTGCGAAAAAGGTCATCTCAAGATAAACATCTCCACGCTGGGTGCCCTTCAGACTCAACGGCACCCAATCTGTCATCATGTTGAGACCACAGCATAGGAGAGAGAAAGTGGGCGCACCATCGAATTCACCAGATTTCAGGGTATCTGTAATATCGACAGTTCCCTCGCCCAGGAGTTCGTCGTCCTTCTTCTCCTCCGAGAACACAGAAATGTTAAGTGTTCTATTACTCTTAGATGAATCCTTCGCTATGGGAAAGCGTAGTTCGGCATCCCAGACAGGGTGCTGCCCGCCCTTGGGATCGACAGGTGTCTGCTTGGTAGCGCCACTAAGGGACAGCTTGACATAGGGATCTTGTTTGTAAAAAGTGTGGTTGTCAATGAGATGTTGCGCTTTGAGGACGACTATGACGAGGGTGCCCAGTTCCCTGGACATTGTGGGCGATTGATTGGGAGAAATTTGTAGTCAGTCTGCCAAGAGGGTGCCTATAAAATAGCAACAGCAAAGAATCTCCAAACACAGTAAGAGTATGACAGGGGCTGTGTCGTCCGTCCTACACAGCACAGGTTATCTATTGTTCTTTTGATCTCCTTCGATCTCCTTCTCTACAACAATGCTAGAAGTATTATATTTCTACCACACTGTTCTCCAATCCTCTTTTGAGGTCAGAAATACTATACAGTAGCACCTGCGTAACCAATTGCTTGGCGTCGCAAGCGTGATCGCGCGCGAACGCGGGGCGTCCCTCAGTCCGAGACACTGAGCGCCGTGAGCGGTCAGTCATACTGTATGCATGATCACATTCAAGTCGTTCCGTGGCCGAACCGCTTTCCGAACCAGACTATTTCGGTCCCTGAGACGGACAAGCGGTTCGGACAACTACATACACCCGAACGCGTCGTATCTCGACCCACGGGCCGATAGCTCTGCACAACCAAATCCGTCGCCCACCAGAACGTGAGGCAGAAATCTGGGCACATGTATCACCCACATCCATCTTTCAAACCTCCCTTATCAATCAATACACTAGCCGTGGGCTTACGCTCATCCCAGCAATTGTATCGGTGGTCCTCTACATCGGTTTTCAATGAGAATTGCATCTTCCTCATTCTGCGTAGAGTACTGTTATTTCGAAGTGTACCAAATATCATGCCATATGTCAAGTTCGGAGTCCCACCCTCCTTCCAGTTATGACGATAGTGGCACCAATTCCGCGTTCACCATATCTCGACCCAGCACTGGCAATCCAGGTTCCCGTCGTTTGTCCAGATGGACAGGGTATATCACTAATCTTTCGCTGATCTAGAATCATGACCACATAAGCAAACAAGACCCGTACAGAGTGTTTCTCGCAAATCTCACAAATTACGACCCCAAATCTGAGAGCAATCGCGCGACCTTGCGATGTCCGGTTTCCAGCGCAATTGAGAATGGCGTCCGACCCAGGTAGTCCCGAGCATTTACGTCTGCCCCATGCCGGATTAACCATTGTGCTGCGTCTGGGTGTCCGCTGGACGCTGCCATATGGAGTGGCGTCTCGCCGTAGCCGTCTTGAGAATTCGCGCTGGCACCACAATCCAGTAACAGCTTCACGATGTCAACCCGTCCGCACGTCGACGCCAAATGCAATGCGGTGCTACCATGCTCATCCCCGGCATTTGGGTCTGCGCCATGACTGAGTAAAAACCACGCAATGTCGAAATGTGTCTTGAACACCGCTAGATGGAGTGGGGTCCGGTAGTCGTTTTTCTTTGCGTTCACATCCGCCCGACGTTCAAGTAAGAGCTCTACAACCTTGGTTTGGTCATGGAATGATGCCTCCGATAACGGGGTTGAGCCCTCATTGTCCCGAGCATCTATGTATGCGCCCCACTGGAGTAGCTCCTCCGCAACCTTAACGTGGCCAGTCCTCGAAGCTTGGTGCAGTGGCGTTGAGCACTTTCCGTCCAGAGTGTTTGGGTCCACAAGGGACTGAAGTAATAACTGTACAACGCGGAGGTTCCCGTAAAGTGACGCCTTATGTAACGCAGATGCTCCCTGGCTGTCGCGAGTTTTCATGTCCGCACCACAGGAAAGTAGCAATTGCACACTATCGATATGACCACTGTCCAAGGCTTCATCCAGCGGCCTCAGGCCACTGTTGTCAGGGACATTTACGTCCATTCCATGCTGGAGTAATAGGTGCAGGACATTGGATTGCCCATATTGTGACGCCGTGTGCAGTAGGGTGGCACCCTGATTATCTCTGGCATTCATATCCGCACCGTGATCGAGGAGAAATTGTACAACGTCAATTCTCCCATATCGCGATGCATGGTGTAGTGGAGAGGCTCCTTGGTTGTCACGAGCCTTCACGTCAGCTCGATAGATGAAGAGCAATTTTACAACATCGAGATGTCCGCCTTCGGAAGCTTCATGTAGTGGTGTCGAGTCCTTGCCATTCCGAGTGTTCACTTCGACACCCCGCTCGAGTAATTGATGTACAACATTGAATTTCCCATGTCGCGATGACTTGTGTAATAGAGTGGCTTCCTGGCTGTCACGGGCGTTTATATCCCCACCGAGGTTGATGAGTTGTTGGACTACATCGAGATACCTGCCTTCCAAGGCTTCGAGTATTGGCGTCGAGTGCATGAGATCCCGACTGTTCACGTTGGCGCCCTGTTCGATTAATAGCCGTACGACATCAAGTTTCCCACATCGTAATGCCACGAGCAATGGGGTGGTTCGCTGAACGTCATAGGCATTTATATCCGCGCCAAACGTGATTAATCGTTTAACAACATCGAGATGCCCGCCTTCCGAAGCTTTGTGTAACGGCGTTGAGCGCCAAGCGTCCTGAGTGTTCGCCTCGGCACCCAACTCGAGTAAGAGCTGCACAACACTGGATCCCCCGTATTGAGATGCTTGCTGCAGTGGAGTTCTTTTCCATATGTCACGGGCATTTATATCGGCACCGAAGTCGATGAGTTGTCGAGGAACATCGCAAAAATGAGATAGCGAAGCATGGTGTAATGGCGTTGAGTCCGCGCCATCCTGAACATTCACGTCGGCACCCAACTCGAGTAATAGTTGTACAACATCAAGTGACCGGTGTCGGGATGCGTAGTGCAACGGGTGTTGGGATACGTAGTGCAACGGGGTCCTTCTCTCAGCATCGCGAACATTCATATTCGCACCGGAGGTGATAAGTTTTTGAACAATATCGAGATGACCATGCATCGAAGCTTTATGTGTTGAAGACGCATTAGTCCAACACGTGCTACCATCCAGATATGGAGGTGCACTTCCCAATTCGTGGTTATTATAATACATGGGTCACGTAGACACATATGGTAGTACGCACGTCAC
>Ga0307512_10004340_pt1 | contig 15637 bp, 12 predicted proteins | sample 14_EM_MG_FD_200267 | JGI IMG/M metagenome (GOLD analysis project Ga0307512, IMG submission 200267) | Populus trichocarpa ectomycorrhiza microbial communities from riparian zone in the Pacific Northwest, United States - 14_EM | ecosystem: Host-associated > Plants > Roots > Unclassified | place... | reverse complement strand
GGCGCGCAGGTCGTCGGGCCGCCGCTCGGCGATCAGCAGCGCGCGCCGTTCCAGCAGGCGGGGTAGCCGGTGCTCGAAGATCGCCTGGATCAGCTGGTCCTTCGAGCCGAAGTGATACTGCACCGCCGAGTTGTTGGCGTTGCCGGCCGCCGCGCCGATCTGGCGTAGCGAGACGCCCTCGATGCCGTGCCGGGCGAACAAGCGCTCGGCGGCGGCGACGATCTGCTCCTTGGCCGATTGCGCAATCGCTGGCATTCCCGGATGAAAGCATCCGGGCCTTGTTTCAGTCAACCGCCTTATGATTAAGTCGGGTGTCTTAGCGCAACGTAGCGAAGGAGACGCACATGGCTACCTACGTTCTTGTGCACGGCGGCGCCCACGGCGGCTGGTGCTACCAACGCGTGGCGAAACTCCTGCGGGCGGCCGGGCACGAGGTGTACGCGCCGACCCTCACCGGCCTCGGCGAGCGATCCCACCTGCTGAGTCCCGGCGTCGATCTCGACCTGCACATCGCCGACATCACCGCGGTGCTGCGGTACGAGGACCTTCGCGACGTCATCCTGGTGGGCCACAGCTACGGCGGGATGGTCATCACCGGCGTCGCCGACCGGGCCGCCAATCGCGTCGGTCACATCGTCTACCTTGACTCCGCCATGCCGATCAACGGTGAGTCGCTCGTCGACGTCGCCGGGCCGATCATGCGGGCGGCCCGCGCGTTTTCCCAGGTGGTCGACGGGGTCGAGCTCCTGCTCTTCGCGGGCACGGAGCCGATGCCCACCTACGGGGTGACCGACCCCGACGACATCGCCTGGCTGCAGCAGAAGCTGACGCCCCAGCCGTGGAGTTGTTTCGAGCAGCCGCTGCGGCTGACCAACGAGACGGAGCTGTGGGCGATCCCGCAGACCGTCATCAGCTGTACCTCGACCCTGGCCGACCGCCTGCCCGATCGGCTCGAACGCTCGCGCGCCGCCGGCCGGCTCTGGGACATCGACACCGGTCACGACCTGATGATCACCGAGCCGGGCGCGGTCGCCGACCTGCTGCTACGGCTCGTGCCCGCCTGACCGGTAACGCGGGGCCGGGGCGCCGCGCCGTGGCCGGCCACGCACGAGGTAACCCGCGAATAACCTCCCGCGCACTGCCCGCCATGTGGCTCTTGGCGCCTTAGGCTGAGGGCGGCTCCACCGGGCAAGTCCACCGCGAGGATCTGGAGGGAACATGCGCATCAGTGATGTACTCCGCGCCAAGGGTGACAATGTCGTTACGGTCACTCCGGAAACGGACGTGGCGGGTCTTTTGAGGGTGCTTGCGGAGCACAAGATCGGTGCCGCTGTGGTGTCTCCGGACGGTGTTTCGGTGGTCGGGATCGTGAGCGAGCGCGACGTCGTGCGGGCGCTGGCCGTGCGCGGCGCGGTGGTGCTCTCCGAGCCGGTCTCGGCGATCTCCACGACCGCGGTCCTGACGATGCCGCCGGGCACTCCGCTCGAGGAGGTGGAGCGGCTGATGACCGAGCGGCGGTTCCGGCACGTCCCGGTTGTGGTGGACGGTGCGCTGGGCGGCATCGTCAGCATGGGCGACGTGGTGCAGAGCCGGATCAACGAGCTCGAGACCGAGCGCGCCACCCTGACCGGCTACATCACGGGCGAACGGATCTAACCGATCGCTGTCGGCAGCTGGCTGGCTATCGTCAGCAGGTCGCGCAGCCCGCTAAGTTGGTCAGCGGAGCCGTACTGGTTTGGTTACAAGCGCGGGTGGACCGCCGATAGGTCAGGGCGTGGGATTGAGCCACGAGACACTGGAGTCCGCGATCGAAAGCATGATCGCGGATATCTACGTCAATCATGACGGGCTGGCCGCGCGCGCGGAGGCCGTGATCCGGGCGGCCGACGCGGCCGGCGATCAGCGCAACGCCGACCTGGCCCGGCTCATCCACGCCGAGCTCGACACCAGGGGCGGACGCGTGCCCGACGGTGTGCGGCTGGCCTACGCGCTCCTGAGCGGCAGCGACGACCGCTTGGTCGTCGCCCGGGCCCATGCCATTATCGCCGGCGGTTTGTGGCGGGTCGGCGACAACGGTGCGGCGATCCGGCACATCTTCGCGGCCAACCAGACGCTCACCGTCGACGATCCCATCGCCGTCCGGGTGGACCACGCGATCATCCTTGCGCTGCAGGTCAACGACCAACGGATCGGCGGTATCTCGCATGAGGAGTTCCGGTCCGCCCAGCAGCTCGCCGACCAGTCCGGATACGCCTCGTTAGTCCTGGCCAATCTGAACAACTGGGCCTGGACGTCCTACAAGAGCAACGATGTGTACACCGCCGCCGAGCTGGTCCAGCGGATGCGTGCGCACAGCGACCTCAGCGGCGTACCGCTGAATGTCTCTTGTGCCGACACCGTCGCCCGGATCCTTCTCGAAACGGGGTGGCCGGACGAGGCGACCAGCGTGATCGACGACGCGATCAAGACCGCGGCACCGACCGATTCGGACGCGATCCCGAGTGCCCTGCTCACCCTCGCTGAGATCCAGAGCCGCAGCGGGAACGTCGCCGCGGCGGTCGACACGCTCACGGAATGCCGCGGCATCGCCGAGCGGAACCGCCTGCCGGACGTCGACGCGGAGGCGCTTCGGATGCTCGCCGGCTGCTACGCGAAGCTCGGCGATTTTCGCACGGCGTACCAGCAGATGGTTGATTTCCACGAGGCGTGGACGGAACGGCGCAACGAGAAGAGCGAGATCGCCGCCCGGGTGGTGCACGCGCAGTTCGCGGTCGATGAGGCCCGGCGGACCAGCGAGGAATTCCGCGAGATGGCGGAGCGGGACGCGCTGACCGGCCTGTGGAACAGGCGCCGCTCCGACGCCGAGCTAGCCGCCATCGTCGACATCGCACCGGGCCTGCGGCCGCCGGCCTGCGTCGCGCTCCTCGACCTCGACCACTTCAAGGAGATCAACGACCGGTTCTCGCACGCGGCCGGCGATGACGTGCTGCGCCGGGTCGCCGAGGTGCTGAACGCGACGGTCGGTCACGCCGGCCGGCACGGCGGCGAGGAGTTCGTGCTCATCCTGTCCGCCGGGCTCAGCTCGTCGGCGCAGGCCTGCGAGGCGATCCGGGCGCGGCTCTCCGGTTACGGCTGGCAGGTGGTCGCCGAGGGGCTGCGGGTGACCATCAGTATCGGGCTGACCGAGCTGCGTCCGGAGGACGACGCGCACACGGTCGTGCGCCGAGCCGACGACTTGCTCTACGCGGCCAAGCGCGGCGGGCGTAACCGGGTCGTGGTGGGCTGAGCGGGGTCAGCTGATCGTGCAGGCCACGCCGTTCGTGGTGCAGGTGGTGGCGTGGTTCTCGGTGCCGGAGCGGAAGAACTGGAATCGTAGCGGCACACTCGACCGGCTCGGCACCGGCACGCCCGACCGCCAGGTGTAGGTCGCGCCGGAGGTGCTGAGCGTGGCCTGGGGAGCGCCCTCGACCCAGGAGGTGTTGAGCCTTCCCACCGTGCCGGGCATGCGCAGCGTGACCGTCCAATTCTGGTCCTGCGGGGACGTGTTGGTGACTAGCACCTCGCCGATGAAGTTGTCGCCGTAGGAATCGAGGACGCGGTAGGTCCCGAAGACCACCGGCGCGGACGTCGGCGGCCGGGCCGTCCGGCTCGGGGTGGGGGAGGACGCGGGCCGCGTTGATCGGTCGCCTGCTGCGGAGCCCGGGGCGGAGGCCGGACCGGACGACTCCGAGGCGACGGTTTGCGGTAGGAAAGAGGCCGGTGCGGGCGGCTGGAACGGGGCGATCGGCTGCGGCAGCTGCCCGGCCGCCGCCTCCGGTGAGTCGTAGAGCCGCAGCACGGTGAAGATCAAGACCGCGATGAGCACGAGCACGCCGGCGAACGTCGGAAGCCAGAAGACCAGGTTCGGCGCGGTCTCCCGCCGGATGGGTAGATGGCGCATTCGCCGGTTTCCCCCTGACTCCCGCTAGGAGATCAACATGGTATAGAGGCCGGGCGGCTGGGAGAACGGCCCGGCGCGCGCATCACGGCGGGCCGGGCGCCGCGGTGCTCTGCCGCACGACCAGCCTGGTCGGCACGAGCGCCGTACCCGGGCCGTCGGGCTCGTTGCGCAGCTGCCGCAGCAGGCCCTGCACGCAGCGCCGCCCGACCTCGGCGAAGTCCTGATGGACGGTGGTCAGCGGGGGCAGGTAGGACGCCGCGTCGGGGATGTCGTCGAAGCCGACGACGCTCACCTCGCCGGGTATCGTGCGGCCCCGCTCGTGGAACGCCCGCAGCAGGCCCAGCGCCATCTGATCGTTGGCGGCGAACACAGCCGTGCACTCCGGATCGCCGGCCAGCACCAGCCCGGCGCGGTAGCCGGACTCGGCCGACCAGTCGCCGCGTTGCACGGCCGGGACCGGGCGGCCGGCCGCCTGCAGGGTGTCGCGCCAGGCCTTGGCGCGGCGCTCGCTGGCGAAGGACTCGGCCGGCCCGGTCACGTGCCAGACGCTGCGGTGACCCAGGTCGAGCAGGTGCTGCACGGCCTGGCGGGCGCCGTCGGCCTGATCGGTGTCGACCACGGAGTAGCGGTCGCCGGCGTCGGAGTCGACCACGACCACCTGGACACCGGGCGGCAGGGTCACCGTCGCGGCGTCGAGCAGGTGCACCTCCATGATCACGATGATCCCGTCGACGGCGAGCTCGCCGAGGCGGGTGAACGCGCCGAGCACACCGTCCTGAGTGGGCGAGGCCACCGGGATCAGGGTGATGGCGTAGCCCTCCTGGGCGGCATGGCTGGCGATCGCCTCGACCGTACGGCTGTTGCCGGTGGTCGCGAGCGTGAAGAGGATGACGCCGATGGTGCGGAACTCGCCGAGCTTCAGGGCCCGGGCCGCGCTGTTGGGGCGGTAGCCGAGCTGTTGCATGGCGGCCAGCACCTGTGCCCGGGTGGAGCTGACGACGCCCGGGTGACCGGTAGAGACCCGGGACACCGTCTGTGACGACACCCCGGCCAGCCGCGCGACGTCCGCCATCGAAACCCCGCGACCGGGGCGGCGCCTGCGCTCGGGGGGCGTATCTCTGGGCGGAACGGCCATCATCGCCGGTGACTCCCTTCGCGGATGCGGATGCGGATGCGGTTGCCGGACGGACTTGACGATCTCTGGACGTGGTGAAACTATCACCCCGATGTTTACGTAAACATAGCGTGCCGGTGACAACCGTGACCTTGTTGAAATCTCCTGATCGCGTGCTTCCGCCGCCTCGGGACGCAAGATGTTTACGTAAACATCGAGCAGCTGCCGATGCAAGCGGATCCGCCGGAAGGACGACGTCATGGCACTCCCACAGGTTGCGGCTAGGCCCGCCGACCCCGGCCCGGCGGGCCCGGTCCGGCGACGCCGGCGCTCCTGGGGAGGCTGGCGGTTCGTCGGCCCGTTCATGCTGGTGTTCGCGCTGGTCTTCCTCGCGCCGATCGGCTATTCGATCTACTTGAGCCTGTTCCGCAACCGGCTCATCGGCGGCAACTCGTTTGTCGGGCTGGACAACTACACGCAGGCCCTGCAGGACTCCCAGTTCTGGGCGGCGTTCGGCCGGGTGGCGCTGTTCCTGGTCGTCCAGGTGCCGATCATGCTGTTCCTGGCCCTGCTGGTGGCGCTCGCGATCGACAGCGGCCGGCTGTACGGCAAGGCGTTCTTCCGGGTGGCGATCTTCCTGCCGTACGCGGTGCCGGCGGTGGTGGCCACACTGATGTGGGGCTTCATGTACGGCTCCCAGTTCGGCCTGGTCGGCAACATCAACGACGCGCTGCACGTCTCGCTGCCCGACCCGCTCGGCGCCTCCCTGGTGCTCACCTCCATCGGCAACATCGTGACCTGGGAGTTCGTCGGCTACAACATGCTGATCTTCTACTCCGCGCTGCGGGTGGTGCCGTCCTCGCTCTACGAGTCGGCCGAGATCGACGGCGCCGGGCAGTTCCGGATCATCACGGCCATCAAGCTGCCGGCCATCCGGGGCGCCCTGGTGATCGCCACGATCTTTTCGGTGATCGGCAGCTTCCAACTGTTCAACGAGCCGGCCATCCTGCGCCCGCTGGCCCGCAACGTGCTCACCACCGGCTACACCCCGAACATGTACGCCTATTCGCTGTCCTTCTCCGGCCAGCAGTACAACTACGCCGCCACCGTGGCGATCATCATGGGCGTCATCACGATGATCATCGCCTACGTCGTGCAGCTTCGCGGCACGAGGGAGATCTGATGACCACGGCCGTGCGATCCTCCGCGCGTACCCAGAAGGCGGCGCCCGGCGCGACCCGGCGGCCCTACCGCCGGAACAAGCGGCGCAGCCTGACCCTGACGCTGCTCACCGCGCTCGTCGCGATCTACAGCCTGATCCCGCTGGTCTGGTTGGTGATCAACGCGACCAAGACCCAGCAGGGTCTGCTCAACTCGTTCGGCCTGTGGTTCGCCGATGGGCAGTTCGCGCTCTGGGACAACATCCAGCAGACGCTCACGTACGACAACGGGGTCTTCGTCCGCTGGCTGGGCAACACGGTGCTGTACGTGGCGGTTGGCGCCGGCGGCGCGACGGCGCTGGCCACCGTGGCCGGTTACGGGCTGGCCAAGTTCGACTTCGTCGGCCGGCGCGGTGTCTTCGCCGTCGTCATCGGTGCGGTCGCCGTGCCCGGCACCGCGCTGGCCGTGCCCACGTTCCTCATGTTCAGCAAGATGGGCATCACCAACACACCCTGGTCGGTGATCATCCCGTCGCTGGTCTCGCCGTTCGGGCTCTATCTGATGTGGAGCTTCTCCGCGAGCGCGATCCCCGACGAGATGCTCGAGGCCGCCCGGATCGACGGCGCGGGCGAGTTCCGCACGTTCTTTCGCATCTGCGTGCCGCTGCTGGCGCCCGGCATCGTCACGGTCCTGCTGTTCAGCATGGTGGCCACCTGGAACAACTACTTCCTGCCGCTGATCATGCTCAAGGACCCGCAGTGGTACCCGCTGACCATCGGCCTCAATTCCTGGAACGACCAGGCGGCGACGGCGGGCAGCCAGGCCGTGTTCAACCTCGTCATCACCGGATCGCTCCTGACGATCCTGCCGTTGCTCACGGCTTTCCTGATCTTGCAGCGCTATTGGCAGTCCGGCCTCGCCGCCGGAGGCGTAAAAGAGTGAAATTCCCGAAAGGAAGCTAATGTCGAAATTCCTCAAGGTGGCCGCCGCCGCGACGGCCGCCATGCTTGCGCTCGCCGCCTGCGGCGGCGGCAACGACGACCAGACCACCGGCAGCTCCGCAGGCTCGGCCGCCGGCTCCGAGGCCGACGTCACCGCGGCGCTCGCCAAGGGCGGCAGCCTCACGGTGTGGGCCTGGGACACCACGATCAAGGACGTTGTCACGGGCTTCGAGAAGAAGTACCCCAACGTCAAGATCAACCTGGTGAACGCCGGCACCGGCGACAAGCAGTACACGGCCCTGCAGAACGCCGTCGCGGCCGGCAACGGCGTGCCGGACGTCGCGCAGATCGAGTACTACGCCGTGCTGCAGTTCGCCCTGGCCAAGTCGCTCGCCAACATCTCCGGCTACGGCGCCTCCGGCCTGAAGAGCGACTTCACCCCCGGCCCGTGGAACGCGGTGACCCCCAACGGCGGCGTCTACGGCCTGCCGCTGGACTCCGGGCCGATGGCCCTGTTCTACAACAAGGAGGTCTTCGACAAGTACGGGATCTCCGTGCCGGCCACCTGGACCGAGTATGTCGAGGCCGCACGCAAGCTGCACAAGGCCAACCCGAAGGTCTACATCACCGGCGACACCGGCGACGCGGGCTTCACCACCAGCATGATCTGGCAGGCCGGCGGCAAGCCGTTCACGACCGACGGCACCAACGTGACGATCAACCTCGCCGACCCGGGCTCGAGCAAGTACGCCACCACCTGGCAGCCGATGATCACCGAGAAGCTGGTCGCGTCGATCCCGCCCTGGACCGATCAGTGGTTCAAGGCCCTCGGCGACGGCACCATCGCCAGCCTGCCCACCGGCGCCTGGATGCCGAGCAACCTCGTCTCCGGTGCGGCCGCGGCCTCCGGCAAGTGGCGGGTCGCGCCGATGCCACAGTGGGACGCCGGGTCCAACGCCAGCGCCGAGAACGGCGGCAGCTCGCTGGGAGTTCTGGACAAGTCGGCCAACAAGGCGCTGGCCTACGCGTTCGTCAAGTACGCGTCGGCGGACGAGGGCAAGGACATCCGGATCAAGGGCGGCGCTTTCCCGTCGACCACGGCCGACCTCAGCTCGTCCACGTTCCTGAGCACGCCGTTCCCCTACTTCGGCGGCCAGAAGGCCAACGAGGTCTTCGCCAAGTCGGCGCAGAGCGTCGTTCCCGGCTGGAGCTACCTGCCCTTCCAGGTGTACGCCAACAGCATCTTCAACGACACCGCGGGTAAGGCCTACGTGTCGTCGACGACGCTGGCCGACGGCCTGAAGGCCTGGCAGGAACAGTCCGCCAAGTACGGCACGGAGCAGGGCTTCACCGTCAAGTGAGCAGGGCGCGCCGGCCGGGGACATCCCGGCCGGCGCGCTGTCTCGCCCGCGTACAAAATAGGGAGTTTGTGTGGTTTCCCCTGTCTCGCACCGCTGGTTGCGCTGGCCGGACGCGTCGGGCGCGCCGCGCCTGGCCTACGGCGCGGACTACAACCCGGAGCAGTGGCCGCGCGACGTGTGGGCCGACGACATCGCCGCGATGCAAGTCGCCGGGGTCAACATCGTCTCGCTCGCGATCTTCTCCTGGGCCAACCTCGAGCCGACCGAAGGCGAATACGACTTCGGCTGGCTCGACGAGATCATGGACCTGCTGCACCGCGGCGGGATCGCCGTCGACCTGGCCACCGCGACCGCGTCGCCGCCGCCCTGGCTGACCACCGCGCACCCCGAGGTGCTGCCGGTGGGCCAGCTCGGCGAGACCCTCTGGCCGGGCGCCCGCCAGCACTGGCGGCCCACCTCACCGATCTTCCGCGAGCAGGCTCTGCGGCTGGTCCGGGCCATGGCGCAGCGGTACGCCGAGCACCCCGCGCTGACCGCCTGGCACATCTCCAACGAACTGGGCTGCCACAACATCTACGACTACTCCGACGACGCGGCCCGCGCCTTCCGGGTATGGCTGCGGGCGCGCTACACCGATCTGGACGCGCTCAACCAGGCCTGGGGCACCGCCTTCTGGTCTCAGCGTTACAGCGACTGGGAGCAGATCCTGCCGCCCCGGCTGGCCACCTCGCACCCGAACCCGACCCAGCAGCTCGATTTCAAACGGTTCTCCTCCGACGCGCTGAAGGACTACCTGCGCGCCGAGCGGGCCGTGCTCCGCGAGCTCACCCCGGACGTCCCGGTCACCACGAACTTCATGGTCATGGGCAACACCAAGGGGATGGACTACGCCGACTGGGCGCCCGAAATCGACTTCGTGGCCAACGACCACTACGTCACGCCCGGCCCGCAGGCCCACGACGAACTGTCCTTCTCGGCCAACCTCACCGGCCACCTGGCGGGCGGGCGGCCCTGGTTCCTGATGGAACACTCCACCAGCGCGGTCAACTGGCAGCCCATCAACGTCGCCAAGAAGCCCGGCGAACTGGCCCGCGACGCGCTCACCCACGTGGCACACGGCGCGGACGCGGTCTGCTACTTCCAGTGGCGCCAGTCGGTGGCCGGTGCCGAAAAGTACCACTCGGCGATGCTGCCGCACGCCGGCCAGGACAGCGCGGTCTTCCGCTCGGTCACGGCGCTCGGGTCAACTTTGCGCGACCTGACACCGGTGGCAGGGGCCCGGGTGCGTCCGGCCCGGGCGGCGATCCTGTTCGACTGGACCTCGTGGTGGGCCAGCGAGCTGGACTCGCACCCCACCGACCGGCTGCGGTACCGGCAGGAGGCGCTCGACTGGTACTCGGCCTTCCTCGCCCTCGGCGTCCGCGTGGACGTGGTGCCGGCCGCCACCCCACTGGAACAATACGACCTGGTAGTGGCCCCGATCCTGTACGTCGTTCCGGCCCCGCTGGGCGAGCGGCTGGAAAGATACGTCGACGCGGGCGGGCACCTCGTCACCACCTACTTCTCCGGCATCGTCGACGAAAACGACCACGTCTGGCCCGGCGGCTACCCCGGGGCGCTGCGCGAACTGCTCGGCATCCGCATCGAGGAATTCGCCCCACTACTCGACGACCAACGGGTGGAACTGGACAACGGTACGACGGGGACGCTCTGGTCCGAGCAGATCGCCGTGACCGGCCCCGACGTCGACGTGCTGCTCTGGCACAAGACCGGCGAGCTGGACGCCGGCCCGGCGGTCACCCGGCGCACGGTCGGCTCGGGCTCCGCCGCATACGTTTCGACCCGGCTCGGCCCGGCGGGACTGGCCCCGCTGCTCACCGAACTACTCGAACGGGCAAGTGTGCACACCGAACTCCCGGAGGAGTTGCGCGGGCGGGTCGAGCACGCGGTACGCGCCAACGACGAGGCCGAATTCTGGTTCTTGATCAACCGGACGGTCGAGCCGGTCGAGGTCCCCGAGGTTGATGGTGAACTGCTGCATGGCGAACGCGGGGCGGGCGCCGGGCGGCCGGTGTTGCTGGCTCCCCGCGGCGTGGCCATCCTGCGACGTCCGTGATTCGCTGGCGTGGGGTCGCGGGTGGCGTCTGGGGCGACGGTGTGGCCATCCTGGGACGTCCCTGAGTCGCCGGCGCGGCACGCCACCACGTGTCGCGCCGGTCCGCCGGGTTAGTCCCGGCCGCTCCGCTCCGCGGCCCTAATTGGGAGGAAGTAGGTCTACGTTCGAGTTTGGCTGACGCAGCACCGGATGAGGCCGACGGGCCTCGACCGCCAACCGTGTCACAGGCTCACGCAGCTCATCGGGGTACTTCTTCGGTGCCGGCATAGCTGAATTCTCTCCCAGGTTTGGATGTCTCCATCAAACCCGGGGCGGGACAAAGGCCCGATAGACCCCAACAAATGGAACCGAACCCTGGCCAACAGAACCAGCGTGGCACAGCCACCAGCATGCCACGGCCACCAGCACGGCAGGGCCACCAGCACGGCCAGCGGCACGGCGCGGCCAGCGGTGGAGATGGCACGCGGCAGGCGCCAAGCTTTCCGGTCGCGGGTCATCGGAGCCAACGCGTGAGCCAGCTTTGATCTTGCCTCTTGCCTGCCGAGAGGGCATTTTCATGGAAAATGAGCCCTCCGGGTCGGCCGAGGCCTCACTTTCCATGAAGATGCGGCAACCCTCCGCCGCGTGACTCCCCCGAGGGGGATATTTCGGGCGCCCCATCGCGTCGTGAGGTCAACCCTCAAAGTCCACATCGGACATATGGGGTGAGATCGTCACGCATGGCGCTCTCAGTATCGGCGGGTGGCACCGAGGGACCGGCGGCGCATGCATTCACTTTCTGCCATGCCAATCAGCACGGCCACACGACTGTGATCAGGCCTGCAAAGGAATGGTCAGGCCGTGCGGGAGCCCCCAGGCTGGCGCGTCCACCCGATCTGGGCGCAGACAACCTCGCACGCGAACGAGTCAGGCGGTGCCGCGCACCGCCCAGGCGCTGGCGGTGAGCGGGATTGACCCGTCCGGATCGGTCGGCAGGCTGATTCGCAGCCGTTCGCGGAGGGCGCGGCGGTCCTGCTCGGGCAGGGACAAGACGTAGCCGGGTGCCGGGCCTTGCCCGCCGAGGAACGGCTTCCAGTAGTCATCGAAATCAGTGAACACGGTCGGTACCTCGATTTCCCGCACAGTGACCGACTCCAGGCCCGCCGCCGTCCACAGTTCGCGAAGGGGCTCCGGGCGGCACAGCGGGAATCGGCGGCCCTCGTCCCGTTCGGCGGCCGCCGGGTCGAGGTCGGTGGCGGCCGCCCAGAAGTGCCGCATCATCGCCATGCCCTCGGCGTAGTCCCAGACGTAGGCAGCAACCACGGCACCCGTTGCGGCCACCCGGGCCAGCTCGGCGGCGGCCCGGCCCGGGTCGGGCACGAAGTTGAGCGCGAGCCCGCTGACCACGGCGTCGAAACGGCAGTCGGGAAACGGCAGTGCCTGGGCGTCCCCGACCCGGAACGAGGATCGCGGGTCGACCACCCGGCTACGAGCGCCAGCCAGGAACCCCTCGGACGGATCAATCCCGATGATCTCGGCAGGCTCCGCTACGGCTAGCACCGTCGCGGTCAACGCTCCGGTTCCACACCCGACGTCCAGCCAGCGCCCGCCGACGGGCACGTCCAGCCAACGCACGAAAGGCTCGGCGACACGTCGACTCCACCGCCCGACATACGCCTCGTAAGGATCACCGACAGACCAAACATCATGCTCCCCAACAGGACCACCGACAGACCCGCCACCATCCACGCCACCGGAACCACCCAAGAACAAACCCCCATCCACCCCAGCCACACCACCGACAGACCCGCCGCCATCCGCCCCAGCGGGACCGCCCAAGGACGAGCCGTCATGCGTCACGCTGGTGAGGATACGGCCGGATGGCGGGCCTCGATGATCTCCCGATACGGTCGTGCGTGCTCTTTACCCGCCAATCGCCGGTCGGCCGGCTTCGATTCCGTGGGCTGATCGCGGCGGCGCTGGTCGCGGCGCTGGCGGTCGGCGCTGCCGTCTGGCTGCTGGCCGGGGCCGCCGCTGACCTGGGCCGCCGGCATGTTGTGGCCGGCGGGGTGCCGCTCGACGAGGTCCACCCGGCCGGTTTGCCGGCGGGCGAGCGCCGCCCGGGGGTGGTGGTCGCCCATGGCTTCGCCGGCTCCGCGAGGTTGATGGCCCAGTTCGGCGACACGCTCGCGGCCCGCGGCTATGTGGTGGTTTTGTTGGACTTCTCCGGGCACGGCGCGAACACTCGACCGCTACCGGATGCCACTGCAAGCACCGGTGCTTCCACCACGGCGTTGCAGCACGACCTCGACGTCGCGATGACTCACCTACGGGGGCTGAGCGATGTCGACCCGGCCCGGGTTGCGCTCGTCGGGCATTCGATGGGCGCGACCGAGGTCACCCGATATGCGCTGGCCCATCCCGAGGTGACCGCCACGGTCGCGATCTCGATGCCGGACTCGTCGTTTGTGCCGCCGCAACGCCCGGCGCGGTTGCTTTTACTCGCGGGTGGCCTGGAGTTCCCCGGCTTCCGGGCCGCGGCCGAGCACGCCGCCGAGGAAGGCGGCAACGACCGCTCGGCGGTGGTCGTGCCCGGCGTGGAGCACATCTCGATCCTGTACGCCCCGCGCACCCACCGCGAGGTCGTCACCTGGCTGGACGACAGCTTCGGCGCGCCGATCAGCACCGCGGCGATGCCGTCGCCGATGCGACGGGTGAGCGCGGCAGCCCTGCTGTTGTTGACCCTGCTGGCCGGGCTCTACCCGGTCGCGCGGGCGGTGCTCGGCGGCGGTCGGCGGGGCTGGCCGCGGCCCGATCTGCCACAGCTCGGTCGGGTGATTCCCGTGGCGGCGGTGGCCATGGCGGTGGCTATGCCGGTGGCCCGGATCGCGCCCACGATCCGCCTGCCGCTGGCACTCGGCGGATACGTCGTCGGTTTCCTGACCGCCGCCGGTGTCGTGCTGCTGGCCTACCAACGCTGGCGCGGAAGCACACCCTCAGCCCCCGCGCCGATCACTCGGCCGGACAAGCGCCGACTGGCCATCGCCGCGCCGGTGCTCATCGGTTACGCGGCGGCGACGATCGCGGTTCCGCTGCAGCTCGGGCTCACCAATGCCGTGCCCGTCGGCGCCCGCTGGTGGCTGCTGGCCGCCGTCTGGGCGGGCTTCGCGGTACTGGCGTATGCCGCCGAGCGGGTCGCGGGCGGAAACAGCTTCGCTGTCCTGGCCGTCTCGGCGGTTGCGGTGTTCGGGCTGACCTTCGCCGCGGTCGTCGGGCTTACCTCGAGTTTCCTGCTGCTTATCGTGCCGCTGCTCGCGATCCTGCTGCTGTGGCAGGCGATCTGGAGCGCCGTACTAAACAGGTTCTCGGCGCCGCCGTGGCTGATTTCGCTCGTTGGGTCGCTGCTGGTCGCCTGGCCCATAGCCACCGCACTGCCGGTGATCGGCTGACCCGGCGCAGTCCGACGGTCAGCGGCGCCCGCGGCCCTACTCCGCACGCGCCCAACAAGCCATAAAACCCCACCCGCAAACCCGACCTCGGCCAGCCGGAGCAGCGCAACGTGCCGAAACGTCCGATGCCGAGCCGGGACCCGGCATCGAGCGTTGGGGCGATCCGGCGGATCGCCGATCAACTCGGGATCCATCCGGAGGCGCTGCGCGGCTGGGTGAAGAAGGCCGAGACCGATGCCGGGGACCGGCCGGCACTACCAGCAGCGACGCGGAACGCCTCGCCGCTCTCGAGCGGGAGAATCGTGAGCTGCGGCGGGCGAACCAGATTCTGAAGTCCGCGGCGAGTGCTAGCGGACGCTGAAAAATGGCTGTCCACCCACGAAGAAGATCAAAGGCCATCGGACACGACTTCGTCGTGACCCTCGACGGCGAGTTTCTTCGCGGCGGAGCTGGACCGTCCGTCGCGATGAAGGTCGACTCCCAGAAGGAACAACGCGGTGTCCAGCCGGTTCTTTTTGGTTGATTGCTGTGTTCGTGAGTTGGGGGCTTGCCTTGGGTGGATTTGGCTTGGTGGGGGGCGTTTTGGTTAGGGGTTGATTAGGTTCCAGTCTCCTTCGGAGATGACGTCGACGGTGCCATTGACAACCCTGATGGCGGTGTTGTCGTCGATGGCGTAAGTCGGTATCGGGATTCTGGACGCCCACTTCTGGATGTTGGACAGCTCTGTGTCCGCCATGTCTGGATGGTTGAGGTGGGGGTACAGCGTGAAATCCACCAGCCCCAGCGCCCGGTCGGCGCCCTGTGCCATGTCGCTGCCGTCGGGGACGAATCCGAGGTCGAATTCGGCGTCGCAGTTGTACGGGGTGACCGCGATACTCCCGGCACTGACCCCAACATAAACTGTGTTGCTCAGCGACGGCAGGAGGTCGGCCAGACCCGACTGGCGCAGCCAATAGGTCAGGTAGAGCACATCGCCGCCCCAGACGAGGAGGGCGTCGGCCGCCCGGACCGCCGGGACCCAGTTCTCTTCTCGAATTGTCGGCAGCGCGGTGAGTTCCAACATTCCTAGGGATTTCCAACCTAGCTGGCACAGTGGGCTAGAAGCGTGGCCGTGCATCGCCTTCCACGCCATCTCACCTCCGCCGGAGAAGGGGTAGACGCCGGTGGGGATGAACAGGGCCGTGGACTCGGCGATCGGCTTGCCCAGCAGGTCGACGAGCGCAGCGGAAATGCTCGGGTTACGGATGCCCGACGACGTGAGAAGGAACTTCATGAAATCCGCCTCTCCGGACGCCGCCGCATGACGGCGATCATGTTGCCACGAGGAGTCAGCGTCCGGGCGACACATCGATGGATCGTCCGCTGGCGGCCGGCCAACCGTCAACTGCCTCCGCCCGCATCACGATATGGCGTTCGATGTCACGTCCTTGCTGGCGGCGGCGCGGGTCGGCCAGTTCGGCCCCGGCGTCCGGGTCGGCGGCCTGCGTTTTGTTTGCCAGTTTGGCCGTGGTGTGTCGTCCGCCGGCCCGGGAATTGTGGTCGGTTAGGTCAGGGTGCAGGTGACTGGGGGTGTTGG
>Ga0307512_10004339_pt1 | contig 15641 bp, 15 predicted proteins | sample 14_EM_MG_FD_200267 | JGI IMG/M metagenome (GOLD analysis project Ga0307512, IMG submission 200267) | Populus trichocarpa ectomycorrhiza microbial communities from riparian zone in the Pacific Northwest, United States - 14_EM | ecosystem: Host-associated > Plants > Roots > Unclassified | place... | reverse complement strand
CTAGCCTCAGCGGTAGCACCGGCTCTCACAGTGGTAGCATCAGTACACGACACGTACTCATGGTGTCCCTCACGAATCCGACCGACGTATTCACATTACTACTCCTCGACCTGCTTTACTTCCAGGACAACGCCGACAACGCTGCGGCTGCTGTGACGCGCCCTCAAATAGGCGGAATCCTGGTCTTCCCTCCCCTTCTCCACATCACACCGAATCGTCAAACATGCCCCCGGCGGTCCTTGACATACAAGGCCACTAGGCGCACAAACCCTAGCAACATGGCACGGCTGCGGCTGCACACACATGTCATGGCAGGCCCACGCTCGTATGTGTGCTCGGTGTCATGCAGGGGCTGCCCTTCGGTATAAAGGTGTCCTTTGTAGGCTCATCTTGACCATGCATTCGGTCAGGTTCATGTTCACATGCCCCCAATGACACGCAGATTGCCCTAGCACGCGGACCCTCGGTGGCGGCGGCTTTGGCCTTGGGTCCTTCAGTGCTGTAAGCCCATCCTCCTATTGCGCGATTTTGCCTTCACTCTAACACCTATGCAGGCTCATACAAACGTGATGGCTCGCTGAGCTGCTGCATGGCAGACTCTGGTACGCCAAGGACCGCACCGGTATTGGCGCGGGCACCATGCACCGGAATGCGTGTGTGCGCTATGCCCTATGGTTCCTGTGGCCGTCTCGAGGTGGAAGGTCACGATGCAGAGCCGGAATCGTGCACCGAATGATGGTTGGGCAGCGAAGCTTGCGCGGAGTAGTTCCTCGCGGAAGGCAGACAACGAGCGAGGAGAACAAGTCATCCCTGGTGCAACCCTGTGTTCACATACACTCAAAATGAACTTTCCACTACCGAACTTATTGTCGAGTCGGGGGCGCGGCAACGTGTCATCCCAATGGGTAGTTACTATGATTAAGGTCAATTCCACTCTCACATAGACATTTCTCTCCTTATCTCACTTCAATATGGAACAGTTATTAGCTAGAAACTCCATCAGCAAAAGTCATTTTTGGTGAATTTAAGGACCCCTTCACTTCAGTTTCGACCACACGAACTGAAGTGAGTACTACTCACTGCGTTAACGACACTCTTCACCACTGTCATAAGCCCCGGCCTGAGCCGGCCCCAAATCCTGAAATTGGCCATGCCTGTAGTTTAACCAGGTCTGAGACCCTGCTCGGAAGCTTGGTGGATTTACTGTGCATACCTCAACCGCATCCCCTACAACAGACTTGCGATCCTGGACAACGAAACGAAGATGCTGGTGATGGCTGGCGAGCGTCAAGGACTCGGCAACGTGTGTGCTGACTGTGGTGCGTATTACGGCAGAAGCACGGAACCTTACCCGCACCATAATATCATTCAGTGAGAGCAGCGCGATCCTCACAAGCGTCATGTGCTGTGCGGCGCCGGACGTAACGAGCAATTCAGCCGACTTTATAGCAGGGTCCATGAATGGTCTCTCGGACTTGAGGTTAAACGGGAGATTCCGAAGCGGGAAAGGTGAAGGAGTTGCCAGTAACGACCGCCTCAACCTATTTGACGAATGATTGTATACAGTGATGTTGGCTCCGCCCAAGGCATTTTGCGAAACCGGGGTTTGTGGCCCTTGCTGAAAACGAAATTAGTGGCACTCGGGCGACAATGGCCCCGTTGGAAGTTGACCCAAGCACAGCGCAAGGCACAGACTGTCACGGTACAGCGAGCCTGGCCCGGAGAATCCCGAGGAGGTCAGGAAATCAGCCCACACGCAGAGACGTAATGCTAGAACTGTTTCAAAACGGAAGACTGGATACCATTAAATTCATCTGAACCCTCGCAAGCTGCGCAGCGTTACATATTTGATTAGTGGCCCCCGCCCTGGATTGAGCACAATCTGTCCATCCACTTTCCTCAGCACATAACAGGGCTCCCTCCACCTCCGGTTCTTGACTGGCTTGACTATTATTTCAATTAACATGTTGCCGCTACGATGAAGCTAAATCCACAATGGTTTACACAAGGACATGCGGCTATGCAAAAGGCCGTAGTATGGAAGTGTATAAATGATGATACCACAACAAATCAGGCTCCTAGCCCGGAACGGCAATAATCTTTCCGTAGCTGAGCGCTGACGGAGTGTCATGATGTATGGCGGCGAGCTTCCAACCTGCCTTTTTAAGCAAGTCACGAAATTGGGTGATTGTACGTTCCTTGCCATTGAAATAACCCATCATCTTCGGTGTGTGAAAAAGTTCAGCTCAGTCATTCGTGGATTGAGTTCAATCCTCCTACCATCACATCAAAACCATACATCGTGGTCGCGCGACCGAAATTTGGAAGTAGTGGCTTCGGGGGTACGGGAAGCTCTGCGCCAGGAATCTCATGTATAGCAGATTCATCACAGGCGTATGCCATAAGCCGTTCGACGATGACGAGCTGTGTCGTAGGACCAGCAGCAGTGCGCAAATGTTTCAGTATAGTGAGGCAATACTCGCCCGCCCAGTCGTGAAGTACCTTTCTCAGAAGGAAGACGGAGACGTCCTCCTGCTGCGCAGGCTGTGGGTCAAAGAAGTTGTGGCCTTCAGGATCAGGTGTCAGAGTGACTTAGATTGTGGATGCGAATATCGATCAACCTTGGAACCTCACGCGTCCGGATTCGAGCGCGTTGGGCAGGTTCTTCTTCCAAAACTGCGACACACTTATTGTCAGGCACATAGAAGAATTGTAAGGGTTGGCGAAGGACATGCACATACTTCGATTGCATCCCTAACGACAGACTCGCGATCCTGGACAACGAAACGAAGATGCCGTCGGGTTGTAGCGAGCGTCAACGAGTGCGAGCCGATCCCGCCTCCGACATCGACAACCAGGGAGCTATCGGGGAGATTTTCCCAGGCATACCCTAACAGCTCGACGCGTCGACATTAGGTGATTGTCTAGAACGCCACATAACATGACAGAACCTTTGAGGATGGCATCAGTGGAGACCATGTTCCTCAGTCCGTTCATGGCGGCTCCGAATCGAGTAAGCCGTAATCTGTTGTCCGGACGTTCCAGCCAGCTCCACAGGTCTTCCTTGGTATTGTGGGCTTTGTTAAAAGCAGCCTTGTTTGCTTTGCTGGCATGTCCGAGTTCGGGGTCAAGAAGGGTCTCCGTCAGATAACTGGAACTCTTGAAGCTCTCGTCTAGGCTATAGAAATACGTCAAGAGCTGGGTACTATAAGGGAATCTAGTAGGAATGCATACATATGTCCGATAAGGGATGCCATCCCGTTCGTTCCTATGTGCTTCGATTCAGGACTGAAATTTGTTAGTTTCAGTTGATGTAGCTGAACTTGGGACTCAGGGCTACCTTGCCAGCAGCTCTTCGACTGACTTCCCTGTGTCCAAAACAGAGGATAGACGGTTTGTCGCAAACACATCCGGGGATACCTCAATAAATACATGATTCGTGGCAAGCAGGCGGAGTATGCGAGCTGGTAACATTAATAAGGAATAGTTTATTGAAGCTCTGATACATACCCAATTTCTCGGGGTCAACACTTGTATACTTAGCAATTTCATGAATATGTTTTCCCTATGTAGTGGAATATCGATAACAGCTACACGGTAATGGAAGGATGTAATATTACCTGGGGCCCGGCATCGCGAAGGATCTCAGCAACATGCGTGTTGATCGCGGTGCGTATTGCAGTGGCAACATGGAACTTTGTTATTCATATGGTGGGTAATAGTCTATGACCAGAAAAAGTTCAGACCACACCTGCAACGTAGTGTCAAGCAATGTGAGCGGCGTGGGCCGCACAAGTGTCATGAGTTGCGCAGCAGCGGATGTAATGAGCATTCCAGCCGACCGTACGGCAGGATGCATGCGCGGTGCCTCAGATTCGAGGCTAAAGGTGGACTCTGGAGAAGGGAAGTTGAACAAGTTGGCAGTAATGACGGCTTCGATCTGTTCGACAGACGACTGTATGATGTTGGCAAGGGTCTTCAACTCTGCCAAGGCATCTTGCGATGCTCTTCGAAGGATGGCACCGTCAAACACCTCAATGTTGACGATGACTACATGTGACATACTTCGCCATAGAGGGTTGGGTGGTGGATGTCACTGACTGTGGGGAGTCTGAGGACAAGGAAGTAGGATCTGAGACGGAGAAGGACATTGTGAATGACAGGCGAAGGGAAGAACTTGAATACTTGTGCTGGCACTGACTCACAGTTACCGATTGAAAACCATACGGCATGCTCCGAAGGCCCCCCGAATCCTGATGGTCGTTAGATTAGGTTGATTCCTCGAATTAGAACGAAGGCAGAACCGGGCTGATTCCGACGAACATTACCAGCTGACTCAGACGATATTCAAGGTGCGCGGCACACGGCTCTCGGAGTCTGAGATGTGCACCTCACTGGAGCTTCAGCGCTCAGCTTCGGCCCCAATTGAAACACCTGAGCGTCGCGCATCGCCAATGACCGGCTCAGCCGAAGTCCTCTTTGTGTCTGTAACTAGAAAAGCAAATTGTTTTCTCCTTGTCAGCTATGATATCCGTAGTATTTCTTTTCTGCACTGTGTGATTTTTGTCCTCCTCGGCAGAATCATATTACTGTAATCAGTGATTTGCGCTTCGATTTCATGAGATCATACCTGCTGACAGAACTAATCCGGACTCGGACTCGGTAGGTAAACGAAGTGACTTATATCTCACATAATCTGATCAACCCATCCGATACGAACATGCTCGGGAATACAGGAAGAGATACGTCCGAGTCCGCTCGTAACTTGTAGGGATCCGAGTCTGCGGGCTCCGGCGCGTGTATATACTGTAGTAAAAGAAAGGGTCAGTGATGCGCGCCTAGATCTGCGCATAGTGTCAATCTCCTGGTGGAACTGGTCGACACTGTGAGTTTTCATGATGATATTATCGAGGGGTTAATGTACCATAGTACGCTCTTGCCAGGGCCCGCTACGAAAGAGGAAGCCATCCGCCATTTGATGTAGAGATTCCTAGCCCTCAACCAGACGTGAAATTTGCTCGTTATTTCCAGCAAAACGTACGAAGAGATTCCTGGACACCGTCAACGGTTGCATCTAGGTGGAATGGTATTCGGGATGGTGAATTTTGGGGGGGTTGGTCACCGGGTGTGACGGAATGATAGATACGGCGATGTACGGCGAGGTATTGTTTGAAAGTCCGCTTGAGTCGGGTCTTTTGTAATCTTTTGGTTGGCCCAGACTGCTTGCAACCGTTGCGACCAGCTGGTATGGTGCAGCCTAACTGGTCACAACCGGTTGCAACTGGCCCATTCGCAACCACAATCATCGGCCATCCGCTGGATCTCATGTCATCCTGACACCACAACGAATGGCCCATGGTGGCCACCTCCTGGCACCCCCAACATGCGCCCTCTTTCTCGGTCCCAAGATGAAGGCGGGAACAAGTTGCGCTTCCCTTGGTTGTTTGGGCCTATGGGGAGATTACAAAAGGTGTGTAGTCGTTTTGTGTCGGGGTGCAAGTGGACTAACTTATTTTTTTCTGCGATTGGCTACGTCTCATGATGGGCAACGATGCCCTTCCGATCCACTCATGGCACCCCAAGTTTGTGCGCACCTTCTCCCGGGTCCTCTCGCAGCGAACAGGCAGACTCACGCCCCTCCTCGCACTCTGCCCAGGGCTACAGCGCCTCAATCTTTGCGGCGGCGACTTACCCAGTTTCGTTGGCGAGTTCGAGGCCAGCGTTGCCCTCGGTAGAAACAGGTGGGGCGTCCGTGTCGTGCTGCGTTCCTCCTCGCTAGTTCTCCTCAACGCTGGTAGGTCTGGCTACGTCGGCGTCAACGTTCTTAGTCGCGCGAGCCCGTGTGGGCTTAGTAAACCTGTCGACGGGTTGGGGGACCGGTTACAACCCGGTCCCAACTGCCCTTTGCGGTCTTTCCAGGCATCAGATATTGGTGCAACTGCAACTGCAACCTCCCAGCAACCCCAAGGATCAGAACTGAAAGTCTGGTTGCGGTCGGTTGCGGTCCGGTTGGGTTGCAATTTTTTTGTGGTCCATGCAACCGGACTTTCAAGCACAAAGGCAAGGTGTGAGCTGCGGCGGATAGAGCACTGATAGAGCACCAGGCAAAGGCCCGTACATCACGCCATCAGTGCATCTATATTTGCAGACGCAGCGTGTAAGCCTGAAACAGATGGCCGCAAGTTGCAGTTGAGGCTGGGTTGTGACTGACGTTGAGTGGGAGATTATGGAACAATGTGTTGTTAGCATGCGAGGGTTGGGGAATGCCAGTCACCCCGAGGGAACGACCCGACAATGGGATGGTGAGAATACAGCAATCTGATGGCAAATTGGTGGCATAGAGAGATGTCATCAGGTCAGGTCAGATGGGAGCTTTGAGAGGGGAGAAGAGTTCACGGTCATAAACAATCCTTTTAGACATTTATAAAAACTAATTGAAGGAGAGAAAAATACAGAATAGACTCGAGAGGAGTGTGGGACGAATCTGAGCATCGTCGCTCGGGGCCTGGACTTACGATCATCACACGCATGGTGGATGGTGTTGTTTGGTCAGGCAGTCCACCCATTACATAACGGTCTGGACGCATGGGACTGCGTCGTCTGCAATTCTCAGTGTCTGTCCCTCCCGTCCCCCTGGGGTGATTGCAACTAGCTTGGTCATCTCACCAATCCTTATCCTATGTTGCTGTGGACTCGAACTGGAGCATTGCCCCACGATACCTGTAAGTGACCGTCAGTCTCACCTTCATGGCAACGCTGACATCCTTGCGTTTACCGTCTCCCTTCGTTTCTTCTCCCATTTCCTCTCTTCACGCTATTATAGACTTCCCTTTATCCTATGAACATCATGAAATAAGGTGTGCCACCCGTCGAGGGCTGCTGAGGTTTGGACACCAGGCCAAGAGATGTAATCGGTGGTGACATCATGTCACCGCCGGTAACACTAGGTTCAGACTTCCGAAGTCGACAAAGAGATAGAGACTAGAATTGAAGACAAGAGATTCGACTTGGCTACCACAGGACGAACTACTACGCTATTTATCCTACAGACATTCCTGGTGGAGCCCATCCACTTCCAAGCCCGGGTTCTGATCCACAGATTTTCCGTATCATATCTTCGGTAATACCGTACCGGCCCCACTCGAGACTCCATTCCATCGGACCGACGGTTACACATCAGGAGGAGATAAAACGTGACCTTTCCCGTTTCACTTTCGGCCCAGCCTTTCTTCTGCGTAACGCCTCGGCCTCCCTAGTCCAATCGACCTTCAATTTAATGTCCATCTTGCTCCCCGACAATCTTGTTACCGTTCCGCACCTGTCCCATACGAATTTCTCCCTCTTTCAAGGTCAAGGTCCATAAAGATGGCATCCTCAACCACATATCGCTTATGGTCAATTAGGCGCCAAGATACACTCCGATTGTTCTTCTACCGTCCTGCCCCCCTACCACTCCTCTACCATGTCACACCTACCACACCATCGAGGTATTCAGCCCCAATTCCACCTTTGCCCCCTCCCACCACTCGTACCAGCATCAAGGAGTACCACGATCCCGCTCCATTATTCTTCGACCCGAAGACCCTGATGGCGTACAAGTTCCCACTTCGTCTACTCTGCCACTGGAAACATGGACACTGCGTCATCTGTACCTGCCGCCACGTGCCTTGAGATCCACTCGAGCAAAAGCAGTGGTGTGAAGGTCATAATTCGGCACTTTCCTGGCATGTCCTGCCCAAGGACAATCTTTCTTTGGCGGTTCTCGTCACAGGGAAACTTCAAGCAGGAATCAAAGCCCGACCTACAAACTGACCTCCGGCAAACATGCCCTTCTTGCGGCTCTCCTTGGCTTCCACCTCAGCTACTTGTACGTTGTTCGCCGATGGATCAAGGGACCAACTCATAATCTCTTAGGGATATATGATTGGGACACGGCTTACCAGACGAGCTCGCGGACGTCGCCCAAGATAGGCACCCTGGAGGTTTACTATGTGTGGAGTTGAGGGAAGAAGAGAAAGCCACGAAGTCGGTCGGCGCTAACTTTCGACCCACAAAGTCTGCCCTTGGGGAACGACAGGCTAGATATCCTCCCGCAAATCCCTTAGACCAATGGAGCCGAGAACGACTATCAACCACTTCAAGGCACAGTGTGTCGACGGAAGGCCAAGTCCGGAGCTCGGCGGTGCTCGCGCTTAGGGAAATCAATAATGACTACGTAAACGAACGAGCCGGAGGACCTGGAACCCTCTGAACGTGCCCACACCTCGTGTCTCGACTTGGTACAGCAGTCACGGAGACGAGTGCGGAACAGAGCAGAGCACCTCATCTGAGCAGCATGCCAAGTCATTCTCCGCTTTCCTCATCCTCTTCTCCCTCCCCTTCTCCTTTCTCTTTTCTTCCCCACTCGGATGATATCTCTTATCCCTAGCCACCGCCACGCGACGACGACGACCGTACCCGATTACATCTTCTCGTATTGTTCAACAGCCATTTTGCGGACTCCCTATCACACATTCTCCCGGACTCTTGTCGACGCCCGTGTCCTCACACCGCCTTTCCCCCCCTCAACTTCCCATTCTTAGATAATCCCCCCCTCAAGACGACTAGCTTTCTCTCAGGTCAGGCTGGCCCTCCGGCCTGGCGCCACCGGGGTCGGGCACGGACCATCAGCTCTGTCCCCGTTGCTGGATTTGCTAAGATCTCGTCCACCAAAACTCAGCTCAAGGCCCCGAACTGTTGCTCCGTTGAACTCCCCACCGCTGCGCAAGGTAGTAGTTGCGAGATGGCTGAGTTAACTCGATTTTCTGTTTTCTGACTCATTACTCAACAATCCGGTCATCTATCACTGGGTCGGAAAAAAGCAGCTTATGCATATTTCAATGACTCTTAGTCCTTCACATTGTGGCGTCATCCCAGGTTTCGGGAGTTGCCCGGTACACGAAAAACAAATGACGCTGCATCCGAGGCGCTCGTCACCAGCAGGAAGTTGGTTCGACGTGACCCGCGGTCCGACTATGATAGAGATTGACATATCAGTTACAGTGTTGATGTTATTAGACCAAAACAGATTCTCCTTATGGGGCTTAAATGTATTTCCGCTATTTTCTGATTGATCATGATCACGGGCCCGATTACGTGCTTGGCATTCCCAATACGAGCAAACTCGAGACCAATTGGCTTTCGCCAAAGCGATACTGGTATCCCCGGCCCCCGTGCTGGAGTTATGCGAGGCGCCGCTCCTCTTACTCACAGGATCCAACACGATTCCATTAGTAAGTTTGATCCACCAAACCTACACAAGGTACTAATTTGTATGGTTTTCCGACGAGATGAATGACAGTATGTAACAACCTAATCAAAACGTTTTGGTTAAGATAATTAACGAGACGCGCAGGGCGATCGGAAACCTCCGACAAGGGCGTGCAGCCTTGCCCGGCTACTATAGTCGTTGGTGAGACACAACAGCCAGATAGCCAAATGGTACCTGAATGTTGATTTCCGACGACTTTGTAAAACTGTGCGTTCACAGTAAGATCCTAGTACATCTATAGGCACATCAGGTTACATTACCCGGTGTCCCCGCATGTTGGAGATAACTTCTGGAAGTGAATATCCTTCAGAAAAGTACTGCGCCAATCGAATTTTGTCCCGGTCAGCTGCTCACGGGCATCATGGTTTGATCCACTGCCAACCGGGCGGGCGAAGTTTATGCAGAACTTTCCCAGCGTCTATCCACCGTTGGTGGATGTTGTATGGTGTTGGCGGGCATATAAATCATCCCTATTTTCAGGGCTGCTCTCCTCTCGTCATCCACGATGTCATTTTCCGTCCCAGATCTTGCCTTTTTGTCCCCACAGTCAGTGACGTCCATCAGCCAGCCTTCTACAGCGAGGTATACCTTGTCTCACATAATCCGCCTATTTGAGCTGGTTGACGATATTTTCCTTTGAAGAGTCCCACAAGATGCCTTGGTGGAATTGGAGGCACTTTCTGACATCATACAGTCGTCCGTCGAACAAATCAAAGCGGTCGTGACCACCAACTCCTTTACCTTCCCATCTCCCGAGTCACAGTTTAACCTTGACTCTGAGGCACCGCGCATGCATCCTGTCATACAATCCGCCGGATCGCTCATTACGTCTGCAGCAGCGCAACTCATGACCCTCGTGAGGCCCGCGCCGTTGACACTTCTCGATTTTATGGTGCAGGTTGTTGAAATTTTCCCTGGTCGTGAATGATTGCTGACGATACTGCATGAAGTTCAATGTCTCCACCGCAATGCGCACTGCAGTCAGCACACACGTTGCTGAGATCCTCCGTAGTGCTGGTCCCAAGGTAACGGTACCTCCTTCCATCACCTTGCATCGGCCATCGACATTTTTGTTCGTAGGGAAAACACGTTTCTGAAATTGCTAAGCCTACCAATGTCCACCCAGGGAAATTAGGTACGTGTCAGGGGCTTTTGATACGCTGTCATTAATTAGTGCCACCAGCTCGTATTCTCCGCCTACTTGCTACGAATCATATATTTGTCGAGGTGTCCCCGGACGTATTTGCTAATAACCGTCTATCCTCTGTGTTGGACACCGGAAAGTCGGTTGAGGAGCTGCTGGCAAGGTTAGCTCCAGATCCAATGATCTGCAGAAACAAACTAACTACCGCTAGTCCTGAATCAAAGCACGTAGGAACTGACGGGATGGCATCCATTCTCGAACATGGGTATGAGTTGTCCACTGGATTCTCCAAAACTATTCACATCCTGGTGGTTTTCAATAGCCTCGACAGTCTATTCAAGAGCTCCAGTTATCTCACTGAGACTCTTCTTGACCCCGAACTTGGACATGCCAACGAACCAAACAGGACCGCTCTGAACAAAGCACTCAATATCGAGGGAGATTTTTGGAACTTCCTCGAGAGTCCAGACAACAGAATACGACTTGCTCGATTCGGAGCCGCCATGAACGGCTTGAGGAACATGTCCTCTGCCGACTCCATCCTCGAAGGTTCGCTATCGGACATTCCCCATGGCTTCTCGGGCGATCATCTGACTTTGGATTATCGGGCCTACAGGGTACGCCTGGGACAACCTCCCCGAGGGCTCGCTGGTCGTCGATGTTGGAGGCGGGATTGGCTCGCAGTCGTTGGCGCTCGCCACACATCATCTACATCTTCGTTTCGTTGTTCAGGATCGCGAGTCAGTTGCAGGGGATGCAATTGAGGCATGTGCATTAAATCCGCCGACGTATCTGAGTATTGTATGTGTCTGACAAGATGTGGGTGACAGTTTTGGAAGAAGAACATGCCCGACGCACTTGAAATTGGACGAGTGAAGTTCCAAGGTAAATCGGGAATCGTCATCACCCTAGGGACACACTGACGTTTGATTCCTAAGGACATAGCTTCTTCGACCCGCAGCCTGTGCAGCAGGAGGATGTCGCTGTCTTCCTCCTGTGCAGAGTGCTCCACGATTGGGCCGACGAGTTTTGCCTGACTATACTGAAGCGTTTGCGTGTTGCAGCTGCCCCTAAGACCCAACTTATCATCGTTGACCAGTTGATGACACTTGCCTGCGACGAACCTGCCACACATGAGATCCCCGGTGCGGAGCTTCCCGTACCCCCAAAGCCACTGCTCCCCAATTTCGGTCGCGCGACCTCTATGGTATACCATTTCGACATGGCGGTGAGAATGAATGAAGCCAAAGTACGATGACTTAGCAGCTGACAATTTTACGCGCCGCAGATGATGGCTTTGCACAACGGCAACGAACGTACTATCACCCATCTTCGTGACCTGCTTGATCAGACAGGCTGGAAGCTCACTGCTGTACATCATGACACGTCGTCGGCAATCAGGTTCGGGAAGGTGATCGCAATTCCGAATTAGGGTCTCCATTTGTCAAGGTATTCCCATTTTCTACACGTCTGTGCTATTGCTTTGTGTAACGCGTTGCACTGACAAAACGCCAGCTTCAGCTTCATCATCGTAGATACGCGCCGTCTGTAAACCAAGAATCGAGGGTTTATGATTTTTTTTCCCACACCAAGACTATCAATGGAAGGCTGGATGGTCGGAGCGCTTTCAGGCACCCGTAATACTGTAGTAGCTAGACAACATGTACCTGTCAATCATGCGCGAAGATTCAGTTTCCAATGTTCCCCAATACTTCGTGGGATCAACTCTTCCGTCCAAAGCAAACCCTGATATACGACCCACCTTGAACTACCCGCCTCCGACAGCTAGGCGCTGCCCCTCTCGTTATTCTGTTCATACATGGACATGACTGTAAGGATGGCGTATGCGTTGACCTCGGAAACGAGTCACGTGACCCACAGCGCCTTATCTCTGAGCGTGGATCCGCCTTCGCGTATCGTGTGAACATCTCGTGTGTGTACTGACGATCCACGTGACTCGTTGTTCGTTCCTCCGCCATCATCGCCTCCTCATCTACTCGCCGTCGTCGCCATCCACCGCCTCGCCACCCCTCACCTTGTCCATCTCCGATCCCATCGCCTCGTGCTCAAGTTCCGTACCGAAGATTCTCGGATCGCCCACCACCCTCGCTTCAACAAACAACGCGCGTTTCGCCTTGTCACCTCGCTCCCTTGTTGTCGTTAAATCCCGCTTTTCTTATCTTTTCCTTTCCTTCTTTCAATCAATCCTTTAGATTTCCCTTTTCTGCCTTGTCCAACGGTCCAAGCCAAACACCGTCGACGCTTTGACCTCGCGCCCGCAGTCGCGCCCCTCGATACACCGCTCGTTACCCCTCAAAATTGAATACCGAACGATCTTTTGGATTACATCGCCGTGCGGGATTGTTGCCGGCGACGCACATTCCCTTCTTTCTAGTTTTCTTTACTCACAAATACTTCGTAGCATACTTGTTTTATCTCAGCATCGTCGACATATAAATACACATTGCCCGCCTCGCTGAACAGCAGGCAAGTTAGCCCCCCTTCTCTCCTCTTTTTTCTCTGCGTGCGTCTCTCTACCCGACCGGTCGACAACTACTCGAGCCAATGAGCCGTCAAATTGTCCACCTGTCTCACGAAAGGCGTACGTGCTTCTCTTTCCCGAACCTTTTTCTCTTTCGTAAAATCGTGTCGCGTTCATCGCGGCACATATTCCCCTTGCGCGCTCTCGGATCTTCGGGAGCACGGCCTCGGCACTCGTCATCTTATCCTTGATCGAACTCACGGGTAGACCGACCGTCTACCTTTCAATGACCCCTCTTTATCTTCACCACACTTGGTCTTCTTTGAAATCTTATACTTACATGTCATCCCTCCCTCCTTTCGACTGAAGAATGTACATACATAGTGACTCGGTCTCATGTCTTATAGCGACTAGCTCGGACAATAAACTCCCTATTCAAAAAAAAAAAAAAAAACCCTGATATACCGACTATTCCTTCGGAAAGGACGCGCGGTGGAATCGTTGATTTGAAGAGATTGGTGGGCGATTGTGAAAAGTCTCGATCGGCCTGCCGCATCCGTGCATGCCAGTGTGGCATGCCCGTATGCCCACATTTTAGTTGGACCTTTGATTCCTGGATAGTTATGTTTGGACTATGGCTCACATAAAGGCAACGAGCTACGATTGGACAGCGCGTGAGTGAGTTTGGCCCAGAATTAAGGACGCATTTCGGTCAATTCCCCCTTCACCGCACGGACCGCACACTGGCAAGAGGTGGCACGGAGGCCAAATAATTCTCCTTGCGTTCCAGATTATATTTCTAACGGTGATTATCCTGAAAGGGACGCAAGTTATCCACTGCGGCCACATCTTAGAAAGGGACATGATTTTAAACCTGTGTATATGTACAGCCCACAGGAACACTCGGACCTCGGAACCTCTGGTTTGACAATAATTATAAAATACGATCATATCCTCCTCCTAGTTTTTCCCCTCTGGTCGCCAACTATCATTCGCGCAGCGCTACACCAACTCGTATTACCAGACCACTGCCGCTTATCTCGGATATGGCGTGACTTTATACCTACAGAACGCACAACCTACACTAGTCAGCTCCGTGATTTGACAATAATTGTATAATACGACGATATCCTCCTGCTACTGCTACCTGGGATGCTGTCCGATTCATATTGTCACGCGCAGCTGGATCAGAACCGCACTGAAGAAGGATACGAGCAACAGGTGCATGTCCTCCTCGAGACGCTAAATGCAAGGGCGTTGAGCCATCTTTGGTCCGTGCTGTCACGTCTGCACCATGCTCGATGAGAACGCGTGCAGTTTCAACAACTCCCCCTCGTGACGCCACATGTAAGGGTGCCACCCCCTGCTTGTTCTGAACTGTTGCTTCCGCGCCATGTTCGACAAGCAAGCGTATGAGATCCACAGCACCAGAGCGCGATGCCCAATGCAGCGGAGTCCAATCCTGCTTGTCCTGAGCTGTCGTGTCGGCGCCATGCTCGATGAGAAACAGTGCGAGATCCACGCTTCCCCCTTTCCTTGCCGATACCATATGTAGCGGAGTTAACCCATCCTTGTTCTGGGCCGTTGCGTCGGCGCCGTGCTTGACGAGGAACCGTGCGAGACGCATGTTTCCCCTCCGAGACGCAGCTACCCGGTGCAGCGGAGTCGATCCACGGTTGTCCTGGGTCATCGTATTGGCACCGTTCTCAACAAGGAATCGCGCAAGGTCCACACTTCCATAAGGTGCCGCCGAAACCGCGTGCAGCGGAGTTGACCCATGCTTGTCTTGAGCTGTGACGTCGGCGCCCTGCTCGACGAGGACCCATGCGAGATCAATGGCCCCCGGAGATGATGCAGCTAATGCGTGCAGCGGAGTCAATCCGTTCTTGTCTTGAGCTGTTGCATCGGCTCCGCGCTTGACAAGGAGCTTTGCAATACCTGTACTTCCGCCCAATGATGCCATATGCAGTGGAGTTGATGCACGCCCGTCCTTGGCTGTCGCATCGGCGCCATGATGAACGAGGAACCGTACAAGTTGCAAATGACCAAATCGTGATGCCTCATGCAGTGGAGTCAACCTGTGGTTGTCCTGAGCTGTTACACTGGCGCCATGCTCGACGAGCAACTGCGCAAGGTCCACACGTTCTTGAGATGTCCTCGGAACCATATGTAGGGGAGTCCATCCATGCTTGTTCTGGGCCGTCGCGTCGGCGCCGTGCTCAAGGAGGAATCGTGCAAGGTCCACACATCCCACTGGCATATTTCCTGGCCGAGACGCCAATGCTAGATGTAACGGGGTAGATTTGTCCTTGTCGCGGGCCATCACATCGGCGCCGTACTCGACGAGGATTCGGGCAAGGTCCACACTTCCACTGCCTGATGCGGATGCCACGTGCAGCGGAGTCGACCCATTCTTGTCCCGTGCAGTTGCACCGGCCCCATTCTCAATGAGGAAACATGCGAGGTCCGTACTTCCGCTTAGTGACGCCGACGCCGCATGGAGCGGAGTCGAACCGTCCTTGTCATGGGCTTTCATGTCGGCCCCATGCTCAACAAGGAACCGCGCAAGATCGACGCTTCCCGTGTGCGATGCCGACACCTGATGAAGCGGAGTCGACATGTCCTTGTCCAGGGCAGTCGCATCGGCTCCGTGCTCAACGAGGAACCTTGTGAGATCCACTGATCCACTTCTCGACGCCTTATGG
>Ga0307512_10004338_pt1 | contig 15643 bp, 14 predicted proteins | sample 14_EM_MG_FD_200267 | JGI IMG/M metagenome (GOLD analysis project Ga0307512, IMG submission 200267) | Populus trichocarpa ectomycorrhiza microbial communities from riparian zone in the Pacific Northwest, United States - 14_EM | ecosystem: Host-associated > Plants > Roots > Unclassified | place... | reverse complement strand
GGGACACAGACACGCCGAATCGCAGGAACAATTTGGAATTCATATCTAGTACATACTCTACAGGAAATGCACTAGAGTCAAAGGAATAGGAAAAGCCGAATGAAGTCTGTTATTCTAACGGTTGATGCTAATGACGATGGCAGTCAGCACCCGCTTCGGTTGATATGTATCAGCCAATCAGGTGGTTTGTTACATCTTGGCAAAGAGCGCACGCTCAACCCTCTATAAATACCAAAATTCCCCTTATTTTCTTTAAGTATTTTGAGTTTTTGGGTATCAACATTTGCGTATGTATACCCCTACTGGAACAACAGATTCAGGTAGCTCGTGCTTATAATTTTAAAGGAAGAGCGTGACCAACCTGTGCTCCAAATGCACATCAAGCGCGATCTACAACAAGGGGTTTGGCAGACAACAATTCGCCTCGAAGCTCATCCCAAACGAGGCTTTTACTTTGTGAGGCTGTTCCTTGCTGAAGGTATCTCTATGTACGTTAGTTATGCGCGGGGTAACCATGTGACAATAGGAACTCAGATCAACGACCGGCATATATATCGGACTTGTCGCCCGGATGTCCGATCAATGTTGGTTTGCGGTGAATATAAGACCACACCTGCCCTGCGCCAGATGGCAGGATACCGGCGTTCCCTGTGGCCACGCGGTTACCGCCATCCACGCAGTTAGTAAGGCGGTTAATTTCATGGCTGCCTGCATGTCACGTGAGGATCGGATTGCAGCACACGCTGCACCAATGCAGCCCATCTCGCTGGGCAGAGTGGAGGAATTACTTCACGCCGAGGGAGAGACAAAGGTTGAGGTAGCGGCACTGCTGCTCGCAAACGAAGCGGACTGAGTTCAGAAGGACGGTTGGAGATCGGAGGTGGTGTTGACGACAATGATCCATCTCCATCACCAAGGACTGTGAGCTCCCATCTGCCCGGATACCATGGACTGCCCGCAAAGCAGCGTATGGCGAAGGTGAGATGAGAAGGAAGGCAGGAACAACTATGGTGGTTTGCCGGATACTTCCAACAAGGCACCATCACGGTGCTCTATCTGTTAAGGGTTGGTCCACTACGCTTCGACAGGCCGCAGGGTTCACACCTAGAATGGCACGCATGTATACCTAGAGATGGCCCCAGGGTATCGGACATACCCCATTGTCAGACGTCTTAGCTGTCACAATGTCTAGTCGCTACACGACGTCTGTGTGGCGTCTCAGTGCTGTTGTTTCTTAGAACTTTTTCAGTCACGTGGGCATCCAAATATTCTATACTTAATTCGGAACCAATTAATGCTATTATTTTCAAAGATGTTCAATTTCCGCTTGACTTTCTGACGCACAAACATCCCATTCTAGCTAGCCTCAAAATGACATCACTTACGCTGACAACCAACTCTGCGACAGCCACCACCACCGAGCCTCTTCTCCTCCTTATTTGAAAACTGCTGATCAATTGAAACCGATTTTCTCCAATATTGATAGCACCTCTGGCCTCTCATGTCTTAGTTTCAGTACGCGCCTGCTCCGTAACGGCGGACAGACGGACGGAGCTCGAGGTTTCGGCCGACGGGGGAATGGGATCGAGGCGGTATACACCGAGAGCGAGCGAACGTCGAGAACAGGTGAGCACCGAGAACAAGCTGAGGACAGACCAGCGCCGAGGACGGTGGACAGCGCTAATGCACGAAGGAGCGGAGTAGACACTCACGGTGGACAGCACTGAGCCTCGGAGGAACGGAGCGGACACTGGCGGTGGACAGCACTACACGGAGGAACTTTTGCTATGGTTGCAAGATGGTGTTTCATAGGAAAAACGTTACTTTCTAACGCTGGAGCTATTCAAGACGGTTTGTTCCACGAAGTGTTGATAAAATGTATACGTTTGCGCTTCCTAGACGTCAGAGAGACGTCTTAATCTCTGTTTTTCTATGGTTGCAAGGTGGCGTTTTACCAGAAAAACATCACTTTTTAACGTTCGAGTTTATCAAAGTCGTTTTGTGTCACGAAATTTCAATAAAATGCATACGTCTGTGCTCCTCAGAAGTCAGTGCTGACGTCAAGGGCAACGTTCAGAAATATCCAAATAGATGTTCTTCACAGCCGTCCACAGGTCGGGGCGTTCTCCAGCCAGCTGTGTTGTCGGCGATGTTGTGAAAATTCCAAATGCAAATAGAGCGCATACGTCTCGAGTCTACGTATAGGAGGATCTTGGTTGTCATCTATTTTTCCGACGGTGTGTCATAATCGATGATCTAACTACAGTTTTTATACCGTTTATTAAGCACCTCCTTTTTTTCTGCAAGGGTACCTAAGCCTTAGCACGAGAGGTGGCCTTCGTGGTACTGCCTACTGCCCCAAAGCCTGACCTGCTCCACGTCTTGAATATCATAGTCGGGCTTCTATTCTCTAATTCCCTAGGTTTCAGGAGCGGACGGAGGATACTAACCCTCTTGAAATTATCCTGCGCAATTTGTCGGGGAACCATGCACGTTCGAGTCTGTGGAGACTGTGCCGGCCGAGAGCTATGTAGGGGTTCAAGGGAATGATACTGGAACTCCGTATCTGTGTCCTACGAATAGTAGAGTGCTTTTCTCGATCAGGATCCATGGTGCTCAATCCACGGACTTTGCCATTTCATACCACCGTCCCATCTAGGCTATTCGCCGGTCAGGTATGCACTGTGAATCACTGGGCCAGGGAGATCACGGAGATCTGGTCGATTCTGAGAGTGCTGAATATCCAACATTGCCCACGCCCCGGACCGCAGGAAGCAAAGGCAGTCACCAGGCCCTACCGTCGGAGGTATAACTATGTCCAGTTCCACCGCCGTGTCTTCGGTGGTTGTATGATGAATCATGTTGATGGGTGACAGCGGCAAGCGCGCGTGGAGTCTGCAGCTGGCGCCTTTTCAGCCGCTGTTTCCAGATCGAAGCCAGGGTGTAGTGCAAGGGCCGACGGCGCCCGCGGGCCAACGCTAGTTAGTTGCTAGTGGAGTAAGATTTCATCGAGCGACTCCGCGGAGAACCGCAGGTCAACCGCTCGCACAGTGGCCAAGCATCGAGCCCCGCTTACACACAACAAGCAGTCAACTACGTGTAAGTACCCGTGATGCCAGACAGCGATACTCGATCGATTCCGCTTACCCAAAACCCGGAAACCAAGAGATGCTTACCGGATTTCGCTTACAGTGCCGCCATCTCTTCCTGTTTGTGTACGATTTTCTATCTACTCTATCTATTATTGTGGCAGTAGCCTAGTTGTAGTCCAAACCCGAAACCCGTTCACCCAAGATATGCTAGGATGCTAGTTATAGGATAATGGGGTCTCACTCGTTTGTCCGGTCCGCCGACCGACCCAGTGTCGCTGTGCGGTGTATCCAGTGGTCAGCGTCTAGCAGGTGAGGACGCCCATTCGAACCATGGATCAGTCGGTGACCCCCAGCGGGCTCGATGTGTCTGCTGGAGAGGTGCGCCCTGGGCCCCACCGTGGGGTCTGATTTCGAAGCCCCCACAAAACATGGCTGTCGGTACAGTGATCCCCCGATGTTCGGTTTGCAACGGACAGGCATTTCAGTGCGGATTCAGCAGGTCAACTCGTCGCTTGCGACGGTGACCAGCCATCTCGTATCAAAGGATCGGGGAACACGAGCTTGAGGTCTTACTCATATGTATGTACCTTCTTTCCATATCAACGTAGTCACATTCTGGGAGACGAATGGGGTAGGTAGAGCTTTGTGGCCCCCTTGTATCAAAGGACGAATCTTAGCTCCAAAGAACCCTCACGAGACCAAATATTTCTAAGGCGGTGCTGCTACGGCGGCCCCACCAGCCCCCACATCGAGCCAGCTCCTAAGCCCGAAACAAGTAATGCCAATTGCCGGGAGGATCCAAGTCTGGGTATAAACTAGTGGTGAGCAATGCGATTATTGGTCCATTTCTTATTAAATCGCAGCTAAGATTATTGCCCATCGCAGGCCAAGCTGCTATCAGTGCTGAATTATGTATCCAGGCACATGCGACTGGCTGGCTGGCATCACTTCACAGCATACATATGCAGGTAGCCACGGTCCGAAGCACAGTACTAGCCCCAGCATGCATGCATCTCCATACACCGGGAATGGGTGAATACGAAGCGGGGCGGATATCTAGCGGATAGACATGTCAGCCCAACCACTGGCGCGGGAGCCGTTCCGCCTGCATGGAATAAAGCAGCCGAGTGGCGGAGTACAGACAAGTCTGAAGGCACCAATGTTGCGCGAGTGAAGGTAGAGATGCCGTCTTCCATCTATCGGCAGCGGGGAAAGGATTTGTGTGCCTATGGCTTAAACACGGGAAGTACGGACCGGCGGACTGAAATGTGGCTGCAGATACAGTATCACTGAGTCACAACCTAAGTAGCAATCAGGACGGCATGCCACGGACAGACAGATGAAGCTTGAACATGCAAACCAACTCCGCAGTCCCTGTGTTCCCAACTCCCCTCCCGACTGTCCTCCATCCCGGTCTGTATTCGCAATCGCATCGGTAAGCTACCGACAGACAGACAACACCCCTTGGGTGCATTGAAGTGACTAATTCGGAAATACGGACGCCCTTCTCTCGCTGTCGGCGTATCTCGACCTGTTGAAGAAACTGTCGACGGGCAGTTTTCTGCCGCTTTGCCTGCAGGCGGCGGGAGAAGTAGCGAAAGCGGACTCGAAGCCAGCCGCACCCTGCGTCCCCTCTGGCCTGCCGCCACTATCCACCCCTGCCTTGCCCTTGCCCTTGCCCTTGCCCTTGCCCGCCTTCATCTGCCCCGCGCGCTCATCAAGCTCGTAGGCGAATACCTCCATGCGGCACTCCTGGTATCGCTCCTTGAGTGTGGCGAAGGGCAGCAGCTCCTCGTCCTGGACGCAGACCATGCGCGCGTAGTTGACCGCGCAGAACAGGTAGAAGGTGAACGCCATCACTAAGAACCACACGCACAGCCACGTGTAGAACTCCATCAGCAGCCCCAGAGGCATGGAGGGTGTGTTGAGGTGGTTGAACATGGTGCTGGTACGTGGTGTGAGGGGTGGAGAGATGCGACAGGCGGAAACGTGTATTGAATCGACTGAGCGGTTGGTCGGTCGTTATCTAGTTGTCTGGTTAGGTCGCCGGGTTCTGGGGATCCGTGGGTTATCGGAGAGGTTGTAGGGATTGTGGTCTCGCAGGTGATAGACGGTGAAAGGCACCACTACAAAAGCTGACAACGGGGTCGAGGTAGATTGAGGTGCATAAGATTATTATTTTTAATTTATTCATTAATTGACTTGATAATGAGATGTGTAAGAGGTGGTAGTGTCTCCCACGAGCCAGGGAATTCGAGTGATACAACACACCTAATCACATGACACAACAAAGTGCTTTGATCACCCAACACCATCCCCTTTCCGCGGACATTTATCGGAAGAAGAGACTTGATTGATAGCAGCAACTACAATCACGGTGGCCAGGGTGGGTCGGTATTGTGGCATGTATTGTGAACGACACTGGTTGTGCGACTACATGCCCTGCAAAACACCGATGTGTCGTCACCCGTGGCGAGCAATAGAGATCTGTGGATGGCGTCACAGTAGGGGATTCGGGGCAGTTCGTCTCACAGTAAGGGATTCAAGGCAGTTCATGACACGAGGTTCTAATACGCTGATCGCCAGAAGAACGGACAACGGCATGGAAATGGGCATTCCATCTCATTGGACTTTTGCGTACCCATCGGTCCCTCAAGCCCATACGATGAGACGAGAACAGGCCATCGCTCGCCGAAAGCACTGAGCTTTTGTATTCCTCGCCGCCTACTTTCCGTTAGGCCTCGAAGCTGCCTTCTTCAGCTCCGCCTCGGCCGCAAGATGGTCGTGCTCGTCGATGTCGGTAGCTTCCCAGGGGTAGCAGCACCACTCGTCGCCAACGGTCTCGGCTGCCAGATACCGGCCCTCCTTCATCATCTCCTCTGGGAGCACGCCCTTCTTCTTCTTGTTCTTATTCTGTGTGCTGTCAGTCCCGATCCACGCGGTGCATCTCCGCTACGAGAGAAGAAACTTACATGCAGCACGAACACAAAGATCCTCGTCTCCTCTCCCTTGCGTCCCAGCTTCTCTGCGGCCTGCTCGACATCCTTCTGCAGCTCCTGGACGGCGTACTGCAACGTGGTGCGCGTATCGTCGACCTCGTCGACGATGAGGATATTCCTCCCGACCAGATCAGAGTTTTTAACCGCGCTGAAGTCCAACCATTGCGTACGCGTTACCGTGTGGCCCGCCTCCTCCTCGGGACCGGATTCGATGCCGTTGCCCGTGGAGAGCTTCTCGTAGAGGGAAAGCCCGATCGCTTGGATGGGGATGTTGGCGCTGCCGGGGGTCTTCAAGAACGACCGGAGGATGCGGGCAGGAACGTAACCGCCACCGCCGATACTGGGACACTTAGCGCCGGAGGGAGGGGGGAGGGAGGAGGGGGTGGGAAAGAGAGAGGGGGGAGACGAACGCGATCATAAGGCTGGGCTTGAAATCATTCAGGATCTTCTCGGCAGAGTTCTGACAGAGTTTGTGGACCTGCTGCGATGTCAGCCTGGGCGATCCCGCTGCGACCGTCGCGGAAACGAACCTGGTTGTAGGTGATGTACTTGCGCTGGACCATCTTTTCAGTACTGATCTGATGTATCGGTGCTATCTAGGCGAATGTTTCCGTGTTCTGCCGGGTGGTACGTGCGATGGACAAAGCGGAAGGTTGCAGGGTGGTTTATGCTCTTAAGATGGCGCGGGCGGCGAAGTGGGCACGAAGTGGTAGCTTTAGTAGTCTACTTGTCCTTGCGAAACACACCACCTAAAAGAAGGCATCCACCACGGGGTCACGGCGAACTCCGATAACTGCTGACATTTCGATACGAGATAGAGAGCGGGGAATAAAAGTAGATTACTTTGCATCCGTGGGTATATACTCTTAATTTGGTGGGGCGATCTCAGGAGACACAGACAATTCATCAGGTGGCTTCCATTCGCTAGAATGATTGCCGAGAACATCGCAGCCGGGGTACCGCATCTCATCTCGCAATATACGCGTTCCCGTCGGCATTGTATTATGTGTACATACTTTCTAGTACTAGGCCAAAAGTTTCCGTATACCCAGATACAACTGGACACACTCACGTTCTCGATCCCCACAACCACACTTTAGAAAGTATTACGATTTGATGTACATCGTTAATACATATAGATAGCGCTTCAATGGTTTTTTTCAGTCCACAAAATTCAGTATTTTATACAGAGGAGGGTGACCAAAAAGATATCTTTTCCACCAAGGCAACCCATTTTCAACTACAGATACAGCAACCAAAACGTATTAAACGCCTCATGGGCCATCGGTAATCTTATAAGAAGTCAGCGCGTAATTATAAATCGTTGTGGTTGGGTAATGCCGGACGGGAGGAAAGTTGGTGTTCAAACTAGTCGCAGCGTGAGTTTTTTTGTATGGGAGCTCCATACAGAATCTGAAGTCACTTTCAAATCCTGTACAACACGACCTCGTACGCCACCACTTTAGAATAAAAATTGTCAGACTTTTTATAGCTGGTAATTCTTACGATTCTAAGACTTCTATGAAAGATACAATTTTTTTCCGCTAAGTGAAAGGCAGATCTCGGTAGCGAGAAGGTGGTCATTTTTGGTGTAAAACGGCCTCTGAACGGAAACTTTTGGCCCCGTAGTTACTTTTTAGCATCCAGCACAAAGTTCCACTGCTACAATGTGCCATATTAAAACGGATATCTTCACACTCCACCCAACCAACGAACGCCTTCCGACGACAGAAACACAAATCGACACGCTCCCGTCAACACCCACGCCTACAGGTTCGCCTTCGCTTTAAACGCCGGGTTCGTCAATGGCGAGTACACGGTATGGTTCAGAACGTCACTACCGGTGGTTACGGTGTGGATCTGCAGGCCACGGGTGTCCACCAGATCGGGTGTCAACTCTGCTACGTTCCTTGCACCAACCAGCCGCATATTCATCTCGAATTCGTCCTTGAGCAGCTGAATAGCTCTGCAGACACCGGCCTCTCCGTACGAGCTCATGGCGTAAAGGAACGGCCGACCGATACCGACACCTTTTGCTCCGAGACACACCGCCTTGACGATGTCGGATGCCCGTCGGACCCCTCCATCGACGTAGACCTCGATCTTGTCTTGCCAGTTCCGTGCGCGCAGCTCGGCCATCACCTCCGCCAGCAGCTCGATTCCGGTGGGCGCGGTGTCGAGTTGTCTTCCTCCGTGGTTGGAGAGAACGACGGCGTGCATACCATGCTCCACCGCCTTCATCACGTCATCGACGCGTTGTATGCCTTTCAGCACGACGGGCATGTTCGTGATCTTCTGGAAGAACGGAATATCCTTCCAGCTCAGACTCGGGTCGATGAACTTCGAGATAGCGCGGGCAGCACCCTGCGATCGATCGATTGAGTCGCCATCGTCGGACTTCTGCACGTCGCTACCGTCGTCCGAGAACTTCCACCGCATGTCCTTCTCCCTCCGACCGAGTTGTGGTGCGTCAACAGTGATGAAGAGGCCCTTGCAGCCGCGCGCCTCAGCGTGCTTGACGATGCGCGCGGTGATGTTACGGTCCTTGTTGACGTAGAGCTGGAACCATTGCACTTGCCTCCCGTCAGCGGCGTCGACGATCTCGTCGAGCGAGCAGGACGCAAGCGTAGGGATCATCTGGATGATCCCGTGCTTCGCGGCGGCCTTAGTGAGCACCGTCTCTCCGTCTGGATGTCCCAGCTTTCCCAGCGCCGTCGCAGTGATGTAGAAAGGGATGTCGCACTTCGAGCCCAACATGGTAGTCGACGTGTCTACATGCTGCACATCGATCAAGATCTTCGGTCGGAACCAAATCTTGTGGAATGCTGTCCGATTCTCTCGCATCGTGATCTCGTCGTCCGCACCGGAGGAGTAGTATCCCCACGCGGCCCGCTTCATGACTTGTTTCGCTACGTACTCGAAGTCTGACAAGTTGTAGCATTCCTCGAGCGCGGGCATGTTCTTGATCCTCTCCTGCCTCGCTGCCTCACTGGGGCCCACCTGCTTCTCCTCAATGTCGACTGTGCTCATGTCGACCTCGCCCAGGTGGAACTTCTTGTCAAGGTACTTATCGAGTGTGTCTGGAGGGTGGATCGGATCGAACTCTTCGGTCGCGTCTCTGCCGGCATATTTCAGGATGATTTTGGATCCTCCGGGACTACACGCTGTCTGTCAGCTCTTGCCCCCTCCCAACCATGTCCGTCTCTCTCCCTCTCGACGCGCAGCGGGCGGGGAAGACCAACTGCTCCGACAGAAACTCGGTGACATCATAGGCCTTTCCGTGGACGATGACCCAACACGACTCTTTGGTGTTATGGCTCGCGATATCGGCTCCTGTTAATTTCACCATTGTATGTTCTCTGTCTTCGTCTTTGCCGTCTTCTTCTGCTTCTACTCTTTCCTCTACAGTCGCGTATATGTGGGCGAGTTGAAGGCTTTATCAAGGAAGATCACCGGGCGAACGCACGGTTCGTGCCCATCTTGCCTCGGTTGACGGGAAGCGGCGCTAAAATTTCCCAGGCCAATACATAGTTATGTGGACGAGGAGTAACTAGTTAACTAGTGCGCGAGTGACCGTGTGTCTCTGCATACCAACATCTCTGGCCGGAACTGTGCGGAGTTGCCTACGAACCGATATCCAACTTTATCCACAGTACGTACGTACATACTTATGTTGTACATAAGTATACCCGACGGGTGAGCCTCCGAGGAATCAGTTGGGGGTACTTAGCCGGCAACGGGTGGATAAGTTTCCTACCGGCGATAGAGTTCACTTTTTGCCACATCTCCGTGGAAAGAGAGCCCACTCTAGAACCGGCTGGGTAAGATATCGGGAGAGCCGGTGAGGCTCAAGTGTAGTTGCGTATACTGTGGGTTGGGGACACAAATTAGTGATTCGTTTCGGCGGCGCCATGGGATTAAGGGTCGATTCCATCCGGCGTGCGCGAGAGACCTTGATGAACTGGCCCAGACTCCGCAGGCCGCTGTGCATGCTGTATCCCACTTAAGCAAAGCTACGTCCGCGTCAGTCCCACGTACCTGTCTACCGCCCTTCTCGGCAATGTGGGGTTATGAGCCCTCTTTAGGTTTCCCGAGCCGCAATGACCATCCGCGCCCTCGATATACCTACCCCGCCCGTCGAAGCTCCTGCAACGACTCGCTCGCTCGGTCTGAAGGACGGACAGGAAGCCTACTAGTACTTCTCGCTCCCTGTGTTTGACGACATGACGATGCCGCGCGTATGCGGACGGCGACATGTCGACGGCTGCAGATTAACCTGTTTCACACGTACCATTGGCTCCTGGACGTGTTCTGACGTTTTTGGAAGGCCCTGACCTATCAGGGCACGAATGAAGACTGCAAAGGCCGCCAGATATCTTTTGCCTTTGAAACCGAAGTGCTAGATATCAGTATGCGCTGCTCCTCTCGAGCCCAATTGTCACCATCTGCAGGTCGCTCATCGGCGGCAGTTTCCCTGATACTAGAATGTCACCGCTTGAAGCTCCCAGTGACTGAAGACCTGACTTACAGTATCTCGGTCGACGCGCCTGGGCACCACCGCCTCCTACGGCCGAGGGAACAGGCACTGGATAGCCTCCTTGGGCCCCTACTTCATGTGCCGCAGATTGTATTGCTTCTGATATGACCCGTCCATCGCCCACGCCGAGAGATATTATTCCCCCCACCGGCACGACCAAGGCCCCCGGAATTCCTCGATCCCTGAAGACACGATTGCCAGCCTGCCTCCACCCTCCCCTCGAGGTTGCTTATCCCCAGGCCGTCGATACGCAATCTGGATCCTCCGTTTCCTTTCGTTTCCACTTCCGCGTTCGAGTCTCGCCGCGCTGATATGCGCCACCACACGACACCGTAGTTCAATCCTATCTCCTCGTCCGTAGAAAACAATCTCGAACCGTGCGATTACTACAATGCCAATTAATCGCGTTCATACAAGTACCTTCATTGTGTCTTCCAGTAACTACGTGGCTACTGGCCACGGCCGCGGCAAATCCGAGCTTCGATGCCGCGAGTAGTGCTTGTGCTGGAACGTTACTTTGCTCGCGGGTAAGGAGCCATCCAGGTTCATGGCCATTGGATCAGATATTAGATGCATAGATAAACCCCCCCCCAACATGGCATAGGGAGTTGACGGCAAGTACTAGGTTGGATCCGCTATCCTTTCTTTTTCTGGGGTTCCCAAGGCCCCTCAGGAGGGGGTGGTGGAGGTTTTTGTTTTTGCTTCACCGGCACGAGCACAGAATATCACTCGTATGTCCCGCACCCTTGTGCCGGGCTGGATATCGTGGCGATATTGATTGATGCAGATGCATGTGCTCCCGAAACTCCCGCTGAAATAGCTGTCTATGAAAGCATGTACATGGTGTCGTACCGAGATAGCGGCTGCGCTGTGTGGCAGGAGCGGAGTCTTGTGGATGAGGTGATGGTTGAAGAAACAATTCTGGCTGCGAGCAGTGACTTCGACGCTCCGCAAGTTCCTTCACAGAGATTCCTGGGATGGCGGAGGTTGGCCGACGGGGTGCCTACAAGACAGCACGATTGGATCTGCAGAAATACGATTTTCTTTCCCGGCTCGAACACGACCTCCTTCTCGCTCGACCGGAAGATGCGCCGTCCACTTGTATTGGGACACCGACTGCACTGCGCAGTTCCAACTTCAGGTTCAACTCCCGTTCGCAGCTCTCACCTCAAGTTCAGTTCCAGCTACGCCAAAAAGTGCATGGAGATCCACCACGAAATGAATGCCATAGTCTAGTCCGTCGTCCCGCTGCGATGTATCCTATCCTGTCAAGACGTTCATCACTCATCTTTTCCGCTTGCGATTAATCCGGGCGAGGGTGGAATAACCTGCAGCTCGGTGGGAAAAGGTGGCGCGCTCTTCCTTCCGTCCTTGTGTTTGCAAGATATCGCCAACCGTCTGTCCTATCGGCAGTTTAGTATGAGCAGACAGTCCCTAGGAATTGGAGGGAGTAACCATGGTTAAGCTATGAAGATTGTAGAAAATAGCGTTGCCGTTGCATCCGCCCAAGAGGCAATGGAACCAGGTTTTTGTTGAAAGCTCGAATGACTTATCGCAGTGACTTTGGAGCCTACCGTCTCCCTTTCCAGCTGTGATTATGTTTTTCCTTCGTCGCGGACATCGAGGAGCCAAGACACGCCCCTCGGGAGATGCACACAGGATTTGCTGGGCCTCTATGTACGTGGCCATGGCTTTTTAAGCGAGAATTCATCTCCCCACCGAGAGCTCTGACGGCTCCGATGCAACGGCTGTCAGAACGATGTGTTCCAGACGCCCGGCACGCGTCGTGAACTCTGCAGCCCCACGGATATACGAGTTGACGGTTCTCATTCTACCGGTCGATGGCACAGCCCAGACCGCAGCCCCACTCGATGACAAACACACGACCTGACTCACAGTACAATTAAGGCCAGCCAGCATCGCCACACTGCCAGACAGCCTACTTTAGATAGCGGTTGTCGGCGCTCTCGACCGTCCCACCCGCATGTACGTTTGGCCGTCTGTCCAGGGCGGAAACAATGACTGGTGGAAAGGATCACATGTACGGCCAACGCTCAGTCACTTCCTATCGGTATTATGACTCACCACGCCTTGGGACTTTGGAGCATCGGCCCAAGGTCTTACCAGTCCCAAAGGCCGTAGGCCTCACGGCAGATACGCACACGATCCAGAAAGCTAGGCCAATGGAACGCTGGCCATGGAAGAAGCGGAATACCCGGGCTTCAGCCTTCCTTCGCTTTGACTAGATCTCGCGGTCCTTGAACTCTCGTTGGGAACAGAACATTTCTGGACCGCCGCTGTTGCTGCTGGGCAAGCCACCTCCGATGAAGCTCACCCTGCGAGAGCACAAACTAGTCGGGGAACCGGTGCTGACTGAGGATCTGTGACACCTTGGGCCATTAAACACCGCCGCCGTGTACCAGCATCACTATTCGCCCAGCAGAATTACGGCCACGAGAAGGCTCGGAAGCCTCCAGTGAGCCAATTGAAAGCCGCGCTGACCTGCGTTTTCCCAGAGGAATATGCACGATAAGGTGCTTACTCCTGTCGCCCGCATACATATGAATGAATCTATGCATTCGTTCCCGAACACGGTCCGATCCACCTGGCGATTTTCGCATACGGAGCTCGACACACGGGCTCTCCGCGGTGCGTCTTCGGACAACACTATAGCCGCCCTTCTTTTTCGGTGGCGACCTGGGCTGGACAGAGCTCAGCATGGTTCGCCAAAAAAGATGGGAGAGACCAGATTCAGAGGCTGGGCGCCATAGCCGACTGGCTGCCCAGAGTGGGAGGTTACTCTGCATACCTAGAGTATATCGGCTGGCGAGCTGGCTTTCGCGCCTATTTGCTTTGGGAATCGTCGTCCGTGAAACCGGGAGGAAAGGGGAGAAGCGAAGCGGCTAGAGAGTCGCGAATCTGAGATTGTTTATAGATATGTAGCACGGCAGCGTGCGAATGAGGTTCAGCGCGCCACTGTGGCTTCATGTGCTCAGCTCAGTCTTGTTGTGTCTCACAGCTTGCGGCTTGTCTGCCTGGTGATCGGGAAATGCGGCTAGTTCCGCACTAAGCCCATGCAGGTGTGGACGCCATGCATCATCCAGCATCATCGTCAGCTCCCAAGTGACAGAATACCTCATCTGGCCTCGACTCGTGATGTGAGCGTTCGCAACGGCGAATTTCCTCTAGCCGCGGCCGTCGAGCTTTTGTGCGTGTGGACACCCGTATTTATGTCCTGACTTTTGTTCTGTTTCTCGGCTACGTACATCATCCTCTTCTCGCTCTCCTTTCCGTCTCCTCTCCTTCCAAACCCTCCTATTCTTTGCGGCCGAAATCTCTTCTCGGTCTCATCTCCTGTCGTTGTCCAGTCAAGTGCGCAGAGCAGCAGCGCATTGTAGCTGTGGTTCCACAGTTGCTGACCCTTATCTCCCTGCAGTTTAACTGGGATTAGTAGACACCAACCGCAACACACTACGGCCGCCCCCAAACGCCCACCAACCGCCGCCTTCGCCACTCCCATCCCCCCCCGTCCACCGACGTCCGTCCAAGCTGCTTCTCAGCTGGACAATTGAAGTCGGGTTTCCGCCACCACCAACTTATTCTCCAACGCGACTTAACACCGGCCACCGAACGAACAAACTGCCATATTCTCCTCTTCGACTTCACTTGTGCACATCCCCGCTCGTCTTGTCAACCTCCTTTCCCGAGTCCACGTTAGCGTTGATGTACGATCGAACCGTCAATTCGAAGCTACACACGGGTGTCGCAACTCAGCACAGCGAACAACCGGCGCCCATGAGTCTTGAGGCAAAGCTAGTCGTCCTTGGTACACAAGGTGTGTTCAGACCACTTGCTTGTTGCCCGTGCAGTGAACCCGCTTGTCGACTCCGTTTTGCCCAGGATTCTTCCTTTGTCCTGGAATTCATGAACTGACGGGATCTCCGAGTACAGGTGTAGGAAAGACTTCGCTCGTGGTCAGGTACGGAATCGTCTCCACCCGCACGCTTGTTCCCTCGCTTTCGCCTCAACTCGAGCTTACGAATTCTCGCTGCGTACCAGATATGTCAAGAATACATTCGACCCGGCGTCCGCGTCGACAATAGGTGCTAGTTTCCTGGCCAAGAAGGTCGTTGTGGACGATTGTCTTGTTAGGTTACAGGTATGGCCCGGGGGGTAACGTCCAAGCTGTGACGAATCGCTGGAACTGACCGTGTGATACTACTACTAGATTTGGGTATGCGCCTTTCTTCGATCATTGGTAGAATAGGCAGTATCTAAAGATCCCGCGCGCAGGATACGGCCGGACAGGAGCGATATCGCAGCATATCAAAGCTCTATTACAGATCCGCCAACTGTGGTATGTTCCTCTGATGTTCCAGACTTGCCCCGGATGGAAGCTGACCACAGCAGGAATTCTTTGTTACGACATCACGTCGGAAGCCTCCTTCGTTGCCATGCATTCATGGTACGTAACCTCTCCAAGCCCCCCCAATCTCCCCTCCCCCTCTAACGACAAGCAAAACCGTCTAAAGGCTTCTCGAACTCAAGGAAAACGTCAACAACAATATCATCATCCACATCGTCGGCACCAAAGCCGACCTAGTCAACGCGGACCCATCGAAGCGCGAGGTTCCATTCGAGAGATGCGTGGCGTACGCCGCCGAGCACCTGGGAGATAATGAAGGTCTCGGCTGTATGGATACGTGCCACGAAATCTCCGCGAGAGACGATACCGGCGTCGATGAGGTGTTTCAGGTCATCGCTAGGAAGTTGGTTGAGAGACGCCAAGAGATCGAGATGGAGAGGCTGTATGGCCCTGGTGGTGGCAGCGCCAGCAACGGTAATAGCGCCAGGGGCGTAGGCCGCGATGGGAACGTCGACGCTGCACAGGACAACGAAAGGAAGAAGGGCATGTGTTGTTGATGCGAATGAACGAACCAACCAACGACAGAATTGTTGACGTGGGCAAACTCCTTGCTATGATCTCATGAGGTTTTACTGTCAGTTCTGGGGGG
>Ga0307512_10004336_pt1 | contig 15643 bp, 13 predicted proteins | sample 14_EM_MG_FD_200267 | JGI IMG/M metagenome (GOLD analysis project Ga0307512, IMG submission 200267) | Populus trichocarpa ectomycorrhiza microbial communities from riparian zone in the Pacific Northwest, United States - 14_EM | ecosystem: Host-associated > Plants > Roots > Unclassified | place... | reverse complement strand
AGCCTTCTCAAAAATGGGAGCCCAGTCAAGAGCACCGCGACGGGCAGTGGTGGAACAGGCATTGTACATGTAATCCATGCTAACCACCAAATGCATCAGCGTTCAGTCGACGTGTGTAGGAATTAAGCTTACCCCTTCTGACCGATAAGAGGATAAAGAGACTGGGTAGCCTCCTCAACCGTCTCGTTGAAAGCTTCAGACGGTGTGTGTCCGTTGGCACGAAGGACTTTATACTGAGCCAAGAAAAGTCCCTCTGTCCAAAGAGTTCCCCGATCAGAAATAGAAGACCTATCAAATCAACGATTGCTTACGGATAGCACCCATCAACTGAGCAACAAATACGTCAGAGTTGCGTTCTCGCTTAGAAATTAGTCACAATGGTACTCACCACACCACGCTCACCGTAGAGGTCGGAGTAGACCTCCTTTTGGAAGGTGGTCTCGTACATGTAACCAGAGCCAATGGCAACACCGAGGGCGATAGCCTTCTCCTTGGCCTTACCAGTAACGTCTTGCCAAACTGCGATCGAGGAGTTGATACCGCGACCCTCCTTGAACAGAGTTCGAACAGTACGACCAGAACCCTTGGGAGCGACGAGAATAACATCAATGTCCTCAGGAGGGACAACGTGGGTATCATCCTTGTACACGATGGAGAACCCATGGGAGAAGTAGAGAGTCTTGCCCTTAGTGATCAGGGGCTTCACCTGGGGCCAGGTAGAGGACTGCGCAGCATCTGAAAGGAGATTCATGATGATGGTACCACGGTTGATGGCTTCCTCGATGGGGAAGAGGGTCTCTCCGGGAACCCAGCCGTCTTCCTGAGCTTGTTTCCAACTCTCGCCGCCCTCACGAACGCCGATGATGACGTTGAGACCGTTATCACGAGCATTGAGACCCTGACCGTGGCCTTGAGAGCCGTAGCCGATTAAAGCGAGGGTATCATTTTTGAAATATTCTTGGAGCTTAGGCAACGGCCAGTCGTTTCGCTCGTACACAACTTCCTCGGTTCCTGCAAAGTCGAGAGTCTTCATTCCGCGGACAGACTGTATGCGCCGTGTTTATTATGCGCGTTTTCGTGGACAACCCAAAAACGCACGCACCTGAACGGCAGCCCTTTGGGGGAGTTTAGCGGTGACGGCAGCGGTCTTGGCAGCAAGAAGGGAGTAAGACGCGGACTGTTGGGTGAGCGACTTTGGTGCACGTCGAGAGACGGATCTGAGGGCACGGGCGGCGGAACGAGAGGAAAAGGACATTGGTTGAGAAAGAGAGGGAGAGGGAAGGAGTGACTCGCTCAGGAAGCGGGTTTTTGCAGAGCGCGGCAAACGCCGATAGCGCAAGTTTTAGCGGAAAACGTATGCGGTGGCACACAAATCGACGAAGAAGTCCAGAATACTGTAATCCGGCCTTGGGTCGTGGAACCTGGGAGGTGTTCCGAATATTTTTTACGTTTTATTCTGTATTTTCTACGCAATGTACGCGACTTAGGGGTATAGAACGCGTGACAAGGAAATGTGACCCTATGTGACGGACGAGTAACGGGCTGGCCTGAGCGTCAGGAAATTCACAACGCCTTGAATCGATACGAACGTTATCGTCCTCGCCATCGCCTGCGACGACCGCGGTAGCGACCATGGCGCATATGTTGCCCCCTCATTCAGACATCCCGCTCGGCCACCCCGGTCTCCAAAGTGGCCTCCAAATCGACCCCAACCAAACCCAACAAAGCCCACAACAGCCAGGCCAACAGCCTCCTTCCTCAGGATCAAGTCGAAAACGCAGAAAAGCCGACAACGGAGAAGATGCTGGACCCGCAGAGCCTCGCCGTTTGCGCCGTTCTCACGAGGCGTGTGCTCGTTGTAGGGGCAAGAAAATCAAGGCAAGTCCCGTCGGTGTCGCCCGACCGCAAACTTCCGTCACCGCTCGCTAACATCACTCTACCAACGACTCACAGTGCGATTCAAAGTATCCAAGATGTACCGCTTGCGCCACCGCCGGTACTGCTTGCGAGCAAGAGGACCGTCATCGTCAGACCCTCACGCCTCGTGGCTATACTGAGCGCATCGAGCGTCAGCTCCTCCAAAGCGTGGCGCTGCTCAAGCGCCATATTCCAGGGTTCGACTTAAACAATCTTGATGAGATATGTGCCCGCGAAGGGCTCGAAATCGAGCCCAGTGTTACCGCCTTGGTTGGTTACCAATGGCAGGCGCGACCCTATCCCCCGCTCAGACCAGGCGACCCCATACCCCCGAAAGGCTTCCCACCTTACCCGCCCATCCCGCAACCTCATATGATCCCTCCCGGCTATCCCCCCATGCCAATCTATGGTCCTCCGGGTTCCCCCTATCCGCCTCCACCCTTAGGCATGCAGGGTCCCCCTGGCCCCTATAATCCACAGATTCACCCATCCTTCCAGCACCCACCCCAGGTGCCGCCTCAGCCTACTCCAGTTCACGTGCAACCGCGTCCAAACTCTGCCGACGGAGAGCTCAAAGGCACAGACCCTCAATCCAACGACCTTTCCAATTCCCAGGTTAGGATTCTACCCCAACTCGTTTGCTGATTCCTTGCTAATTCCCTGTTTGTTATCAACAGTCACTGGCCAAGATTTTCGGTGTATCGTCTTCCATTGTCAATAACTTGAGACTTGCCCCTACCCAGGGTGACAGGGAAGACCTAGCCGTTGGTTCTCACGGACTGAGTTCCGGTCGCGATCGCGGGATCACGTTCTCGCACGATCCCGTCCGGTGGAAGCAGGTCAAGGTTGCTGTGGATGGTGACACCGCGTTTGAGGTGGCCCTTCCTCGCGATCGTGAAATGGTCAAGCAGGTTATTGACGCTTACTTCGAGAGGCTCAACCCCCACCGCCCCATCTTCCTCAGGCACGACTTTGAGGGGACCTTGGAGGAATTGTACGATGGAAAAGCCCAACACCACGATCCCGGCTTCTTATGCAGCATGTATCTCATTTTTGGGCTCGGAACATTGAGCGAGCTAAACCATCGCGTGTTCGAGCATGATGATGGGAGGAACGATTCCGACCAGATCCCTCCAGTGAAAGAACTGATGGGTTCTGGGTGGCCAAAATACGAGGAATTCTTCGATTGTGCCTTGCTCGTAAAGCCCGATCTGCGCGTTACCGTATCCAGCTTGCAGGCATTGATTTTATTACACTGGTTCTTGTATACAGAGGTCCGTTTCCATCCATGTCTACAGGCGGACCACGGACTAACCCATATCGATAGCGACAAGGAAGAACCCTTTGGCGTCTTGTTGGGAGTTTGGTCAGGCTCGGAATTGAACTGGGCTTACACCACGATCCGACCACCCAGGGCAAGACCTTCTCAGACGATGAATGTCAATTGAGGATCAGGTTGTGGAATATCATCTTGATTCACGACCGGGGAACGTCGATTCTACTCGGCCGACCGTTGGCCATTTCGCCATCCGATTCCAACACTCCCAGGCCAGCAAGGTTGAAAGGTTCCAAGGCAGAACTTTCCGATCATTACGTGTACGGCCACCCGCTCGTGGAGATCCAGGCAGACATCATTAATTCGCTATACACCCCAATATGCCAGAGTGCGGACACTATCATGCGACACGCAACAAGGATCATCAAGAGTATGATCGCTTTCCGTAACCAACTCCCGGAGAGCTATAAGACGCTCTTTGGGGGAACAGATGATTGGACCCTGGAGAGGAGGGCCAGACTAGTGGAAGATGTTACCGCTGACCAGGGGTTGACACTCTTGAAGCTCGGCATTTCGAGGCTTTTACTCCTAAGGGCTCTATTCAGCTCGGAGCGCCTGGAGTACTCTCAGAGGCACAAAGCTTTGGAGGATGGTGCGTCCCTTCGGTGGCGTCAGGTACCAATCACTGTTGACTGACATACTTTCCAGCAATCGTTTCTTCACACAACATTATCATCCTTCATAACCAACTGATCAAGTTCCCCGATATTGCATTCTTCGTCTCACCGATCCCCCTTCACATTGCTGCCATGGTCATTCTCTATGGGCACATGTCCCACTGTGATCGCATCCCTCATCAAGTGGCGTTGGAAGACGTCTGGATGGCTCTCGACGTTCTCCCCAGCATCCGATGGAGATGGGAACGCAAGGATCTCAACGGAGGTCACCCACTTATCGCGCGTTTGGCAGAGAAGATACTGGCGGTAAACCTCCACCAAGTCGGACCTCCCTCTCATCCTGTCCTCCTAAGTGAGCCAGATTGGGAGCAAGATGCGGCAAAGATGGCATCTATCTCTACGCCGAAGCTCGGACACTCCCCTAGGTCCGCGGGCAGCGCACCGGGCAGTGGAAGCAGCGGTAGCTCAGTATACGGCAACGGATTCAACGGACAGGGCACGCCAAAGGTGGGGTACAACCAGCAACCTTCCGGTCACCTCGCAGATGTCCCTACCGGATTATTCTACCCCTTCTTCCCGGAGAAAGCGACTGATGGTGAAAATGGACAGTCTTCAGGGGAAACACCTGACACCCCTGGAGGTGCTGGGGGCGGTGTTGGACAAGGTGGCTCGGGATCCGCTGGTGGAGGACAGGGGAATTATGATTCGTTGTTGGCAACCGCGGCGACACAGCCAATATCATATGGATATCACTCAAGCCATGATAGCTTCATGCTCGAAGAGAAGGACCCCGTTGCTGTCGTGCCAGGGATGCAGATGTGGTTGTCCAATACGGCTGCTGTAAGTCTGGTCTACGCTTTGGAATTAAGGTGCTGTGCTAACTGTTACTTTTAGGGGAGGCAAGGACAGCGGCAACAGGCTCCGCCGTTGTTCCCCAAGTACTAGTCGAAGAAGGTTAACAGACGTTCTTTCCACGACTGTTGCGCACTGGATGTTCATTCTGTTGTCCCGTCCCTTGTACGTTACAGGAGGAAAATCACCCTTTCTCGTTTCCTGGCCCGTTGTTTCGATATTGGCTTGTTTCTGACTTCTATGTTCAATTCTATACTGATATGATGTACATTAAACTGTCTTGAGCTCGTTCATTCTCGCCCGATACTTGTAAGAAAAGTGCGACTTGTTAGAACCCGCGCAATTGCCCGGTCCAACTTTCGCCCGGTAGTAAGTGGTGGTCCGAATGGAATGGAACGCTCAAGGAACGCTCCGCGACAATGACCGGCCCCAGTCTGAATGAGGCCACTATAGCTGTTGTACATAACTTATGGAGGATCGAGCGCCTCGTTCGTTGAGGGCGATCAGGCCTGATCAGGCACACGTCGCTTGAATTAGCACTCCATCCATGGGATTGTCATGGCTGCTTCCAGACTCGCCTCCTCCCACCTCCCACACGGATCCGATGGCCATAGAATACTGTGGTGCATGTTGGTTTCACGCAAAGATACTACCTTCAGCTGGTGGACATGATTGGCCGCCGCTGAGAAGGTTATAGATATCCCCCATTCAGTTCAATGTTCCCTGTTGTATTCACTCGTGGCGCATCTTGCATTATAAGCTCCTGGCTGACAGCTGGTTTCTTTATTGTGGTTACGCTATCATGCCGCTCGACTTCTCGGTCCCTGGTCACCGAATCTTTTGTAGAGAGATCTTACTGTGGGTTCCTCTGCTCTCGGTCGGTGCAACGTGCCGCCTTCTATCTGGCGATTTGCACAGAGGTATGACCATATTATGTGGTGTGGCCTTTGTAGAAATCGCCTGGTAAGAGTACCTGGAGGATGTGATGTATGGTGTAGACCGAGTGATGAACTTTGCGACAGGCGCGGATGTCCAACTCCATCTAAAACAGAGCACTGGTACAAACTAACTGTCCGAGAAGTTCTCGAGTCCCACAGACTTAGCTTGGAATCGCCTCTATCGAACGTTCATGGTATATAAAAAGTTACCTACCCCATTAAAGTGCGTGGTCAGAGTTCGCTCGATGAAGTCGATATTAGGGCGTATGAACAACCCTGTGACCACCAAGCTCTAACCAGTTCGTGACAAAAACCATGCCGAGATCTCTACAAGATGCTAGTACAAAGCCGCATCAAGTACGACCCTGGGGATTCAGTCGAATGATAGTGACTTTCCATGAGGGTACCCGGCTATTGTCGAAGATGCCGTATTAATTTCCCAACGACGAAGGTGGGTAGGGTCTAGTACATCCAACGACCTACGAAAGAGGGAGGTGAAAACAACTACAATAGACTACTGAAAATCTGACAAGAGCCTGGCATAGCTGCGTCAACGAGAACTTCCAGATTGGGCCGGGCACGGACTACCCGCTCAAGCTCATCACGGCTGATCGGGTCCATAAAACTTCCCACATACAACTTCTGTAGCCGCGGACACAGGTTCCCATCCTGAAGAACCCTGAGCAAGTCCACATCAGAAAACTGGGTCCGGAGCGTAGTCAATTCACGCATGAAAGAGAGCCACTCGAGGAGGGGCATCGCTTCCGCAGTCACCCAGCTCAGCGTCACTTCCTTCAGCTTCCCTTGTGGCCATTGTGGGCCGGGAGGGGCGGTGAACACGTCGCTTGATTTTTGCCATGGCATGTTGAGGTATGTGATGATTTGAATGACGGAACTGTAGTCTTCGGGTATCTGAGGATGATCTGGAGCATCGATGCAACTGTTGAGCCACGCCAAGGCATTCTCCAAGCGAAACTCTTCCAACGCGGGGAGGTGCAAGAGGGGAAGGATGTATATTCCGGCCATCCTGGATAATCCCCTGAAAGTAAGGGATCGTAAGCGTGGGAGAACGACATGAAGTGCCTCGTCGTTGGCAGGTGGGTGGTATAGGTCGTTGAATTGCAGAGGGGCCGCAGTGAGACAGAGGACCTCGAGGTTGGGTGATGATTTCAACATGCTGATGACTTCTTCGAGCGGCGGCATAGTTCTGAGCAGGTCGCCGATGATTTTCAGGTCTACGAGGTCGTTCAAGATCCCCCTAGGATGACGTGCCCACACATTCCAGAGTGTAAGGTTTTGAAGCCTAGGCATAATCGGGCTTGGCTCTCCGGGTCTGCCATGGATGGTCCAGGCAGTTTCACGTGTGTCGGCCGGCTCCCCACAAACAAGTCTGAGGATTTTGAGTTGGGGGAAGTCCGACACTGGGATAATCTCCCTGAGAAACACACTCATCGGTGCAGGGAGTTCCGTGACGAGCACGAAGGTACGCCAACGAATCGAATGGATGACCAATTCCAGGAAGAGGGGCAGAAAACCTTGGCTCTGGTCAGCCTCCGAGGATAGGTTTCGGTCAGGGATGGTGAGCTTAATATCAAGCAGGGCGGTCTTGGAGTTGACTATCGACCTCTTCCAGTAGTCGAGTTGATCATTTTCTAGCGGGAATTTCGGGACGATGGCGGACCAGAACTCGGGAACGAAGGAAGATATGTTTCTAAACCCACGGGAGACTTGAGAGAGGGAGCGCCGGGAGAAAGGATCTAGCCCAGATCTCATGATATGAATGACGAGTTCGGCGGGGAGTTTGGTGATGGGACATTCGACAAGAGTGTCGGTACCGTAAGGCGTTTTTATCGTAGGGAGGATGCCGGTTAGCTGGTGGATCATCCCACCTTCCGGCTGGGGGGGAAGAATACACCGCATCTTTCTGTGTAATTAACATAAGCACCAAATAAAGGTGGGAATTAGATAGATTCGACTCACGGGTGGAGGAGAGAGAACAGACTCGGATGGGAGAGACGAAATAGATCCATAGAATCTCTTTTATAGCACAGGAACTGGAAGGTGGCAAAAGATCACCAGGTCGATTGGCGTCACAGAATGCACTCTCAAAGACGTCACAAAAAAGCATCCGAGACAAAGAGCATCGAAGACACGTCCCACTGTCAGAACCTCTTTGCCGTCTCCAGCAACCTGGCTGGGCTGCACCTCTTTGAGAGCCTTTCGTAGGGAGTGAATGACATGTAACCCAGTGATCCGCCACTATGTTTTGACCACGAGTGGCCAACGCCACAGTCAGTCCTTGGCCATGGTGGAAGAAAGCGTAGTGAGCGTCCTGTCGCATCGGCAGGATGGAACCAAATCTGTCCGAATGGCGTACACGAAAGACCTTCCTTATTTGGCATTACCCAATCACGACGCGATCGCGTTCAAATACAAAGGTGTCGTCCGCTCAGGCAACCGCAGCCTTGAGCATAAACCATCCAAAATCCTAAAATGGTCCTCCCACAATGGCTCTCCATAACATCCTCTGTCGGTGCGTCGAACCTGTGGTCTGTCTCGATAGGAAGTTGTCCCGATTGAGACTGCGCTGTAGGTATGGCGGTTGCCCCACCCCTGGTATATGCTGATCAGGCTTATTCCATTGTCAAGAAAAGGTGAGTGCCAACCGTCGTTCACTCTTTGGTAACCCTGCTTGACACAAATTACGCACAGGGACTCGACCGGGTTCTCTCGGGACGTCTGTGCAATCCTGTTTGTCCCACACGTTTCCGACTCGACATTCCAAGCCAGCTAACCATCTCATGCGATTGCTTGGCTCGTTTACCGTCTTTGTTCCTACTCTGTTGGAAAATCAAGCCTTATTGCTAATATCACGAGATGTTTCTTTTGGCTGGGGGATCAGTTCGAAACGCCGCTGCTGTTGCAATCGATACTCATGATTCTGGCCCAGGTACGTAATGTGTTTTATCCCACTCATCTGTGGAGTTTGGATTCAAGAATTGTTTAGCTTGCCTTACTCTACATCTGCATCCAATTCAACCCATATCCGAATCCAGAAAGTCACGGCTTATCAGCGCGCCCAATGTCGTTCTGGCAATGGCCGACGTACATTCAACACATCGAATTCCTTGCCGGACTCATGTGCGTATTATCCGCGTTACTCGCGGTCCAGGGTCTTGGTTAACACGGCGTGTAGTCTTTGTGAAACAATCTTATATCTAATCTTTGGGAGGTTCGATATATTCATCTCAATCTTGGGGTTCGTCGCCCTTGGATCGGAGAGCACTCTCCCCATCCCTCAATTGATCAGGTGGGAATCTACGTACTTGCATCCGTTTGTTCTATCGTTCTAAGCTGTCTCCCCGACCAGCAACTACAAGCAAAGATCATTATATGGCTTCCGCATGTCCGCTCTGATAGGATGGGTCGCAGGAGACTCATACAAGTCAGCGTAACACACCGTTTATCTATTCCGTGTATTAACTCCTTTCAGGGTCGCCTATTTCTTCATTCACGACTCCCCAATCCAGTTTAAAGTCTGTGCGATCTTCCAGCTCTCGGTTGATATGCGTAAGTAACCAAGTTCACACTGTGCTGGAGCTTGTTGCTCACGCGATAATCAGTGATCGTCGTTCAGAGAATAGTCTATGGCAATGCACCGCCGGATTCCACATTGTTGCCAACGGAGGATGATTTGGAGCAGGCGTTAGCTTTGAGCGAGGAGTGATGGCCGTACCTCGTGTCCTCGGTCGCATTCGCGTACGGTTCAATAGAAGTGCATGATCTTCGAATAAGATCCCTCAATTCTTTGATCGTCTAACCCTACGATCTCGATCGACGCGGTCTGCATATTGCATTTGGTATTATAACCTGATTGTCTCATAATACATCGTCCGTGCCTACTTGCTCTTGTTAGCCTCAGCCTCGTAGAATTTGACCAAATCCTGAACATCTTCCTTGCTCCCGAGGAAGACAGGGCAACGTTCATGGATATGAGTTGGTTGAATGTCAAGGATCCGCTTGGTTCCCGTGGTAGCGAGACCTCCGGCCTATATGGATATGTTAGTGACACCTTGCATATTTCCTATTGTAGGAGAACTTTACCTGCTCGATGAGGTAGGCCATGGGGAATGCCTCGTAAAGAAGCCTGAGTTTACCGCTCTTGTTCTTCCTGTCGTCGGGGTAACCAAAAATACCACCATACAACAGCGTTCGGTGAACATCAGCCACCATGGACCCGATATACCTAGCCGAATATGGCGCCTTGCCCGACGGCGGGAACTTAATCGAGTTGAGATAGTTGATCACCGGTGGGTAGAAGTAGACCGAATTTCCTTCGTTGAAGGAGTAAATCTTTCCCCGAGGCGGGATCTTGATCTACATGCCAATCAAAGAACGTCAGTCGGACCGAGAGAGGCGAGACAAGCGGTCTCGCTTGTGACGCACGTCAGGATGTGTGAGGATAAATTCACCAAGACCGGGGTCGAGTGTGTATCCATTCACACCGTTCCCTGTTGAGAGAATCAAGTTTGCCGAAGAACCGTACCTGGGGATCAGATGAAACATGAGAACATGGACCCCGATAAAGACAGACAGGAGTAATCACATGCAATAACCAGCAGCAACCATTTGGCTGCCCGGCTTGAGTACATCCTGGACGCTAATCTTGGAGTTTGGATCGCCCTGTACCGTGTGAAAACGTACATCAAGGCTCTCATTCAAAAGGAATTAAAGATAGCTGGGCTTACAATATGGTAGATACCAAAAATTGTTCCGATGTTTACTCCGGCGTCGATGTTGCTGCTACCGTCTAGGGGATCGAAGACAACGCAGTATTTCCCCTTGTAGCGGTCCTCGATGAAAATGGCCTCCTCGTTCTCTTCCGAGACGAGTATCGCAGTTTTTCCGGAGGCTCTGAGACTATTGATCATGATGTTGTTAGATAATACATCGAGCTTCTTCTGCTCCTCTCCCTGGACGTTTGTCTCTCCGGCCATCCCGATACTATGTGGAAGGTCAGTTACGAAGCAAGGAAATGAGACTGTTTGTCTAGTGACTTACAGATTAATGAGCCTAGCCCTTCGCACATTCGTAGCAATGAACTTGGATGTTGTGGTGATAGCAGTGAGCAGAAGTGTGAGGTCTCCGGTCGCTGTTGCTCCGAGACGGAACTGGTCACTCAGGACATGCCTGTGAGGGGCACATGACGTTATTTGCAGTTTCCCCGGAGGGTGCTATCTAGACGCAAACCTGGTCACGGTAACGATATCCGAGGTCATTGCGAGGTCATCACCCATGATTCGAGGAAGATGTAAAGGTCAGAAGCGGGTAGAGGGTAGAAGGATGGTGGATGTTACTGTCGCCGATATACTCCAAAGCGTAGATCCGGACGAGCGGGTTCACCTCGCCAGGAAGCGGAGCTCCGTTCCCACGATCCCTCCTCTCCGCCCAACCATCCTCATCCTCGTCCTTCCGCGTGTACCGGGCTGATGCTTGTCTCTGACGAAGGCTACAACCCATTTTACTGTTCTGTCGATGCTGCCACGTTCCTTCATAATCTCCGGCTCAAATTGACTCTTCATCGGCATCCTCATGATCACCACCTTAGGCATTCTTTTGCTTCATGTCTTCTTAGAGAGTGCGGCGATCTCGGATTTTTCGCACCTGGAGCAGACCTGCATGTTGCCACTGAGCAGAGTCTATCAATATCCCACCTTGATGCACCCAAATTGCCGTTGATCCCGACAAAGGCCGACGATTTTCTCATGACGCACGCTGATCGGCTCTGGATTCCCGTTTCATCTCCTTCCCCTCCCGGGTCTCCCTTTACCTCGAGTTCTACCAATGCTAGGCAGAAACTACTAGGCAACTACAGTGATCTCAGAGGCACGTCTTTGTGGGCGAAATCAAGTGATGATGTAAACTGCGGGAGCTTTGAACTCAGCGGCAAGGCGGACAAAATCAAATTCTCGGTGCCTGGTCTCGTCTACTCTCCGGTGGAGCCTGCGCTGGACAGATACAACCCTCAAGAAACAAAGGCTGACAGCTTGGTCGCGAGAGTACAGGAGCTCGAGGGTCTGTGCTCTGATTGGTTCTGGTTCTCTGGTTAACGCTACTGCTGGCAGTCGAACTTCGCGGACAGAGAATCGGATCCGAGACCCCCCGGAGTCTATACGTCTTGTCCGAACACCTGGACTTTCTGTTGCCCGGCATTCGACTATTGGAGCGATTGTCTGATATTCCAGACCTTGACCATCAGAAGATCGTCAACATCCTAGCTGAGGGTGGTTCGTCTGTCTGTCATCGTCGGTCAGCTGTTCACTAACTGAGCTCCTTCAGGTCACCTCAGTGATAGAATTCTTGATCTGTTCCGGTCTTCCGAAATACAGTTCTTGGACCTGGCGCCTTCCATGCTTGATCTCGAAGGTTTAAATCTTGCTAGCCGAAGCCTTCTAGACTGTACGCGTGTTTCTCATGTGCTTTGTTCCCGCGTTGATACGCGACAGCCTTCCGAAAACCAAACAGTTTCTTGTTCGTGTCTGAGATATCCTTAAGCGACACCCCCCTGCAAGATTTTGACATCGTCTCGATTCATCATCTCCCACGTCTCTCTATCCTCTGGCTCAACAATACCGGAATAGGGACTGAAGCGTTTGTCATGACTATTTTTTCGAGGCTAATTCGCCCGGCTCAATCCGTCTCCGATCTAGGATCTGCCACTTGGTCAGCCTACGGAGGACGTTGACAGAACTCTACATCGGCGCCAATCCTCGGGTGAACGATCATGTCGTCACATCGCTGTTGCTGCTGAGTAAACTATCCCGTCTTTCCCTTGTTGATACGGGCGTCAGTCTTCAAGGTCTCAGACACTTTGCCGTTTCCGTCGACGGAGCAGGACAGGCCTACCCTCGGGTTCACATCTCCCCTGAATGGATAGATTATCTGAGTAGTGAGCATCGTGACCGCACCCGAATCGGGATTTCTCTTTTTTTCTTTCTTTTTTTCTGAAGGCGTGTTTTCTGGAAAACGCAGGTCTGGAAAAACATTATCAGTTGGAGGTTGGACCACCACTTATCGACCACCCATCACGGTGCAGGAGGCTCTCCCTCGCCGCACTCAAAATTAACCTATCGCTGCAGGCGAAGTGTGATCCGGCGTTGTTGGAGACGGCAACTAAAGCGGAGCTAGCAACTCGGTTAGAGGATTTTTTATTGGTTCGGCGCGCGGACATGCTGTTGCGAGAGTTCGTTTTGGGTGCTGGCAGGGACACGGATGTCGAGTCTGAGGGGTCTTTCTGAAGGCTTTCACTTGTGAGTGTGTCCGTTCCGGAGACACCGTATCGCCTGTGTTTGGCACAAGGATCACACTCCGTGACCGGAGGCATTGTACACTGATACCGAATTTGGAACTGACGTGATAGTGTTCATCACAACAAATATTGTAAATGTCTTGTTCCTGTTAAATTTCACCGCCAGTCTCCCTTCTGTCCCACACGGCTCTCTTCTCCTAAAACGACGGCGAACGACTATCTTCCGTCCGCGAGGAAGGAGCGTGAACTCGACCGAACGAAGAGCAAGACGGGAGACGAACTGAAGACGTTCCGCCGGCTCCGTCTCCCGCGGATCCGTAAATAATTGCACCCGGTCCGCATAACTTTCCCACACGGCACAACCAGTTTCAGAACTGCCACTCCTCAGGTGAAGGTCGTCCACGAACCAGCTCGACGACGTCGAGCGTTTTCGCTGACCAGGCCGAATTCGACGCTGTCAGCATGGACCGTCCCACTGCGTCTAATATTCGGGTTGCCTGCGTTGCAATCGCTACCTACGAGTGAGCACTCTTCTCACCGTTTCTGTACCTCCCCGGAGGTTCGAAATCCGAATACTGACCGTTGGATTTTTCCCTCGCTTCCAGTTTCTTTCTTACGATACCAGCCGAGTGGAGGATCTATCGCAGCCCCCGAGGGCGGCAATTCGTTCGGTGGACATTGTCCCACACTTCATTCACGGTGGATGTATGGGTTGACCCGCGGTTCGTTTTAGGACATCTGCCTTGTTATTCTTCTTGGTCCGGTGAGTCTCATCCTTCTCCATCGCCTTTCCTCTAATCACAGAACGTTGCTCTCTCTAGTTATCTATCGGTCGTCCTCTTGATCGCTGGTTCCTGCACATTCTGGGCAGGAAAAAAACTTTCCGATGAGACTTGCCGCCAGCTCTCACTCTTTCAGGCGATTTTCAAATGTGCGCATGTCCCATCCGTGGATTCAACCCTCTGGCTGAAGTAATTGATAATTAGGTCTGCAAGCCATGGTTGTGAAGCTAATTATGGGTTGGAGGCATGTGCTTTCGCGATCCGCGAACACCAAGTGTCGTCCTCACCCCGATTGTTTCAACAGGACATATAATATTTCACAACGACGCAAACCTGTGTTGTACTTTCTCGCATCTCTATATATCGCGGTCGTCACGGTGTGGCTTTTTCTCTTTGATCGCACGTTCTTATCGAGTCGCTAACTCACCCCCCATTCGCAGGTACAATGGTTTACAATTTTCTACAGGCGCAAAGGTACGTGGTCAAACTCCAGCACAGCCCCATTACCTATCTGACAGGTCTTTTTTGGTTCCGCCAGTCACGCGGCCAGGGGTAAGTACTTACGGCATCCGATCCATTAACTGATATTTATCTAAAAATGCCTCTCTAGGGGGAGTGAGTCCTTAACGCTGCACCACACCACCTGAGTACTCACTCTTGAATTTCTAGGTGTTCGACGGCCAGTGATGACGGCATCCAGTGGGTGTTTTATCTGTGCTGTGTGGTTTGGGACGCCGCAACCTTGCTCGTCTCCCTATTTTATCTATCCCGGATACGGACGACGTCGCCTCTGTAAGCCCCTTTCCAGTTTTTATTATTCAGCTTTCATCAGCTTACGTTTGCACAGCATGACCAAACTGACCCGAACGTGAGTCCATTTCGCTTGATGCCTGACAAGGTGGCCCTTACTCCTCGGCCGCAGCATGTGTGTTGATGGTCTGGTATACTTCGTCGCTATGACCGCAATTAACGCATTGAACATGCTTATCTTACTCAACTTGGGTAAATCCCCCGTACAGGGAACGTAAGTGTCTGTTCTGCTTTAATCGTCCCTGGATTTTCTCACAAGGTCATAGCCCGGTTACAGCTTATACCGCATCATGGATCCTGAGTCAGTGGATACTAATCAACCTGAATAGTACGTGGCTCTCTTATTCGGAGGTTTGAGTGACTTTTTTGACAGTTTCGCAGATTCAGCCTCGGAGAAAAGGAACGGTACAACGAACCGAACACGGACAGTGACCGTCTCTGTGTCGAACTCGGCGGAGGAGCTGGGGATGGAAGTCACTTCGCGAATACGCTCCGTCCAGGAACAGGCCGGACTCAGTTCCCGAAACCCGGGACAACGCTACCGCCAGCGAGTTCGTGGGACAGTCCAGAGTACATCTGGCGAATTCCTCGATAGCGTTATCGAGGTCGACATCGGGCCCCGATCCACCGTTAAGAGTCCCAGCGATGAGGCGAACCAGAGCGGGCCAAGTCGGGAGTGCAATGATCATGGTGACGATGATTCCTTCTTCGACTTGACAACAGACAGTGGTATTGGCGCGAATCGTAATCAATTCCCTCGACAGAACGAGGGTCCACTCATGACCACGAGAAGATTCTGAACGCATTCCTTCGGGCAAGCATGATCTTAATATTGTTTGGCCCCTTCTTGGATGATTTCAGTGGGTTTTCATCCCCACCTTAACTCGTACCCTCACCCCCCTCTGCCGCTTTATTTCCCTCTCCTCTCCTCTCCTCTCCCCTCGCTCGTTTCTCGACCCCATGTTAATGTTCGATTGCTTGCTTGCTGCTGTCGATAAACCTTCTTTCTGCTGTCTTGGATCACTCCCACACCCGTACCGACCCTCATTTCTTCTAACCTTCTCCGATCACCTACCATGCGC
>Ga0307512_10004335_pt1 | contig 15644 bp, 18 predicted proteins | sample 14_EM_MG_FD_200267 | JGI IMG/M metagenome (GOLD analysis project Ga0307512, IMG submission 200267) | Populus trichocarpa ectomycorrhiza microbial communities from riparian zone in the Pacific Northwest, United States - 14_EM | ecosystem: Host-associated > Plants > Roots > Unclassified | place... | reverse complement strand
CATCCCCCTCTATCTCGCCATGTCATGATCATGAGTTGGCACCGAGTTTAGCATACACCGAGTACAGCATACACCGAGTACAGCATACACCGAGAACAGCATACACCGAGTACAGCATACACCGAGTACAGCATACACCGAGTACCCAAGATTGATAGTCTTCCCTTCATTCTCATGATTACAAGTTGACCCCTGAATGTAGCTTCAGGTTCCGGCGTGCCTTCCTACACGATCGACCGCCATCAGCCAGCTCTCCCTGACAGCTCACAGGTAAAGTCACCTTGTCACATTCCCACGGTTGCGAGTTAACTAACTGATGAAAAGAGTCTGAGCACCCGGCGCGCCGTCCATCGACTGCCTCCCAGTACTCGTCCAAACTCGCTCGATTACGGCCTGCATGTGCATCTCCAAACTCGCTCAATTACGGCCTCCAAGTGTATCTCCAAACTCGCTCGATTACGGCATCCAAGTTCGCACGATCATGACCTCCAAGTGCATCTACACACTCGCTCGATCACTGCCTCCAAGTGCATCTCCAAACTCGCTCAATCACAGCCTTCAAGTGTATCTCTAAACTCGCCCGATTACGGCCTCCAAGTGCATCTCCAAAGTCGCTAGATCACGGCCTCCAATTGCATCTCCAAACTAGCTCGATCGCGGCCTCGAAGTGTATCTCCAAACTCGCTCGATCACGGCCTCCAAAGTGCTTCTCCAAAGTCGCTCGATCACAGCCTCCAATTGCATCTCCAAACTCACTCGATCGCGGCCTCAAAGTGCATCTCCAAACTCGCTCGAGCACGGCCCCGGAGTTTATCCCTGTGTTCACTCGATCGTCATTTTCAGGCGCACCTCGAATTGCTCTCAAGCACCGCCTGCAGCCAGTCCAGATATACCGTGTGTAGATGGGTAGCTATATAGATACATAGATACATAGATGGGAACTCAAACTGAATACATGAGTTTAAGAATCGTTGAACGATAAGTAGTAGCTATGATTTCCAGGCCCACCAGCAGTGTTCCCAAAGAAGATGTTGTTTTCCCAGACTGCTCTACGGTGATTCGAGGTGCTCCCAGACTGGTCGCCGGCGCTCCAAGGTTTGTCCCCGGCGCTCCCAGGTGCTCCCAGGCTTCTCGTCGGCGCTCCCAGGCTTGTCGCTGGCGCTCCCAGTCACTCTGAAGGCCGGCAGGAATGCCCTCCGAGGGTCTGATACTCTCCTGAAATTGATCCATCTAAGTTTACACTCCACATCCTCTCAGACACTTCTGGAGGCTTCCAGTAACTAAAATACATTTTGCTGATGCAGCCGTTCTCTTTTGCTTTCAACAACAGATACGTTAGTAACCAATAACTGATAAATTGGATTCCTGTCAACACAATGGGCTTATACGAATTAATCCTTATGTTGACCACAGTTTTTGTCTCAGGGCACATAAGAGTCGGGATTCGTATGTTCTGAGTGGTGCGGAAAACTCTCCGTTGAATATATTGCAAAATAATTCAGTCGTAGAATACTATATATTTGTCTGTAATAAAGTATAGTCAAATTAAGGGTTCTGTCATTTCCTGCAATCAATAAACCGTTATGTACCCGGTGGGTATATAAGTGGGCAATCCCACTGCCTTGTGGTGACACGAACCTATTTTTTGCTAATGGGCTTCTGCTAAGCTTGTATTCATATGAGGTATCGCCAATAGCAACAGTGTCGCATTAACAGCCTAATACCTTGATGATGTAGTTAATACTCTTTAAAGGTAGAACTCCACCATCAATGGTAGAAAGCAAGGATGATAGGGCAGTTACGTATGTGCACTCCAAATCAGGCTTTGGCAGTCTTAGCATTGATGAGGGTGTGGATCATCTGATATACATCAGCTATACCGACACGGAGGAAGGACATTCATAACCTACTATCAAATATACAATCTACACTAAGATTTATCTCCGGATACCTATTGACCTTCTCGACCTGGACGTTGTTGTTGTTGCTTTTTCTTACTGTATGCACTCTTAATAGAGTATGACAGGACCTGATCTCCCCTCCGCCTCCGGGCTAGCCAGCTGGATGGCGGAGCTCCCCTCTGCTACCCTTCATCCCCGCTGACAAATGAAATCTCAAAGAAAGACCAGAACAGAAAGACAAAAAGACAAAGGAAAAGAAATGAAAGGATATATGCCCGCAGCTGCCGCTCCTCGCACCTGAGTCCGCCTCCTTGCCCGCTCCATCCCTCCATTCACTTGGGCGGGAACTTCCCAACTTCAGTAGCCGCCAAGAAGTCCATCACGGCTTGAGCACACCCATCCCTTGAAAACAGCCCAGAGATCTGCATGTGTCGGCATCTGCCTGCATTCCAGCCCGTCACCTTTCCCACCGCCTTCCATAGCATTGTTGGCTCGGCTCTCCAATGGCTGTAGTGGCGGAAGAGGTGTTCCAGAGTCTGGGCTGCCGTCCTGCCTCTGCCGCCGCACCACCAGCATTTGTCGTCCACTCAATGGCCAAACCCTTTTAGGTAGACTCCAGTGGGTGCATGCACGGACTTCAGTCTGTAGAACCTGGCGGGCAGCGATTTTGCGCTTGACATTGGGATGGATTTCTTGCCCCCCGCCTTGCCCTTGAGTCTGTAGCCGAAGTGCTTGCTGCGGTTGCTGGCTTCCAACTCCGCACTGGCTGCTGACCTTCCCTCGGAGATTCGTCTGCCCATAGTCGAGGCCGAGGTGTATGGCCGCTGTCACTCCCTCTCCCCCGTTGCCTAGCGGGCTATGTTCACCTGGCGTTCCGCATCTTCGTTGCCGGGGATACCAGAGTGTCCCGGGACCCAGTGGAACTCGGTTTTGATGCCGTGGGCGAGGAGCGCCTGCGCCCTTCGATTGATCCGTCTTGCCAGCCGCTGTCCCAGGCCTGGCTCCGGATGTCCCATCCGCCGAATGGCGGCTGGTGAATTGTTCAGGACAACCACAGTCTAAACCCTTTGGCTTTGCAGTGTTTCTCTCTTCTCGATCGTCACCTCGAGCGCAAGTCCGATTGCCCACCATTCGGCGTCAAAGACCTCCATTCGTCCAGTGCCCAGATAGCTGCGGCGGGACCTCCACTCGGCTCTGTTCTTGCATACTGCCGTGGCTCCCACTCGGCCTTCATCCGAGCACGATCCATCTGGCCAGCACATCCAGACTCGTGCTCCTACTTTGGCCTATATTTTGTTGCCCCGCGCAGCACTGCTCTGTTGGCTGTGGTGGTGTTGTCCAGTAGGACGGTTTTGGCCTCTGACTCTTCGCCCGTGGCCGGCCAGCTCATGCCATTGGTCACCCGGCCATGCTGGTGCTCTTTCTTCACTGCTCTGCACACCGGGGTCCCGGAAGAGGCATTTGGTGTACTTTCCTTATTGTGTTGGTCCACGCGTTTGCTAGCCTCACTGCGAAATGCTGCTGTCTGGACTCTAAGATTACTGGCGCGGGTATAAGCACTGAGTCTCGCATTAATGCTCCCCGTGGGTTCGTAGGTAGCGCGCCAAGGATAGATCTGACTTGTCGATTGAGGAGAAGCTGGAGGTCCTCTCGCCTGCCTTATTCAGTGGGATCCCAACTGATCTCGGTCCCATATAGCGCGATAGCCTGGACGTATGCTATATGGATGGCCCTTAGGCTCTGTGGTACTACCCCATACGTCTTTGTGAGGGTTCAGAGTCTAGCTTCAGCTGCCCTGGGTTTGTTCATGCATCTGTTGTGGTGCTCCTTGATCGTCAGGTGCGCGTTCATGCAGTCCCCGAGTCAGTGAGTCGCTGACCGTTATCTTTGCTGTCAGTTTTGGCCGGAGGTGTTTCTTTTGGCCTCATCGGCAGGTGAATAATGCCGCCTCCGTTTTTGCGGTGTCGAACTGTAGCCCTCGTCTGCTTGCCCATTCAATGCTCTTCGCTGCGCATCTCTTAAGTATCATGACAACCTGGTCGATATCGCTTGCATTCGCAACCCAGCCAAGGTCGTCCACGAAGGATAGCCCTTCGGCTTCCGATAGATACTCTTCAACCCATTTGATCAGTCCTGAGGTATAGATTGCAAAAAGTATCGGTGACACAGGTGGGCCCTGCGGAACCCCTGCTTCTACTGGGTGTTCTTCCATGCCATTGCCTTCGATTATTATCTCCACCGCCCGTTCTGAGAGAAAGCTCTCTCTCCATCGTATAAGGTCTCCATTCGTTTGCCTGACCTTCATTATGTTGACTAGCCTTTCAATTGCCACGCTTGGGAAGGCTGCCTTAATGCCCATGAGAAGCACGCCCGTTATATGGCCGTTTGTCCAGGCTGCATGAGCTTGATCGACCATAATGGCCGCTGCATCGATGGCTGACCACCCCTTCCTGCTTCTGAATTGTCCGTCGCTAAGCAGCCCTCATCTCGCAGCCGCCTCTGACAGCAGCTCAGGGACTACTTTTTCGACCACTTTTCCCATGCAGCTAAGTAGTGGTATGCAGTGGTAGGCCTTCAGCTTTATATAGTCATCTTTGCCAGGCTTGCGAATCACCACCCCACTTGCCCGCTTCCATACCGCTGGGTGCCTTCCCGTGTGAATGGCCGCTCTCGTCAGCCCCACGATCCTCTCTTTGTCCCACTTCCACATTAGCCGTATGGCGCCAAAAGAGAGCTTGTCTGGGCCCGGAGCTTTTTTGACTAATTGAGAGTGTAAGGCTCGCTCAACAGCTTGCTCGGTGACGCGCGTATGTGCTCTCCCCGCTGGTGTGAACTCATAGTACTGGTTGTTGTCATTTCGGGGGGTCAGACTCGCACCTCAGCATCTGCTCCTTCTCCGTGGCTGTGTTTGCCAACTTGCCTTCTCTGTCCGGTAGGGCCTCCCTGGTCATGCCCATCCGAGGGTTGGTGTATCGTGCTGCTCTCCACACTTTGGTTCCCATGAGGTTGTGCAAGTACTCACTGCACATTCCCCTCTTGGATTGCCGAATCGACTGCTGGAGCTTTGCTTTCGCACTGCTGGCCTCCACCGAGTTTGGTCTTCTTTTGTCTCTTCCAACAGCTTTTCTTCTTGCTTTGATGTCGGCATTCCACCACCTCTTTGATCTGGTGCAGATTCTGATCTTCTTTGCTGTGGCGTTGAGGACGCTGCTCATTGCTTCCTGACACTATGTGGCCTTGTGCTCCACCTTGTCTGCTGTGCACTCTGCACTCAGGTGAGCCCTGTCATTCGCTAATTTCCTCCATTACTTCTCTGCTGCTTCGAAGTCTTTCTCCGTCGTTGAAGCTAAATTCCACCCAACTACCCTCTCGTGATCCGCCTCTTCCTGCCAGTCCGCTTCCACCTCCCATTCTATGACCTTGTGGTTGGATCCGGTGGCATGGTCATCCTCCAGTATGGTCCATATCATTATCTGTCGGTTCACAAAAGTCAAGTCAAGGACCGACTCACCATTGGGGTCCCCTCATGTCCAGTAGTGTGTGGATCGGCCATCATATCGAAGTTCAAGTCCATTCTCATCGATCACTCCTTCCCAGAAGGCAGCATTGCGCCAGGCGCGGCACCTTGGGTCGCATCGACTGCTGTGGGTGTTAAAGTCTCCCGCGAGGACAGTTCCCCCTTGCCGATGTAAGGTCGCGTACGACGGCGCTCGGCAGTATAGGGATATGATATGGTATACGGTTGCACATGGGCCCGAGCGAGATTCAGTGTAGAAGTATGTGGTATGATATTCGGTACGGCGCTAAGTCTCAGTTGCCATGTCAATGGAAGGTTGGCGGTTACCCGGCACTGGACACCTCACTTGACCGGCCGGCAACCCTAACCACGCACGCTTGACAACGCCGTTACATCATCCCCCTCTTTTAGGGCAGAACTCCCGGGCTGCTATGTACAAAGTGTAACAAGAACATCCTGCATATACGCTCGTACGATTCTGTAAGTCCAACAACTGATCCGTACCTCCAGGGTAACCTTCCGGCGCACGGGGAAACTCCACCTCCAATTCACTGGATTTCCGGAGGTGGTAAAACCAGTGCCGATGCCATTTGTACTGGACCGGGTCCTGACAATAGAATAAAGAAGGAAATGCCCAATTTGACCTCGTCTCCATTTCTCCATTCCTGTCAATTCCTCCACTTACGAGATCCGACTTCCTTCATCTCCGCGGCTTATTCAGTTGGTCTCAGTGGAACTGGTCGATTAGTTCACGAGAATTCTCGAGGTTTTCGAATGGCTTCCAGCTTGTGCATATGTGGCTGTATCCGGCCCACTGAAGGAGGTAGTGTAGCTTCCGGTAACGATGCTTAGAGTCAAGAATCCATTCGACCTCCCATTCATCCATATCGTCGACTATTACTGGATGTGGTTCCAAGGATGATTGTCCTACGACCGGCGCTGTGTAGTCATCGAGCTGCGACACATGGAAGACATTGTGATTCTGCATTGTTTTCGGCAAGTCAAGTTTGTAAGCATTCTTATTGATGATCTTACTTACCGTATACGGTCCGGTGCGCTTGTAGTCCAGCTTCGTTGACGGTCTAGTCGTTTGGAAGTGGCGGGTCGAGAGCCACACTTTGTTCCTGACTTCGAAACTCCTGTCCTTTCCGCCAGAGTATTTTGATTGCCGTGCCTGGGCTTCCAACAAGCTCTCCCGGAGAAACCGGTGAATCTCTTCCATTCCCGATACCGTTGCGTCCGCCGCTATTTCAGACCTCATATTTGATGGGGATTTCAGTGGCTTGAACTGCATTGGCGGGTGGTAGTGGTAGTTGGCCCAGAATGGCGTCATTCGCATTGAGTGGTGGATGGAATTGTTGTAAGCAAACTCTGCAAAAGGTGACAGTTCTACCCAGTTGTCCTGCTCGTAGTTGCAGAAGGCCCGTAAGTACTGCTCCATCGTCTGATTTTGTCGCTCCATCTGGTCATCGGTCTGTGGATGAAATGCGGTCGACATCCTGTGATTGATGCTTAGGTGAGAGCAGACTCATCTCCAGAATCGGCTGGAAAACTCCTTCCCTCGATCGGTTACAATATTGTGTGGTACGCCAAGTTTGCAGATCACGTGCTCGAAAAACATTCGTGGCAGCTCTGGTGAGTCGTTATCTTCCCTGCAAGGGAGGTAGATTGCCATTTTTGTCAGTCGATCCACGATTACCAAGGTTCCTGTATACCCGGAGGCAGTTGACTCAGGGAGGTCCGTGACGAAGTCCATGGTAACTCCTTCCCAAGGTCGTGACGGTGGCGTTAGCGGCATGTTTGTGCCGTGATGGGCGTGTTGTGGTGCCTTGATTCGGTGGCATAGTTCGCATACGGCGATGTATTTTTGTATGGTGGCATCCATTGTTGGCCAGTAGAAATCCTGAGATACTAATTTGGCGGTTTTAAGCGCTCCGAAGTACCCTGATTCTGGATTGTCGTGGAAAAGGCTTATCACTTTGTTGCGAAGCAGGTCATCCTTTGGTATATATATTCTTCCTTCGTGAGTGAGAACACCGGTAGTGACTTTCCACTACTAACTCGAGTGGTGCTCTAGTTCATCTATTCTTGGCAGATCAGGAATATCGACGATTGGGGTGCCGACAATCCTGCGCTTCCCGTCGCCAGCCCACGCGTGGATAGCCTGGGCTGTTTTGATTTCCTGAAGTAGGTCATTGTACGATTCAACCGTGTTAGTCACCAAGTTTTCCAGTAGCCTCGCAGTCTGTCTCAGGTAGCCTAACTCATAGTTGGGCCTTCCTGATGGTCCATCGGCCGGGTTCTTGTTGCCTTCCAAGTGTTTGATGACAAAGTCGGAAGAGGATAGGATTTCCTCCCACCTTGCCTGTCTTCGGGAAAGCACTTTGGAGGTTTGGAAATACTCCAGATTCTTATGATTGCACTGGATCAGGACCTTGTGATTAGCGCCCTCAAGATAGTGTCTCCATTGTTTCATTGTCTGGAAAATCGCCAAGAGCTCCCGAGGGAACGTGTCGTAGTTCCGTTCTGCGGGGCGCATATTCTATAGTAGAAATTGACTGGGCGAAGAATCCCGATTTCGTCGTACTGGTTGAAGATGCCGGCGATTGCGAAGCCGCTTGCATTGTTCTGCAGAATGATCGGTTTTTGCTGGTTGAAGTGCTGGAGGATCAGTGCTTCGGTAAATGACTTTTAGAGCTTTCGAAATGCGAGTTCGGCATCACGAGTCCATTCTCACTTCCGTGAGCTCTGTGTCTTTAGCAAGTTGTATACAGGAGCCGTCACCTTTGCATATTTGTGAATGAATCTTCTGCAGAAGTTTGCAAAGCCGAGGAGCACTTGCACATTCCCAACTGATTCCGGGGTCGGCCAGTCCTCAATCGTCGATATGCGGTCTGACTCCATCCTGATCACATCCCAAATGATGACCAATCCGAGAAAGCCGACTTCCCGAACTCCGAATTGGCACTTTTCGGTCTTGCAATATAGCCTGAATTCCTGTAGGCGTTTCAGTACTTTTCGTACGTGGTCTTTGTGCTCCTTCGCATTGGTCGTGTAGATGAGTATATCGTCAAGGTAACACATGGTGAAGTCGTCAATAAAGTGCCGTATGCAATCGTTGATGTAAGCCTGAAACGTAGCCGGTGCGTTTGTCAATCCGAAGGGCATAACTTGCTATTTGAACTGACCCCAGCGGGTTCGGAATGCAGTCTTGAATTCGTCTCTTTCTGTGATTGGGATGAGGTGGTAGGCATTACGGAGGTCCAACTAAGTGAAGATTCGAGCTTCGCGCACTTGATCGAGTAGTTCTGATATTAGCGGGATGGGGTATCTATTTTTTACCATGCCCAGATTAAGAGCTCGATAGTTGACACACAACCGTAGTCCTCCATCTTTGTTCGTTGCAAACATGATTGGCACAGCGGCCGGGGATGATGACGGCTGAATGAAGCCGCTTGCCAGGTTCGTTTCGATGTAGGCCTTGAGCATCTTCCATTCGAATTCTGAGAGGTTGTAGATCCGCCCATAGCGTAGTTTGTACCCGGGTTCCAGATCGATCGCGTGGTCAGTTGGCGTATGCGGAGGGCGTGTCTTGGCCTTTACCTTCCTGAAGACCTCCACGAAATCTTGATAATGTGCTGGGATGTGACCCCCGTCATCTGTCATTACCATCTCCGCATTTTCTATGTCTATTCCTGTTTTCATTAGCCTTGTCTGCATTCTGCATTGTAGCATGCATGGCAGGTGGAGATGGGTAGGGGTGCCGCGATAGCTGGATCAGACGGTTCGTCACAATAGGACCAAGCCCAGTCGACCAGTTTCTCCTTCCGTGTCTCGGCAAGCCAGTAGCAGTGATTCAAGCACCGTCACTGTGTCACTCTTCTTCTGCAACAACCGCCGCTGCTCCTGCTCGCGCATTCAGCATCCTGGGGTTTCCCTCACCTTCGGTGATGCCTTCCAGAGATGCTCCCAGCAACCCTTGACATTCTCCAAGTCGTATGGTGAATGCCTCGACCACCTCCTCACTAGCTAAGAGATAATCGAATGCCGTAGCCCCGAGTAGTTGTATATCCGGGGGAGGATCAACATTTGTATTTTGTTCACCGCGTTTCGGCAGAGGACTTGCGTGATCCGCTTCTGGAATTTTTGCCCCTTACGGTACGTTTGGCGTTCGCAGGGCTGCCAATTGACCTTTAGTCCAGTCGATGTCCGGGTTTCTTGCCTTGAACCATTCCAAGCCCAGGACTAGGTCGTATGCCTTCATTGGAACGACTAAAACGTCCGATTTGTCAACCGGTTTAAGGTGTTCAAAATACTGAACCAAGAGACTTGCCTTTCGGCTCTCCTTTGCAGACATCATCACTTGGCCATTGAGACCCTGGCTGGAGGTGAATGCTGGTTCGTGGGGCAATTAGAGTATCCTGAGTAGGCTCGGTGATATAAAGATGCTCGTTGCACCGCAGTCGATAAGTGCTTTGACTCGCTGCATGTTGCCATGTATGTTACGTTCAAGGACTGCATGGACGATATGCGCCGAATCCAGTCTCTCTTTGCCGCATAGGTATTGGCTTGACATCAGAGCCCGACCTCCCAGAATGACTTGTGATTTAAGGTGATTCGGTGGGGTTGTATCTCGTACAAGGTTGCAAATAAGGCTCGGATTCCCAAGTTTTCCAATCCTAACTCCGTATCGTCCAGCATCTCCCGTCGAGTTAGATATCGAGAGAGGTACACTAGTTTTTTTGATGCTGCATGTCTAATGACTTTTGGCGTTTAATTTGTTTACTGTCATGGCCGCTGCCGCTATTGCTGGAGTTCTGTTCTGGTGGGTGTGTCTTGCCGTATTTGGTACAGAGGTAGGTTTTGTGTTCTCCGCTGCCGCAGCGGGTGCATTGCCGGTTTGCCTTTCGGCTTTTGTAGGCTTCCTTTGAAAGCCACGCCGCTGGTGTTAAGTTGGCCCAGCAGTCTCCGCCAGACTTATTGGAATTGCCCGATTTTGAATTACCGCCGGAGTTATTTGAATTGCCCGAAGTGTTATCCGCAGGTTCGGAGATGGATGGTCGGAAATTATTTTTCATATCGCCGCCTTTCTGAGACTCCCCTGCTTCCCTTTGTTGCTGCTGTTGTCGTCCGGGCTTCTTATCGTCCGATTTGAACTCCGAGGCCGCCGCACAGTCGAACAGTTGGTCAAGTGTGTCGACTCTGTCTTTGCCACTGGAGATCCAAGGTCTGACTTTCGTCTTAAGTGCGAGCCGCAGGCCCACCCATGGCATGTCCTATAGGACCACTTCGTGCGTTATAAGGCTCCAGCCGGCTTTTCTCCAATTGCGTTTTAGGTGGTTGGCTTAAATTCGGACTGATTCGTTTGGTAATTGCTGGTACTCCTGCCTGGCTTTTGTCGACGAATTGAGACGTCAGTCTTTATCTCCGTACATCATTGGAAGCTCGTTCGCGAAGAGTTCGAAATTCTCTAAATACGGGTCCTTGGCCTCTCGTAGGTCGCTAGCACACTCGGATGGGTCCGTATTTTCCGTCTGTCGCTGAGTCGTATCTGGGTGGTTATTCCAGGTGTCGAGAAAAGGGACTGCATACTTGACTTGATCGGGACCGCCTCTTGGGAATTGGTGCTTATGGGATGCATAGTTTGATCATACTGTTTGGAGGAACTTATCCAGCTCTTACGCCCCGCCTCAGTACAATAAGGGGTCCACCATCTTAAAGATCTTGGACTGATTTCCGGGATTCTCCGGTCTGTCAATGGTTCGGCTGCGGTCGAGTTCGGTGAGCATTCGGGTTCTCTCCTCCTTCCATTCGGCTTGTTGTTCGAATAGGAGTTCAAGTAGCATCCGGTTCTGTACAAGCATCTCCTTTTGGTCGTCTTCGGTTACCTTTCACAAAATGTCCTCTCTGAATCGAATATCATCGCCCTCTGGTAAGGTTGAATCATCTTCGTCTTCGTCTTCATCTTCATCATCTGGATCGCGGGCTTCTTCGTGACCTTGAGTCTCAGCTGGATCATCATCATTGATTTCATCTTCTGATAGTACCGAGACGCGGCGTGTAGGAATAGGCGTGATTCGGCTGAGCGATGCTCGAAGGGCTTCAATGCTCGCACGCGTGTTAGGCATGCGCAATTGGCTTCTGTGTATTCTCGTTGGAGGCATGGAGGGTAATTGGCTGTAACTGTTGATTTCGTGACTGTCGCGACGCGTCAATGAAAGGGGTAAATTCGCGTGACCTCGTCAGCGAAACATATCCGATTTCTGAAAAGATGGAATATAGTGGAAGGGCTCGTACGCCGGCGCTCGGCAGTATAGGGATATGATTGTAAGGGAGCGTATGCCCGCGTCCGGCTGTGTAGGGATACGGCTGATAATATGGTATACGGTTGCACATGGCGCACGAGTGAGATCAAGTGGAGAAGTAAGTAGTAAGATTTTCGGTAAAGATCTAAGTGTCATGGCGATGACTATATGAGTGCAGTTACCCGGCGCTGGACATATCACGTGCCGCGCCGTTACATTATCCCCTCTTTTTAAGGCAGAGCTCCGGGGCTGCCAACCCCCGTACATACAACGAAATTCAAAACTAAACGCCCGCGTACGTCCTCGTACGATCACAAAGTCCCACGCCCGATCTCGTACCATTCGGTAGTCATTCAGGGGCTCCGGCGCACAGGGAAACTCCACCTCCAGTGGTAGGTGGTAAAAACCCGTGCCGAGGCCATTTGTACCGGGCCGAGATCCAAAAGAAGAGAAGGGTATAAGAAACAAAAGAGACATCCCAAGACCTCCTATCCTCCATCATATTACCGCCGTGGCTTGTGAGGATGATCTCGGTGAAAGTCGTTGATCAGCTCCTGGGCATTCTCGAGGATTTCGAACGGTTCCCAACTCGTACGTATATAATTGTAGCCGGCCCACTGAACGAGGTAATGTAGCTTCCGGTAGCGCCGCTTCGAGTCTAGGATCCGATCGACCTCTCACTCCTCCTCGAGATCGTCGACTATGATTGGGTTTGGCTCTGATTGTGGCTGGCCTGTGACTGGAGGAGTGTACCAATCGAGTTGCGATACATGGAAAATGTGTTGATTCCGCATCGTCTTGGGCAAGTCTAATTTGTAAGCATTCTTATTGATGATCTTACTTACCGTGTACGGTCCAGTGCGCTTGTAGTCCAGCTTCTTTGATGGTCTGGTCGTTCTGAAATTCCGAGTTGAAAGCCACACTTTGTCTCCAACCCCGAAAGTCATCTCTTTCCCGCCGGCGTACTTGGATTGCCGCGTTTGAGCTTCGAGCAAGTTTTCTTTGAGGAGCCGGTGAGTCTCCTCCAGGCCCGCAGCCATTGCATCGGCCCGTATTTCTGTCCGCAAGTTCGATGTGACCTTTGGTGGTTTAAACTGCATTGACGGGTGGTAGTGGTAGTTGGCCCAGAACGGCGTCATGCACGTTGAGTGGTGGATAGAGTTGTTGTATGCGAACTCGGCCAGCGGCAAGAGTTCGACCCAATTGTCCTGCTCATAATTGCAGAAAGCCCGTAAGTACTGCTCCATGGTCTGGTTCTGTCATTCCGTTTGGCCGTCGGTCTGCGGGTGGAAGGCGGTGGATAGTCGGTGATTAATGCTCAGATGAGAGCAGATTCGGTTCCAGAATCGACTGGTGAACTCGTTCCCGCGATCAGTGACGATATTGTCCGGAACGCCACGTTTGCAGATCACGTGTTCGAAAAACAAACGTGCCAATTCCGGGGAGTCGATAGCTTTTCGGCAGGGGAGGTAGGTCGCCATCTTTGTCAATAGGTCGACTATTACCAAGATCCCCGTGTACTTGGAAGCAGTTGACTCGGGAAGGTCGGTAACGAAGTCCATCGTGACTCCCTCCCATGGTCGAGAACGCGGTTGTAACGGCATGTTGAGTCCATGCCAGGTGTGGCGTCGTGCCTTGATTCGGTGGCATAACTCGCAGCCGGCGACGTATTTCCGTACCGTAGCATCCATCGCGGGCCAATAGAAGTCTCTAGATACTAATTCAGCAGTTTTAAGAGCTCCAAAGTGGCCGGATTCAGGGTTGTCATGGACAAGACTTATCACTTGGCTGCGGAGTGTGTCATCCGCCGGTACGTGTATCCTCCCTTCGTAGGTCAGGGCTCCTGCGGTGACTTTCCATTCTTTGCTCGAGTCCTCAGCCTGTCTCGGCAGGTCAGGGAGTCCGACCATTGGAGTACCGACGATCCTGCGGTTCACGTCGGCAGCCAACGAGTCGGAGTCCTGGGCTGTCTTGATTGCTGGGAGGAGTTCATCGTACGGTTGCACAGTGGCTGCCAGCGTTGCCAATAGTCGTGCAATCGGTCTCTCGTATCCAATCTCGTAGTCAGGTCGTCTTGACGGTCCATCTGCCGGGTTCTTCTTGCCCTCTAGGTGTTCGATAACAAAGTCATAGGAGGACAGTATCTCTGCCCATGTAGCCTGCCTTCGGGAAAGCACTTTGGAGATTTGGAAATATTCGAGGTTCTTGTGATCGCACTGCACTAGGATCTTATGATTTGCGCCTTCGAGGTAGTGTCGCCATTGTTTCATCGTTTCCACGATCGCTAGGAGCTCCCGATCATACGTGTCGTAGTTCTGTTCGGCAGCGGAGCATTTTCGGGAGTAGAAGTTGACCGGTCGGAGGATCCCGAATCCGTCGAACTGATTGAGAATGCCGGCGATTGCGAAGCCGCTGGCATCGGTTTGCAGAATGATCGGCTTTTGCGGGTCGAAATGTTGGAGGATCGGTGCGTCAGTAAAGGCCTTTTTTAGCTTCCGAAATGCGAGTTCGGCATCCCGAGTCCACTCCCATTTGTATCTGGGTTGGTTCGACTTCTGGCTGTGTTTAGTTGTATCTGCAGTCTCTCCTCGTTTCAGTAGCTCTGTCAGGGGAAACGTAACCTTTGCGTATTTCCGGATGAATCGTCGGTAGAAGTTCGCAAATCCAAGAAGCACTTGTACATCCCGAACTGACTTCGGGATTGGCCAATCCTCGATCGTAGATATCCTGTCTGATTCCATACCGATCCCTTCCGAGTTGATGACAAATCCAAGAAAGCCAACCCCCGAGACTCCGACTTCTCACTTTTCGTCTTTGCAATAGAGGCCGAATTCCCGCAGTCGTTCCAGCACTTTTCGTACGTGCTCCTCATGATCCTTTTCGTTGGTCGAGTAGATGAGTATGTCATCGAGGTAGCACACGGTGAAGTCGTCGATATAAGGCCGCAGGCAGTCGTCGATGTAGCCCTGGAAGGAGGCCGGTGCATTTGTCAATCTGAAGGCCATTACCCGGTATTCGAATTGGCCGGAGCGGGTTGGAAATGCCGTCTTGTACTCGTCGCCTTCTTTGATGCGGATGAGATGGTAGGCATTCCGGAGGTCCAGCCTGGTGAAGATCCGAGCTCCGCGCACACGATCAAGCATTTCCGAGATCAGTGGGAGGGGGTATCCATTTTTTACTGTACCTAAGTTGAGTGCCCGATAGTTAACACACAGCCGCAAGCCTCCGTCCTTCTTCTTGGCGAATACAATCGGCGCTGCTGCCGGTGATGATGACCGCTGGATAGAGCCGTTGGCTAGGTTCGTTTCAATGTAGGCTTTCAACATTTTCAGCTCGAACTCCGATAGCTTGTAGATCCGTCCATATGGTAATTTGTAGCCCGGCTCTAGGTCAATTGCGTGATCGACTGGTCGGTGCGGCGGTAGTGTTTCTGCCTTGGTCTTGCTGAAGACCTCCACAAAGTCTCGATATTCAGACGGGATACGCACTCCGTCGTCGGTGAATACCATCTCCGCATTGCCTTCCCCTGATATCTATTAGCCTCTGCTTGCAACACGATTCTGGCAAGATTGGAGAAGGGTAGGGGTCCCAGGAGGCTGGATCGGAACGGTTCGCCACAATAGGGCCAAGCCCCGTCGTCCAGGCACTCCCTTCGTGTCTCGGCGAGCCGGTAGCAGTCATTCATGGTTCCCCTGCATACCCCCTTCTGCTGCAACTACCACCGGTGCTCCCTGCTCGCCCATTCAGCATCGACCGGGGCTCGTCTCACCTAATTTTTCTGAGGTGACGCCTTCCGACATTGTTGATGCTCCCAGCAGACCGGTGCCCTCGTCAATTCGTATGGCGAAGGCTGCGGCGACCTCATTACTAGCAAGTAGGTCGTCGAATGCGGTGGCCCCCAGAAACTGAATATCTACGGTT
>Ga0307512_10004334_pt1 | contig 15647 bp, 3 predicted proteins | sample 14_EM_MG_FD_200267 | JGI IMG/M metagenome (GOLD analysis project Ga0307512, IMG submission 200267) | Populus trichocarpa ectomycorrhiza microbial communities from riparian zone in the Pacific Northwest, United States - 14_EM | ecosystem: Host-associated > Plants > Roots > Unclassified | place... | reverse complement strand
CTGTGCGGTCTCAGGCCCGCAGCCGCACCGGCACCTCCTGCCAGCCGAACGCGATGAACGACGGCACCTGCCGCAACTCGTCCTCGCCGACGGCCAGCCGCATCTCGGGGAAGCGCTCGAAAAGAGCGGGCAGCGCGGTCAGTGCCTCCACCCGGGCCAGCGGAGCACCGATGCACCGGTGCACTCCGATGCCGAAGGACAGATGGTCGTCGGCCCCGCGCGCCGCGTCGAAGGCGTCCGCGTCCGCCCCGTAGTGCGCGGGATCCACCCCCGCGGCGGCGTACGTCGTGATGATGGCGTCGCCCGCCGGGATCGTGACCCCGCCGACCACGATGTCGGACACGGCGAACCGCAGGGGCAGCGCGGCGATCGACGGGTGCACCCGCAGCGTCTCGTCGACGACCGCGTCCCAGCCGATCTCCCCGGCCCGGACTGCGGCAAGCTGCTCGGGGTGACGGAGCAGGGCGACGACCGCGTTGCCGATGAGGTTGACGGTGGTCTCGAACCCGGCGCCGATCACCAGCAGCAGCGTGTACAGCAGTTCCTCGTCGCTGAGCCGGTCGCCGTCCTCGTCCCGCACCCGAATCAACTCGGTGGTGAGATCGTCCCCGGGTTGGGCGCTGCGGTGGGCGATCAGCGCCGGCAGCACCGTCCCGATCTGCTGCTGCACGAACGCGGCGTGTTCCGGGCTCGGGTCGGAGGTGTCCATGATGGCCGCGATCAGGCGGCCGGTATCGTCCACCAACTCGTCCGGCACGCCGAACAGTTCGCAGATGATCCGCATCGGCAGAGGCTGCGCGAACGCCGCCCTGACGTCGACCACGCTGCCGTCGGCACCGGCTGTCGCCAGCGCGTCGAGCAGCTCCGCGGTGATCGCCTCCACGCGCGCACGCATCACCTCGGTGCGCCGGTGGGTGAAGCTCGGCGCCACCAGCTTGCGCAGCCGAGCATGGTCGCCGCCGTACGTCGAGAGCATGTTGACCACGCCCACCCAGCCCAATATCCAGCCCCAGGAAGGGTGTTCACCGATCTCGGGCCACAACTTCCAGTGCAGCCGCGGGTCCTTGCTGACCCGCGGATCGAGGATCAGGGCCTTGAGGGCGTCGTAACCGGTGGGAGCCCAGGCGGGGATGCCGCCCGGAAGGTCGACGGGCACGATCGGGCCCAGGGCGCGCAACCGGGCGCTCTCGGCGGGGATGTCGGCGCCGAACGGGTCGATGGCGAAGCGGTCGATGCGGTCGGTGACGGTCACGACGGATCTCCCAGAAGTCCAGCCGGGCAGGGCGGAGTCCGCGGCCCCTGGGGCCGACACTCGCAGCACAGTACACACCGCCGGCGATCGCTCTCGCACGGCTGAGCGAAACTTCGGCCCGAAATCCCCGACGCTTCCTCTCGCACGCTCGGGATGCTTGTCGGATCATCGAGTGCCCCGTTCGGGGGGTGTCATCACCCGACCAGGTGAGCGCCCGCCGCCACGCGTACCACCGCCGCCGCCCCCACGTTGCCCCGGCATGAGCCGAACCGCACTGGTGCCGCGGCGCCCTCTCGCAAGCGAAGCCGTTCCCGCCCCTTACGCCGAACTGACTCATGGGCCCGGGGCCTGTCCGCCGATCTACGCCCAACTCGTCGCCGAGTGGCAGGCCGAAGGGCGGGCGGTGCCGGCCCAACCGGATGTGCAGTGGGCCTCCTTCGCCGGCGTCCCGGACGACGACCGTGACCTGACGAGTCAGACCTGACGAGCGAGACCTGACGAGTCAGCCCTGAGGAGTGAGACCTGCTGCACCCGGAGTTCGAGGGATTCCATCCCTGATCTTGCGTGGGTATCGCCGGCCCAGCCGGGGAGGGAAACGCATCCTCATCCACATCCACACGCACCGATGCCTCGGGGCGTGGGCTGATTGCCCGGCGTGGGATGTGCACCCGGCCCCGGGTGCGAGGTGCCGCTGCTCACATATGTCGACCGAGAGCGCGTTCCTGTCGTAGGTTGGCCACGGCTGCCGGTATCGCCAACTCCCTTTTGATACCCAGCGTTTACAGGGCCCGGCCCGACGGCCCGAGGGGGACTTGGTAGAGTGCTACTCACCGGTAGCAAACTGAACGGGGGCACGAGGAGTCGGCGCGGAAGGCGCTGCGACTGCTCGGGCGGCTGGTCGAGTCCGGACGGCCCGGCAAGGGAGCCAGGTCGACCGTGACCGTTGCGCACGCATGTCGCGCCGCTCTCGAACTCCAGTCCCTCGCCCACTGATCCAGACAGGTGAGACTCTTCCCATGGCTCGTTCCCTGGTCGACCTCCTGACCGAGCACGCCTCGCAGCAGCCCGACCGGACTGCCTACCGCTACCTCGTCACAGGGGACTGTGACGGAGAGATCCAGGAGATCACCTACGCGCGGCTCGTCCGCCGTAGCCATGCCGTCGCCGCTTGGCTGCAAGAGCGCGGGCTGGCCGGTTCCCGTGCCATGCTGCTCTACCCGCCCGGCGTGGAGTTCATCTCCGGCTACCTGGGCTGTCTGTCGGCCGGTGTCGTCGCCGTACCCGGCGTGCCCCCGCAGGGCCGGGCGCAGAACCACCGCGCCCTGACCCGCACCAAGCGCCTGATAGCCGACGCGGACGCCAAGGTGATCCTCGGTGGCCGGGATGTGATCGCCGCCCTCGCCGGCATGGCGGAGCACCTGCCCGAACTGGCCGAGATCACCTGCGTCGCCACCGAGGACATCCCCGACGAGGCCGCCGACGCCTGGCACGCCCCCGACCTCACCGCCGACTCGGTCGCCTTCCTCCAGTACACCTCCGGCTCCACCTCGGCCCCCAAGGGCGTGGCCGTCACCCACGGCAACCTGCTCGACAACGAGCGGATCATCACCGAACGGATGGGCCACACCCCGGAGGTCATCGAGGAGTACGGCCGCGAAATGTTCGTCAGCTGGCTGCCCATGTACCACGACATGGGACTCATCGGCCCGGTTCTGAACACCGTCCACCTCGGCGTTACCGCCACCCTCTTCTCCCCGCTGCACTTCCTGCAGAAGCCCGACCGCTGGCTGACGGCCATCAGCCGCTACCGCCCCCACACCAGCGGCGGCCCCAACTTCGCCTACGAGCTGTGCCTGAAGCACGCCACCCCAGAATTCGTCGACGGCCTCGACCTGAGCTCGTGGAAGGTCGCCTTCAACGGCGCCGAACCAGTGCGCGCGGCCACCCTGCGCCGCTTCACTGCGACCTTCGCCCCGGCCGGCTTCCTCCGCGAGGCCGTCTATCCCTGCTACGGGCTGGCCGAGGCGACCTTGATGGTCACCGGCGGCTCGGTGGACACCCCGCCAACTCTGCTCGCCGCCACGGACGTCGGCCCGCACGCCGGTGAGGCGGACGCTGCCGCGGTCGGCTGCGGCCGTCCCGGCCCGGGCGTCACCGTGGCGATCGCGGACCCGGAGCAGGGTACGGAACTCCCCGAGGGCCGGGTCGGCGAGATCTGGGTGAGTGGCGCGAGCGTCGCCAAGGGCTACTGGCGCAACACCCTCGCCACCCGCGAAACCTTCCGCGCCACCCTGCCCGGCCGTGATGGCCGCTTCCTGCGCACGGGCGACCTCGGATTCCTGCGCGACGGCGAACTCTTCGTCACCGGCCGCCTCAAGGACCTGATCGTCATCGACGGACGCAACCACTACCCGCAGGACCTGGAACTGTCCGCCGAGATGTGCCACCCCGCCCTGCGCCCCGGCTGCACCGCCGCCTTCTCCGTCAGTGTGGACGAAGGAGTCGAAGGGGAGCAGGTCGTCCTCGTGGCCGAGGTGGCCCCGGACGCAGCGGACGAGTCCGAGAAGATCACCGACCTGATCCGCAGCGCGCTCGGCGAGGCCCACGGCCTGTCCGTGCGCGACGTCGTCCTGGTCCGACCCGGCACGATCCCCAAGACGTCCAGCGGGAAGATCCAGCGCAGCGCGACCCGGGCGGCCCACCTGGACGGCGCACTCGACCTGGTCCCTGCACCAGCCGACCGCTGACACCACGCGCCTGGCCTGTGCCGCCCGGCGGCTCAACTTCCGTACATCGCCCGCCCGCTCGGCCGTGTCATTTATTTCGCCGTACGAGCGAACGTGGCGGCCGTGTCGCGCGTAGGAACAAACACACCGAGCCCGAGTTCACGAGGACACCTGCCCAGATGCCTGCGAACGAGTCCCCGAAGCAGCCCGCCGAGCCGTCCCTCACCACACCGAAGGATGTCCGGGCCTGGCTGGTGTCCTCGGTCGCCGAGGCGGCCGGGCTCGACCCGCTGACCCTCGACCCGAACCGGCCGATCGCGGAATTCGGTCTGGGATCACGCCAGTTGGTGACCATGGCGGCGCAGCTGTCCGAACGGATCGGCCGGTCGCTGAGCCCGTCCCTGGTCTTCGACCACCCGAGCATCGCGGCGCTCGCCGAGGCGGTGCTCGGTGATCCGCCCGCCGTGGCCGTGACTGCGGCGTCCGGCCCGGTACGGCCAGGCGTGTCCGCGGGGGCGGACGACGACATCGCGATCATCTCCATGGCCTGCCGTTTCCCGGGCGGCGCCGATGACCCCGAGGCGTTGTGGCGGCTGCTGGCCACCGGTGAGGACGCCATCACCGAAGTGCCGCCCGGCCGTTGGGACACCCAGGGGCTGTACGACGCCGACCCGGAGGCCACCGGCACGGCGTACTCGCTGCGCGGCGGCTACCTGACCGGCATCGACCGTTTCGACGCGGCCTTCTTCGGGATCTCCCCGAGGGAGGCTGCGGCCATGGACCCGCAGCAGCGGCTGCTGCTGCAGACCGCCTGGGAGGCGATCGAGCGCGCCGGGATCGTGCCGGGGACGCTGAACGGCAGCTCGACGGGCGTCTACGTCGGCCTGTACGACAGCGGCTACCTTGCCTCGGCCTCGCTGGGACAGCTCGACGGTCATGTCGGCACGGGCTCGGCGTCCAGCGTGGCCTCGGGGCGCATCGCCTACTCCCTGGGCCTGCAGGGCCCGGCGGTCACCGTCGACACTGCCTGCTCGTCCTCGCTCGTCGCCCTGCATCTCGCGGCACGGGCGCTGGCGGGCGGAGAGTGCGACCTGGCGTTGGCGGGTGGTGCGTCGCTGCTCGTGACGCCGCGCGGGCACGTGGAGTTCAGCAGGCTGCGCGGGTTGTCGCCGTCCGGGCGGTGCAGTCCGTTCTCGGCCGGGGCGGACGGGGTGGTGTGGGCCGAGGGCTGTGGTCTCGTGCTGCTCAAGCGGCTCGCGGACGCGCGCCGGGACGGCGACCGCATCCTGGCCGTGGTGAAGGGCTCCGCGATCAACCAGGACGGCCGCAGTCAGGGGCTGAGCGCCCCGAACGGCCCGGCGCAGGAGCGGGTGCTGCGCGCAGCCCTGGACGCAGCCGGTCTGTCTCCGGGCGACCTGGACTACGTCGAGACCCACGGCACCGGCACACCCCTGGGCGACCCCATCGAAGGCCGGGCGCTGTCCGCCGTGTTCGGGCCGGACCGCCCCGCGGACCGGCCCCTCGGCATCGGCTCGCTCAAGTCCAACATCGGTCACACCCAGGCCGCCGCGGGCATCGGCGGGATCATCAAGACGGTCCTGGCGCTGCATCACGGCGCCCTTCCGGCATCACTGCACGCCGCCACGCCGACCGAGCAGGTCGACTGGGCGGGCAGCGGCCTGCGCGTGGTCACCGGCGCCCGGGCGTGGCCCCGGGACGGGGAGCGGGTGCGGCGGGCCGGCGTGAGCGCCTTCGGGATCAGCGGCACGAACGCACACGTGGTCCTGGAGGAGGCGCCGGAGGACTTGGCGGCGCGGTCCAGCGCCCACGGCCCGACGGGGCAGACACTCTTCCCGCTCTCCGCCCGCACCCCCGGGGCACTTCGCGGACAGGCGGAACGCCTCCGGCAAGTGCTGGCCCAGCGACCGCAGTTGCCGCTGTCCGCCGTGGCGTCGACACTCGCCCACCACCGCACGCACTTCGAGCACCGGGTCGTCGTGCACGCCGGCCGCCATGACGAACTGCTCGACGCCCTGCGGGGACTTGCGGCGTCAGAGCCGGATCCGAATCTGACCGTCGGGCCCCAACACGCCGTCCCGCACGGCAAGTTGGCCTTTGTCTTCCCCGGCCAGGGTGCCCAGTGGATGGGCATGGCCCGCGACCTGCTCGAAACCGACGCGGTGTTCGCCGACGAACTGGACCGCTGCGACGCGGCCTTGCGCCCGTTCACCACCTGGTCGGCCACCTCCGTCCTGCGGGGCGATGCGGGCGCCCCGTCCCTGGAGCGCGTGGACGTCGTCCAGCCGCTCCTCTTCGCCGTGATGGTGTCCCTGGCCGCCGTGTGGCGGGCCCGCGGCGTACGACCGGACGCGGTGATCGGGCACAGCCAGGGCGAGGTCGCCGCGGCCTGCGTCGCCGGAGCACTCAGCCTCAACGACGCCGCCGCCGTGGTCGCCCTGCGCAGCCAGGCCCTGACCCAGCTGTCCGGCACCGGCACCATGGCCGTCGTCGCCCTCCCGCACACCGAGGTCGAGGCCCTCCTCGCCGAACTGGAGGGCCGGGTATCGGTCGCCGCGGTGAACAGCGGCCGCTCCACGGTGATCGCCGGCGACGTGGAACCGCTCGACGCCCTCCTCGCCGACCTCGACCGGCAGCAGGTGTTCGCCCGCCGACTCGACGTCGACTACGCCTCCCACAGCGCCCACGTGGACCCGGTCCGCGCGACGATCCTCGACGAACTCGACGGCGTCACCACGTATCCGACGTCCGTCGCCTGGTACTCGACGGTGACCGGCGCGCCGGTCACCGAAGAGCTGGAAGCCGACTACTGGTACACCAACCTGCGCGAGCCGGTCCGCTTCGCGTCGACCGTGCAGCGCATGGCCGCCGACGGCTACCGCTACTTCGTCGAACCGAGTCCTCACCCCTCCCTGCTCTCCGCCGTCACCACGGTCGGCGAGGACCACGGGCACGACCTGGTCGCCGTCGGATCCCTCCGCCGCGACGAACCCGGACCCGCCTGCCTGGACCGCGCAGCCGCCGAACTCCACGTCCAGGGCCGCCCGTTCGACTGGCGACGCCTGGTTCCCGACACCGCCGCCGCGGACCTGCCGACGTACGCCTGGGACACACAGCGCCACTGGACAGAACCCGACACGGCCGCAGCGGGCCCCCCGCTCTTCGACCGCGCCGCCCATCCGCTGCTGGGCATCCAGCTGCAGTCGGCCGACGAGTCCCGCTGGACCTTCCGCAACGAGTGGTCCCCGGCCACCGCCGCCTGGCTGCCGGACCACACGGTGTTCGGACAGACCGTGGTGTCGGGCACCACCGTCATGGAGCTCTGCCGCGCCGCGCTCGCCGTGGCCCGCCCCGACGCTCCCGAGGACCTGACCGACCTGCTCCTGCTCGCGCCGCTGACCCTGCCCACCTCCGGCACGGTCGAGGTGTCGGTCGAGGTGGACACCTCCGGCCCGGTACCGGAGATCACCGTGCACAGCCGCCCGCGCGGCCAGGAGACCGGCGACTGGACCATGCACGCCACCGCGTCGGCAGCCGAACCGGGCCCGGAAGCGGGCGTGTCACCGCCGGCGCGGCCGCAGACGGCGCAGGAGGCCTGGAGCGAGGAGACCTACGACCGGCTGGCCGCACTCGGCCTGGGCTACGGCCCCGCCTTCCGGGGCGTGCGGTCGGTCGTCGCGACCGGCGAGGGCGAGCTGCTGGCGCGACTCGTGCTGCCGCCCGCGACGGGGCAGGCGGCCGAGGCGTACCCGGTGCATCCGGCGCTGCTGGACGCCGCGTTGCAGGTGGCCGCCGCGTTCGACGCGTCCGCCGGCCGCGCTCTGCTGCCGGTCGCGATCGGCCGCTGCGTCCTGCCGCCGGGCGGGGCGAGCGAGCTGACCGCGTCGGTGCGGCGCACAGGCGGCTCCGGGACGGACCTCGTCCTGGACGTGACGCTGTGGGACGCGGACGGCATCCCGGCGGGCCGCCTGGAGCGCGTACGCCTGCGGGCCGCCGACCCGGCAGACCTGCGCGCGGGAGCGGAGCACGCCCGGCATCTGTACGAAGTGGCGTGGACGGTGCTGCCCGCGGCGCCGGCCGGAGGCGAGCAGACGGCCTGCACCGTCGTCGGCGACCGCTCGGACCCGGAGGTCTCGGCTCTCCTCCGCGGCCTCACCGAGGCCGGCGTCGAGCTGCGCGAGTCGGGCGCCGACGTCATCGTACGGATCTGGCCGAGCCCGGTGGCCGACGCCGAACCGGCAGCAGCGGCAGAGGAGTTGGCGGCCGCGGCGCTCGCCGAGGTGCAGGAGCTGATCGCCCTCGACGGGGCTCCCGCCCGTACCGTCTGGGTGACCCGCGGTGCGGTCGCGACCGGCGACGCCGACACCGTGCCCGGCCTGGCCCAGTCCGTGCTGTGGGGCCTGGCCCGCAGCACCCGCAACGAGCATCCGGACCTGGGACTGACCCTGCTCGACGTCGACGGCGACGATCCCGCGGCCGCGACAGCGGTGGCGGCCGCGATCGTCACCGCAGACGAGCCCGAACTCGCCCTGCGTCAAGGCGTGTTGCTCGTCCCGCGACTGGTACGCGCCCGCCCGTCCGACACTCTGCGGATTCCGTCCGGGGACTGCTACGAGCTGACCGGCCTCCCGGCCGACGTCATCCTGCGCGCCGTGACGCCTGCGGCGCTCGGTCCCGCCCAGGTGCGGATCGAAGTGCACGCCGTCGGCCTGCAGTCCACGCACGTTCCTTGCGCCGGTGTGCTCACCGAGGCCGGCCCCGACGTCGAGGGCCTCGCGCCCGGCACACGGGTCGTCGTCGTTGCCGACGCCGCGCCCGGTTCCGAGCTGGTCGCGGACGCGCGGCTGGTCGCCGTGCTCCCGGACGAGCTGCCGTTCACGACCGCGGCCGCCGTGTCCCTCCCGCATGAAATCGACGGCGAGGATCCGGCAGAGGCCCTGCGCGCGGCCGTGGCGGCACCTGTGCCTGCGCAGGTCTTCCCGGTGACCGCCGCGCGCCAGGCGGTACGCCGTCGGAAGGCGTCCGGCCGCCCCGTCGTCCTCGACCTCGTAGGCCGCCCCGCCCCGGTGCCCACCGACGGCACGGTGCTGATCACCGGCGGTCTGGGCGCGGTCGGCCGGCACATGGCCGGCCTGCTGGCCGAACAGGGCGTACCCCGGCTGTTGTTGACCTCCCGTCAGGGAATGGCCGACCCGCGGGCCGCCGCCGTCACCGCGGAGCTGGCCGCGCTCGGCGTCGAGGCCGAGGTGGCCGCGTGCGACGTCGCGGACGCGACCGCCCTGGCCGGCGTACTCGCCGGCGTCGGCGACGCCTTGCCGCTGCGCGGCGTGGTGCACTGCGCCGGAGTACTGGCCGACGGCGTGGTCGCCGAGCTGACCCCCGAACGCCTCGCGCAGGTGCTGCGCCCCAAGCTCGACGGCGCCGCCCATCTGCACCGCCTGACCGCCGACCTGCCGCTCGACCTTTTCCTGCTGATCTCGTCGGCCGCCGGCATCGTCGGCAACGCCGGTCAGGCCAACTACGCGGCCGCCAACGTCTACCTCGACCAACTGGCCCACCACCGCAGGGCGTTGGGCCTGCCCGCCACCTCGATCTCCTTCGGCGCCTGGGCCGGCGAAGGACTCGCCGCCGAACACGCCGACCTGCAGCGGATGGCCCGCCTGGGCCACCGCGCCCTCACCCCCGAGCAGGGCCGCGGCCTCGTGGAACTCTCGCTGCGCCGGGGCGCACCGCACCTGCTCGCCTGGGCCCTGGACCTGCCCCGCCTGCGCGACAACCAGGCGGCCACCGGCGCGCTGTGGAGCTCCCTGCTGCCCGCGCCCCGCCCCGGCCAGGAGGCCGGCCGCGGACTGGCGGACCGGCTGGCCAAGCTGCCGGAGACCGAACGCGCCGCCCGCGTCCTGGCGTTGGTGTGCGAGGAGGCCTCCCACGCCCTGGGCCTGGCCTCGGACCGCCCCGTCCGCCCCGACCAGCCGCTGCGCGACCTGGGCATGGACTCGGTGACGGCCGTCGACCTGCGCAACCGCCTCAGCACCCGCATCGGCGCCCGGCTCCCCGCCACCCTGCTCTTCGACCACCCCACACCCGCCCGCCTCGCCGACCACCTGCTGGCCACCGCGCTCGCACCGAACGGCGGCAAACTCCGCCGGACCGCACCGGACGCGCAGCAGAACCGGACGACAACACCCGCGTCCGACGAGCCCGTGGCCGTGGTCGCCACGGCCTGCCGTCTGCCGGGCGCGGTCGACTCCCCTCAGGAGCTGTGGCGGCTGGTCGCGGAGGGCCGCGATGCGGTGGGCCCGTTCCCGGCCGGGCGCTGGGACGTGGAGTCGCTGTACGACCCCGACCCGGAGGCGCCGGGGAAGTCGTACGCCCGCGAAGGCGGCTTCCTCGACGACATCGACTCCTTCGACGCGGCCTTCTTCGGCATCACGCCGACGGAGGCCGCGGCCATGGACCCGCAGCAGCGGCTGCTGCTGGAGACGGCCTGGGAGTCCCTGGAACGCGCCGGGATCGTGCCCGGCGAACTGGCGGGCAGCACCACCGGTGTGTACGTCGGCATGTTCGCCAGCGACTATCTGACCGGGACGCGGCTCGACCAGCTGGACGGCTACGTCGGCACCGGCTCGGCCCTGAGCGTGGCCTCGGGCCGGCTCGCCTACACGCTCGGGCTGAACGGGCCGGCCCTGACCGTGGACACGGCCTGCTCGTCCTCCCTGGTGGCGGTGCACCTGGCGGCGCAGGCGCTGCGCGCGGGCGAATGCGACCTGGCGCTTGCCGGCGGCGTGACGCTCATGGTCACTCCGCAGACCTTCGTGGAGTTCAGCCGCCTGCGCGGCCTGTCCCCGACCGGCCGGTGCCGCTCCTTCTCGGACGCCGCCGACGGCGCGATCTGGGCCGAGGGAGCGGGGATGGTCGTACTGAAGCGGCTGAGTGACGCCCGCCGCGACGGTGACGAGGTGCTGGCCGTACTGCGCGGCACCGCCGTGGGCCAGGACGGCCGCAGCCAGGGGCTGTCCGCGCCGAACGGCCCGGCGCAGGAGCAGGTGATCCGGCGGGCGCTGGAGCTGTCCGGACTCGCACCCGCCGACATCGACCATGTGGAGGCACACGGTACGGGCACCACGCTCGGCGACCCGATCGAGGCCAACGCCCTGGCGGAGGTCTTCGGTGACTCGCGCCCCGCCGGCCGGCCGCTGTACCTGGGCTCCCTCAAGTCCAACATCGGCCATGCGCAGGCGGCTTCGGGCGTGGCCGGGCTGATCAAGGTGATCGAGTCGCTGCGGCACGGGATGCTGCCCCGCACACTGCATGCCGACACGCCCAGCCGCCACGTGGACTGGGCCGACAGCGGGCTGCACGTGCTCCGGGAGGCGGCGGCCTGGCCGCCCGGCGAGCGCGTCCGGCGTGCCGGAGTGAGCGCTTTCGGCATCAGCGGAACCAACGCACATGTGATCGTGGAGGAGGCTCCGCGGACCGAGGCGGCGGCCGCTCAGGGTGAACCCGCCCCGGGCAAGCGGCTGTTCGTGCTGTCCGCGCGGAGCGAGGAAGCGGTGCGCGGACAGGCCGCACGGCTCGCCGAGCACCTGACCGGCGACGCGGCACTGCCGGACGTGGCCCACACCCTGGCGCGGCACCGCAGCCACTTCGGGCAGCGCGCGGCATTGGTGGCGGGTGACCGGGACGAACTGCTGGCAGAACTCGACGGGTTGGCCGCCGGCCGGAGGCCGCTCGCGCCGTCGCGCGAGGACCCGTCCGGCAAGGTGGCCTTCGTGTTCGCCGGGCACGGCGGCCAATGGCCCGGCATGGGCGTCGAGTTGATGGCCGGCTCGGAGGCCTTCCGGCAGGAGCTGACCCGCATCGACGAGGCGGTCCGCCGGCACGCCGGCTGGTCGGTCCTCGACGTCCTGCGCGCGCCGGAAGCGATCGCCCCGCTCGGCCGGACCGAGTTCCTGCAGCCGACGCTGTTCGCCGTCAACGCGGCGCTGGCCGCCGCCTGGCACGCACTGGGCGTCGCCCCGGACGCCGTGGTCGGACACAGCCTGGGCGAGATCACCGCCGCATACAGTGCGGGCGCCCTGACGTTGGACGACGCCGTGACCGTGGTGTGCGGCCGGGCCAAGGCGGTCGTACCACTGGTGGGCAAGGGCGGCATGCTCGCCCTGGAGCTCTCGCGCACCCGGACGGAGGAACTGCTGGAGCCGTATGCGGGGCGGCTGTTCGTCGCGGCGCTCAACAGCGGGCAGTCCACGGCCGTTTCCGGTGACGCGGACGCGCTGACCGACCTGCTCGAACATGTCCGGGAGCAGCAGATCCCCGCCCGACGCCTGTCGACCCCGTTCGCCTCGCACACCCCCTTGATGGCACCGCTGCGCGACGAACTGCTCGACCGCTTCCGTACGGTCCGGGGCGTGTCGGCCGCGACACCGGTGTACTCGACGGTACGGGCGGAGCCCCTGCCCGGGGATCGGCTGGATGCCGCGTACTGGTACGGGAACCTCAGTGAGCCGGTCCGTTTCGGCGAAACGATCCGGCGGATGCTGGACGACGGCTACCGCTACTTCGTGGAGCTCAGCCCGCACCCCTCACTCGGTTCCTCGATCGAGGCGGTCGCCGCCGAGGCCGGATGCGACGCGGTGAGTGTGGCATCGCTGTGCCGCGAGGAGGGCGGGCTCGACGTCCTGCTGGACAGGGCGGGCGAGTTGTACACGGCAGGGCACACCCCCGACTGGCCGGCCCTCTTCCCGACGGGGCGCCGCGTGGACCTGCCCACGTACGCGTTTGCCCGCGAACGCCACTGGCGTACGCCGGCCTCCCCGGCGACCAGCATCTCGCCGTTGCTCGGCACGCACATCGAGGCCAGCGACGAGGCGGACCGCCACATCTTCCAGACCGAGATCGACCTGCGCGACAGCCGCTTCGCCTATCTCACCGACCACCGCGTCACCGGCGAGGTCTGGCTGCCCGGCGCCGCCTTCCTCGACATGGCGATCGAGGCCGCATCCGCAGCGCAGGGCGGCGGCGAAGTAGCGCTGGCCGACGTCAGGTTCGACCAGCCGCTGCGGCTGGACGCGGAGGGCCCGGTACGGCTGCAACTGGTCCTGCGGCCCGCCGAGGACGGCTCGCGGGACTTCACCATCGCCTCGGCTGCCGACTCCGCGCGGTGGCGGCGGCATGTCACCGGGCGCGTCACCCACGCGAGTGGCGACAGCGCGCCGGATGCGGGCGAATCGCCGGCCGCACTGCGCCGGCAGTGCAGCCAAGAGGCCGACATGCCCGCCGTCTACACCCAACTTGCCGCCCTCGGTATCGAATACGGCCCGGCCTTCCGCGGCATCGAGGAGGGCCGCTTCACGGACTCGGCGGCTTGGGGCCGGCTCGCCCCCACGCCCGCCGCCGGTCACCTGTTGCACCCGGCAGTCCTCGACGCCGCCTTCCACACGGCCGCACTGCCGCAGGCCGCGCCTTCGGGCCGGGCGTTCGTGCCCGCCGGGGCCGGACGGCTGCGCTTCACCGGACGCGGTACGGCTCCCGTATGGACGACGTGCCGCCTTCGCTCCGTGGACGGCGACAGGGCGACACTCGACCTGCGACTGTACGACGAGCACGAGCAACTCCTCCTCTCTGTCGAGGAGTTCGAGCTTGCGGCGCTCTCCCCGCTGGACGGCGCGCTGTTCGAGACCCGCTGGCTGCCGCGCCCACCGGCCAAACAGCGGCCCACCCAGGGCAGTTGGCTGATCCTGGCGGACGAGGAGGGAGTCGCCGCCGAACTCGCCGACCGACTCGGGGCTGCTTCGGTGCCCCATGTGCTCGCCTGCAGCGGCGAGGCGTACGGCGTGGAGGGCCCCGGGCGGTACGTGCTGAACCCCGCCGATCCGCGGCACCTGGCCCGTCTGTTCGACGACGCCTACCCGGACGGGCTGCCCGAGCGGGTCGTGCAGCTCTCCGCGCTCGACGCTCCGGCGATCGGCGACTCCCGCACCGCGCAGGAAGCGGCCCGACTGGGCTGCCTGAGCACCCTGCACCTGGTTCGGACGCTCACCGACCGGGCACAGGGCCCGGCACCCCGCCTGTTCACGGTCGTCCGCGGCACCCAGGCCGCCGGCGACAGCACGCACGTGACCCGTCCCGAACAGGCCCTGGCGTGGGGCTTCGGGCTCGCGGTGGCCCAGGAGCACCCGGAGCTGAGGACCACCCTGATCGACCTGCCGCCGACGGGCGGCGTCGAATCCCTGTGGACGCAGCTGCGGCACGCCGACGACGAACGGCTCGTCGCGCTGCGCGGAGCGGGACGCCTGGTGCCGCGCCTGACCCGCACCCGTCCGGACGACGGCCCACACGGCGGCGCCACCGCGGACGGCGTCCATCTGATCACCGGCGGTCTCGGCGGTCTGGGCCGCGTCGTCGCCGAGCGGCTCGCACGGCGCGGCGCCCGCCGGCTGGCCCTGCTGAGCCGCAGCGAGCCGACTCCGGAAGCCGCGACCTGGCTCAAGGGCCTGGAGGAGCGCGGCGTCGCCGTGTATCTCGCCCGCGCCGACGTGGCCGACCGTGACGGCCTGACGGCCGCCCTGGACGCCGTACGACAAGAAGCCGGACCGATCTCCGCGATCGTCCACACCGCAGGCGTCCTGGACGACGCCACGGTGGCGAACCTGACGGACGAACGCGTCCTGAACGTCCTCGCCCCCAAAGTCCTCGGCACCACCCTGCTCACCGAACTCGTCCCCGAAGCCGACAACCTCATCCTGTTCGCCTCGGCGGCCGGACTGCTCGGCTCACCCGGGCAGAGCCCGTACTCGGCGGCGAACGCCTTCCTCGACGCGTGGGCCCACCACCTCTGCCTTGCCGACCGACGGGCGCTGAGCCTGGACTGGGGCGCGTGGACGGGTGTCGGCATGGTCGCCGACTCCGCCACTCGGGCCGCCGAAACCAGCCGGTCGGGCCTCGTCGCCTTCACACCCGCGCAGGGCGGCGAACTGTTCGACCGAGTCCGCGCCACCGAGCGCCGCCAACTCGCCCCCCTCGCCCTCGACTGGGAGATGCTCGCCCTCGACCCCGACGCGGCGCGCACCCGCCCCCTCCTGGCCGACCTGGTCACCGCCCCCACGGGCGGGGCGGACTCCGACGACCTGGTCAAGCAGGTGTTCACGGCGACGACGGACGCGGAGCGTGCCGAACGGCTCGAAGCGTACGTACGCGCCAGGGTCGGTCAGGTCTCCGGCGGCGCAGTCGACGCGTCGGCGACCACGGGCCTGAAGGAACTGGGCCTGGATTCCCTCATGTTCGTGCGGCTGCGCAATGCCTTCGCCCGCGATCTGGGCGTCGAACTCCCCTCCGCCGCGATCTTCTCGGCCAACGACATCCGCGGACTGGCGCAAGCCCTGGCCACGGCCCTGCCCGAACGCAACACGGTGGCGCGGCAGGCCGAAGCGACCACCGAGGTACCCGAGACCGAACTGCGCCCCGCGACGCGTGACGTCGTCCGTCTGCTGCGCAGCGCCCGGCCGGGCATGCCGGCCGCGGCCCACGCCATCGGCCTCGCCGTACGACTCACCACCCCGACCACCCGCGCCACGCTCACCGACATCCTCGCCCGGCTGGCCGCCCGGCACGCGGCCCTGCGCACCGCGATCGTGACCGGCGAGGAGGGG
>Ga0307512_10004333_pt1 | contig 15648 bp, 13 predicted proteins | sample 14_EM_MG_FD_200267 | JGI IMG/M metagenome (GOLD analysis project Ga0307512, IMG submission 200267) | Populus trichocarpa ectomycorrhiza microbial communities from riparian zone in the Pacific Northwest, United States - 14_EM | ecosystem: Host-associated > Plants > Roots > Unclassified | place... | reverse complement strand
GGGAGCACCTTTTCCGCCATTGCAGCCGGTGGAGAGTCCAGCAGAAGGCACTCTGGAAAGCGGTGGGAAAGGTGACGGGCTGGAAAGCAGGCAGATGCCGACACGTGCAGGTCTCTGAGCTGTTTTCCACGGAAGAATGCGATCAAGCGGTGATGGACTTCCTGGCGGCTACTGAAGTCGGGAAGTTCCCGCCCAAATGAATGGAGACGGCACGGAGCGGGCGCAGAGGATGACTCAGGTGCGGGGAGCGTGCGGGGAGCGTGCGGGGAGCGGCGGCAGGGGGCATATATCTTCTCTTTTTCTTTTCTTTTCGTTTGTTTCTCTGTTTTGGTCTATCTTTTAGCTTTCATTTGTCAGCGGGGATGAAGGGTAGCGGGGGGGGGAGCTCCGCCATCTAGCCGGCTCGCCCGGAGGCGGAGGGGGTATTGGGTCCTGTCATACTCTAGTCAGAGTGCATACAGTATTAATAAACAACAACAACAAATGCTGGAGGTGCAGGCCATAGAGACGAGAAAGAGAGTACTCGGACAAGAGCATCCAGATACCTTGAATAGCATGAATAATCTTGCAACGACATTATATAAACAGGGGCGATGCAAGTCATGGAGACGAAAAAGAGGGTGCATGGCCAAGAGCACCCCTTTACCTTGACCAGCATGGAGAATGTCGCATTGGCATTGTCTAAGCAGGGGCGGTGGATGGAGGCCGAGGAGCTGGCAGTACAGGTCATGGAGACAAGAGAGAGAGATCTCAGCCAAAAGCATCCAGATACTTTGACCGGCATCAGTAATCTCGCATCGATATACCAGGTTCAGGGGCGATGGATGGAAGCAGAGGAGCTGGAGCAGCAGGTCATCGATACAAGAAAGAGGGTACTCGGTCAAGAGCATCCGGATACCTTGACTAGCATGGGAAATATCGCATCAACATTTTGTATGCAGAGACGATGGATGGAGGCTGAAGAGCTGGCGGTGCAAGTCATGGAGACAAGAAAGAGGGTACTAGGCCAAGAGCATCCAGATATCTTAACTAGCATGGATAGTGTCGCATCAACGTTTTGTAAGCAGGGGCGCTGGATGAAGGCCGAGAAGCTAGCAATATAGGTGACGGAGGCAAGAAAGAGGGTACTCGGCCTAGAGCATCCAGATACCTTAACCAGTATGAGTAACCTCGCATCAACATACCAGATCCAGGGGCGATGGATCGAGGCAGAGGAGCTGGAGCAGCAGGTCATGGAGACAAGAAAGAGGGTACTCGGTCAAGAGCATCCAGATACCTTGACCAGCATAAGCAATATCGCATCGACACTTTGTAAGCGGGGACGATGGATGAAGGCCGAGGAGCTGGCAGTACAGGTCATGGAGACAAGAAAGAGAGTGATTGGCCAAGATCATCCGGATAGTCTGACAAGCATCAGTAACCTCGTAACAATATACCAGAGCCAAGGGCGGAAGATAGAGGCCGAGGAGCTAGCAGTACAGGTCATGCAGACAAGAAGGAGGGTGCTCGGCCAACAGCACCCAGATACCTTGACCAGCATCAGTAACCTCGCATCCACGTATATGAGCCAAGGTAGATGGATGCAGGCAGAGAAGCTGGAGCAGCAGGTCATGAATACAAGAAAGAGGGTGTTTGGCCAAGAACATCCAGATACCTTGACCTGTATGGCTAACCTGACATCGACATTTTGTAAGCAGGGACGATGGATGGAGGCCGAGGAGCTGGCGGTGCAAGCCACAGAGATAAGAAAGAGGGTGCTTTGCCAAGAGCATCCAGATACCATGAGCAGCATAGGTCACCTCACATCGATATTCAAGAGCCAGAGCCAACGGATGGAAGCCGAACAACTGGAACAGAAAGTTATACAGATGAGAGAGACTAGCCAACCACAACTCACTACCTCTGACCACATTAAAGTTATCGTTGAGAAATATGTTGGTATGTCTATACTCTGGTGGCCTTTGAGGCAACCAAATAGAACCATACCAGAGAACTGTACACGCATCTCTTGGATTCTTGTAAGCTCCCCAAATTATTAGGATCTCTTACCCTTAGCTAACAATCCGTGCTACAGGATTGTGGCCAAATTGTTTTTATTGATATACCGACACCGCGGGCACGTACTATACAAACTCAAGGAGCCGGTTGCACGGCGCCAGACACGGATTCTAGTCCCACACGGACAAATACAAGGGGCCCAGCACCCCGAAATCTCAATGCTACACTAGTGATTCCCAAATCTTCCAAAGGATCCACTCTAGGTTTGCTCACAGGGGCCCTCGGCATCACCCGTCAGCTAAATTCAAATAAACAAGATCGCACTGTTGGCAATACTACAAGCGCCGTATATACGCAGCTAGGAATCAACGGAGGCAATTCTAAAGAAATATATCTTCACCGGGGTGTCGACAGTGCAACAAGAGACACCAAACTTCATCAAATGCGTGTCGAATCTACTATTATAGCTACTCTAAGTGGTAATAATCTCATTGATGAATTGAATACTAGCTACAAGCGACTTCGAGGCTGGCGATGGGTTTTCTCTTTTACCATTTGTATGAAAGTCAGAATAGTCAAGGTATGGGTCGTAATGTAAGAGGAGAATATCGCAACTAATTTGAACATCCTAGTTCATCCGCGACGACGACGATTTGATTGAATGCTTAGAAGATAGACTTACCGTCTCAGATCTTTCCAACGAAAGAGACTCTCACTTCATACCTCTGAAACCATATAATCTGCACTTTATTCGTCTCGAGGAGACCTTGGCTCATCAGCTCTATTGTGGGTTGCATTGCAAGTCTGCATCAATCGAACAGCTCGTCTCCTATCTTCCAAAGCAAGCTACCGGAAAACTGGAGCCGAACGCAACATATGGATACGGACTACATGGACATCAAGGCTTGGTTTTCTACAAGATTTTCCTTGCCTATGCTGTGGCTCAGGCACCACTTTGGGGTTTTGCCGTTTACTGGCTGGTGAAATATCCCGGAGACATCCAGTATGGTTACAATCGGCTTTGTATATGTTGGCGCTTGTTACAGCAGTTATTGGAGTTGCAAACTACTATCTTAAATAGTGTGGATGTGCGTGATCTCCGAGTGTGGCGCCCGTGTTGAATTGTACGATAGTGGGGATGTATCTTAATCCCCTATGAAACAAAACCTGGATAATTTCGACTGGTTACCAGGATGTAACTGCCTTTACCGGAGTGACCGGGGGTTTCCACAATCTTGTACCTGCCCTGAGTGTGATTCCCCAATCTGGTGTGATGACACCCCAGTGTCGTTTGAGTGATATTGTGACGGGTCTGTTGTGCCGAACCTCTCTCACGACCGCACTGAACTGGATTTGACTATGGCTAAATGACACGTCCACGACTGTACAAGAATAAAGTGCTGGCGGCTCTGCCACTTAACTCTAACCCAACACCCCGTGATAACCGCACTCAAAATTGTCCAATAGGTGATACATACTAACTAGGGTGTGTATCCTTGCGTTTTACTAGTTCTCTCTTTCTCTCACGGTCACTATCTTACCTCTTTTTGAGCAAGCAGGGAGGCGAGGACATAGCGTCTTTGCTTCTCTCTTGCCAACACGCACGTATATGGCATTGCAAACACTGCAGAAGTAGAGTGAATGGCGTTACTATCATTATAATACGATATGAAGGTCGCAGATAAATAATAAATGATGTACAAAGATTCCCTGTCTCTGTAGTACTCGTGTTTATATAGCAACGTTTTAAATTTAAACGAAATCTCCGCTTAACTAGTGTTTAACTGGAGGGCAGTGTTTAAAATTTAAAATTTTTTCAAATTATTGTTTAAAATTCAACAGTAAATGTATTTTAGTATTATACATTGTTTAAAGTCAAAATAAAATTCACTTTGAGATTCTGCAAGTATTTAAGCTTGCGTTCCATGTCAAACTTCGTCGAAAAAGAGTATTCTAGAACTACCACCTGCCGCTTTGTTTGGTGTCTTCTGGCTGAGAATTCAAACTTGTGATATAATTTATGTTTAAAGGCGAGAATTTTTACTAAGTTCGTTTTTATATGTGAAGGCTTGCAGTGGTCCAATAAATAAAGAATTTGGGCTAAGAAATATATAAAATGATGTTCTAGTAGTTAGTGTGCATTCACTTATAGAATAGTCTGTTTGTTCAATTCTCAGTTTGAAAAATACTTGTAAAAACAAATCCACTAATTTAAACGGTAAACGAAAGTAGTGTTTAATTACCGTTTAACTCACGTTTAACTACGTCTTTAAATACCTGCTTAAGATACGTTTAACTTCATGTTTAGCTCTACGTTTAATTCCAAGTTTAACTTTAAACCTACAGCATACCGTTGAAAGTTAAACAGTAAACAAATGCACTACACAGCTGTTGGGTTTCCCTTAAAATAAAAGCTGGATGCCCTATTCGATCTAAATTAAATCTTGGGTTGGGCAACGATGTCGGGCGCCGGCCTTGTAGGGACTGGTGGACGGACGAGCCGTTTCCTCTCCTAGGGTGAGCTTGCGAATTGCGCTGGTGAGTAGTTCCACAACATCCTCGAGAGCTTCTCAACCTGCTCTTTACTGCACTCTAGCCACTGCATCTCAGTACGGGACTCCGAGGCTTAAGGTGCAAACAAGCTGAAATGTGGATGATCTAGCTGCAGAGAGCACTCTTCGATGCGAAATGAATGTCCGCAGTTCACCTGGTGTGAACCGCCACCAGCCTGGCCCTCCCTGAGACTAGTTAAAGGGGCGGAAACTGGCATCCGAATAGTCCGTCCCGTCCGGGCGATACATTGCCCGAGACTGGACTATGATTTTCGGCACAGAGGATTCTAGACCGTTTGAGACTAGGGTAAAATTTTCTGGGACTATATATCTGCAGGGCCCCATAGTCTCTACGATATCTAGGAATGAGCGGTGCGAAACGGTAGAAATCATGCTATTTTATAATATAATTCGTTTCCAAGCTCACCACCAATACTGCGGCTCAATTTAATACTCTCCCCCCCTAGTTTCAAGGCTGACAGCTACTGGCGTTAAGGCCAACCACTGAAAATATGACTATGATTTTATCCTACCACGTGTACCACCATCGGATACCAACTCCCGGTAGGCGCCGGTCACATATAGGTACCTGTACGAGGCCCTCGGGGAGTAGAATACAGACTCGGACAGCCTAGTCAACCGAAAATGATGCCCGAGATGAGACAACGGCGACTGGCCTCGAAAGACTATAGTCCGCCTTGGACCGTTCGGATCCCTGGGCGGAAGCCATAAGTTATCTCTAAGTCAAGGCAATTTGGTGAGTTGTACATTACGCCGGTTTCCATTTTGAGCCTGATATCTTTGCGCAGTCTTGCAGAAGCTCTGTGTCTATAAAAAATAAGAGAATCTATGCCCTCTAACGCATACACAAATTATTAGCTCTGAAGGGCTCAGTGTGTACTCACCCTAAGTTACACCAGCACAAGAGGGAGGCCTGAACTGTTATACCTCAGAGGGGATACTGACCGAAAGGTATCATATGGTTGTATGGTTACGTCCTTGAGGTGTCGGAACATCCCCCTCAAACTTGAGGTACAATGGGTATTTTCCTTTGTTTTTAGTGGAGAGGTAGACGGGATTAGTGGCCGTGGTGCCGTAGTGAAGATGCCGAAGATGCCCTCCGTTGTGGTGCGATAGTGGGCGTGGAAGCTACAACGTTTACTCTGGGGGCTTTCCCTAGTGGAGTGGTGGGGAAATGAAAGTGTATATCGTATGTCATGATCGTTAATGGTCGAATAATTACAATAAAAATAACTTACTAACAGAAGGGAGTCGACCCTGTCCGTAATGAGCGAACGAACGACTTCTAGAAGCTCACACTAAGACGGTAAGGGTGATGTGCATTGCTACCGAGTTCGATTTCGGAATTGAAAATTAGTGTGGGAGTCAAATTTACCCCAAACATGGTGGCAGTACTGGAGAGCGAATCGTATTAGAGCTGGGCAAACGGGGATGGATTATTTGCGAGTGAAGGAATGGAATGATCTGATAGGGAAGGTGGAGGACAGTTCCCATTTGTAGATGAGCATACGAGTGCGGGTTGCTCTGGTTGGAGTCGTAGACGGTGTTGGTCATTACAAAAGCTAAAATCGCTTTCATGGAATGCTGGGAGGACAGAGTAAGACAGCCGCACTGTTACCGGAGTAATCCTTTCAGTGGGTTTGTATGTTACGGCTATTTAGGCGTAGCATGGACGCAAATATCGCTCGATAATGTTGTCTTCCATATCAGTGTGGCTTGTTACTGTTTGTGATTCTGTCTTCCGGGCGTAGCCGTAGCTACTTAAGCAACCACTAGCACAGAGCGGCCTTGTTAATCTCCCCATAAAAACTGGACCGATGACGCGGGTCAAAAATGTCCGAGCCGATCGCTTTCTGTACGAGCAGGGATGAACCTGCAAGCAAGGGTAAAGTGTTTCCGATCCCTTCCACTGTCGCCTATCATTCGGGATCATGCCACGTGCGGTTGACAGGTACCCGGAAACGTAGTCGGCGGAAGAAGCCTAAAAATTGCCTGCCACCTGAAATGTAGTTAGCGTAATAACCGAAAAAACATAAATAGGGAGGGTGCTAAAAGACAATAATATGGAAATATGATCTTGCCGGTGTTCAAAGCTCCCGAACAATTAATTTGATTCAGCCGATCACACCCGTTCCTAGAAGTTGGACTGGTTTCAATCTGCTGAATTTTTGTTCCAGATCCTTATTTCCATCTAATATTGTACTGTTAATAGAGAATTGTTTCCACCTTCAGCAACATAACTATCGTAGCTTTCCACAGCCGTCCTGCACCTTTCACCGTGTCCTGTGCGGCTCCGGTATTCTGGTGTGTGCAGCAAGGAAACTCCGAAAGAATTCTTACGTGACTGGGCACGATTGGCACGGTAGACGCAGCACGGTAGATGTAGCGGATGTAGCGAATTGATTTTTGTGCATTTCTCATGAGTAGAGAGAGGAGAAATAGTGCAAGAAAGACAACGGGAAGACACAGTAATAGTTGAAGTCTGCGGTGTTGTCAGTTTACATAGTACTTATGCTACGCTATCTGATTCACCACCTCTACCTTCATCACCACCTGCACCGTAATCCCCGAAGCGGTTAACTGCACACTAAAAGGAATTTGTATATGGGTCTGTTCTGTTTCGTGTTATTTAGGAGATTCATATATATGATCCGAGGTACAAAACAGGTGTTAAGTATACCATACAACTTGTATGACACAATGGGTGACTCTAGTTAAATATTGAAATACCGACAGTCATCCATATCTCTTATGATGATTACCAAATTCCAACCATTGCGAGTTCAAATCTCAGTCATACCATGACACAAAAACACTCAGATTACTAGAACGAATAGAAGGGATATATAGGACACTCGTTTCTGTGGTTACCTAGCTGAAACATTATTGAGTGTTGGAAAGCAATAGGGTATACCGGTAATGGCCATAGGTTTTGGTAGAGTTGGCGCTCTTTTCCTATGACGGGTTTCTCCTGTTGGCACGGTATTTGGCCCGATGGCTTGTGCGGCGTTCGGGGGATTACAGTCTCTATCGGCCTAAGGCTGCGGGCATGAGACTGGTGGCTTGCGGCCCCCGTGGGCCGCCACCAGCCCCACACCGAGGAGGAGGTCTAGCTCCGGCAGTGATGCTCGGCATCGGTCACCGGATGTGATACTCGGCTTCGCCGAGTATGCTCTCTCCTTTCTCATATATTTATGCCTGTCTCTCTCTCACTCATTGCTCTTTAGACAATCACTTTTGTATAATAGTCAATTCAATATCTCTATTCGTACTCGATTGGTCTCAACATCTCCACAGGGTATACCATATGGATTTTTACTGAGGCAAGCAAGGGCATGTAATGCACTGTACGCGGCCTCGCAGCACGTTGAGGGTATTTTTTATCGCTAGTTTCCATAGTGCACGACACTCTTACTTAGGTCTCTAGATGAGGATCTCATCTTATTGCTATCCTACAAGTCATATTTCATTATCTTCATCGCTTTGTTTGTTTTAATCATGCTGCATTCACTCTACTAGAGTATGGCAGTACCCAGATCTTCACCGTTCGTTGCTGAACTCCGCCGGTCTGGGTGATATTTTGTGAAGCGGCCGACTAAGCTACTTCGCGGTCTGGGTTGTCACCCTGTCAACAGCCCCTATTCCATGGTCACCTCACATGTGCCCACTAGCATATCATGCTTAAGGATGCATCAGAAGATAAACTACACTCCAAAGTGCCGTACACAGTTCCCCAAATAACTGATAATTAATCGTGTGTAAATATTTAAAGCACATATCTTGTTTAACATCGTCTTCTTCGTCACCACCAATCAAAAACGCTTTGCGCACAAACATACATCCCGCGCCTGGCCACACCCTGGGTGCACCAAAGTTATCCCAATCATAAGCCCCATTTTCAAAGCGCAAATCGATCCAGTCACATCATCAAGACCAGTTCTGCCCTCCTGTGAAAGTCGAGTTTGTATACTCATTGTGCTTCGAGCCCTTGTAGGTACGACTGTGGCCGCTTGGTTTGTTGCTACTGGGCATCGCAGTGTTCCCACTGTTGGTGGTGCCATATGGTCCAGCTTGACTGAGGGCTAGTGGAAGCGAATTGGCGGGTGGGAATTGACCGACGGCTAGTAGGGGCGAGCAGCAATGGCCATCGGCTGGCAAGGGCGAGCAATTTGGCCGATGGAAGGGACGGAAGATGGCGGCCGACACCTTGAGCTTGAGCTGAAAGGTTCAAGCTTGAGCAAGAGCACGGGCCCGGGCCGGAGCAACGCAGGAGCAGAAGAGTCTGAGCAAGCGCCAGAGCAAGAGCTCTGCCAGTGCTCAGATCTCGAGGCCGGACCACAGCCCGAGCTCAAGGTTTTCCGCGCCAGAAGCCTAGGGATGGGGGGCATGAAAGGAATCCAGGAGCGAGGAAAGGAGGTATATAAGAGGAGTGGAGCGGCCGTGGTTGAGGCAAAGCAGCGCATCCAGCTTCAAAAACAAACACACCACATCTTCTCATCCTCTCTCTCTCATACAAACACCCCTCCCACACCACTTTCACTGCCACCCAGTAGACACCCACCCAGAGCCCCCGATCCAAAAACGCAAACAATGTCGTCAATCTCCAGCTTCACCCACAGCCAGTCAAGCAACGGAAGCCAGGCCTCGGACCCCAGTGCGCAGCAGCAGCGGCACCCGCGGACACGACTCCGCCCCAGAGTCCCACCAGATGCAAGGAGACAGCCAGGCAACCCCGCACAACACCCAGGACACAATCCACGTCTCGCAAGATGGAACGACCGCCTCGAGCGCACAGTCTGCCACGAGCGGCCTGAACACACCCGATGTCGACATCAACGTCGTACTCCAAGCCCTCACAGCCGCTTCAAAGCCCAGCGCAGACCAGGCCCCGCAACAACCGCGAGCACGCAGGGCATGACCACCACGAGCACTGGCTCAATAGCCAAGCTACCTGGTAATGACCCCATGCTCTTTTCAATCCAAGAGATATTCCCCGCATTGGACACAGCAGTCGTGCAGTCCATATACACAAACAAGTTCCAAGCTACAAACCTCCCGAAGCTCAAAGCTTCGTTCATCTAGAAAAAGAAACACCCACAATTCTACTCTTTTGGCACGGGAGAAGCCAGCCTCGACATCTCCACGAGCTGCAAAGATGTTGACCTCGAAGAATACGAGTCAATATCCCACCTGATGCGCCCATTCATGGTCTATGGCGTATTCATATGCACATTCGCACCACCACCGCAAAAGCTCCCTGTCGCCTTTGCCATCATGACTTTCGTACATACACTCTACGAACACCTCCGCACCCACACGTGGGACAGTGTACGCAAATTCCACATCTTATTCCACCAAGAGTGAATAAGGTGAGGTGTATATGAACCATCAGGCTGGAGCACCCCCGACCACGGCCTCCACACAGCCCAACTCTTCAAACGTATGCCTGCCGATGATGCACGGCCCACGAAATCAGCACACACAGCTGGTGCCCCGCACGTCCGAGGCAACCGCGGCAGCGCTGGCGAAGAGATCTGCAACAACTACAACAAAGACACCTGCACCTACCCGACCTGCCGCTATACTCACGCCTGTATGATATCCGAGGGACCACATCCAGCCACACAGTGCAGCCATGTCGGTACGGGATTTGGCCCGGTGGCTGTTGTGGTGTTGGGCCTAAGGCCGCGGGCATGAGGCCGGTGGCTTGCGGCCCCCATGGGCCCCCACAAGCCCCCATGCTGAGGAGTAGGGCTAGCCCCGGCAGTGATGCTCGGCATTGGCCTCCGGATGTGATGCTCGGCTTCACCGAGTATGCTCTCTCCTTTCCCATATATATTCGCCTGTCTTTCTCTCTCTTTGCTCTTTAGACAATCACTTTTGTACGATAGTCAATTCGATATCTCTATTCGTACTCGATTGATCTCAACAGGTTATGAGCCCGGCGCTTTCAGACCTTTTAGAATCGACATCTATTAGTTCCTAGAGTTTTCTCGTTTTGAAGCGCCGCCAGCTGTTATAGTCTCGCATATCGACCTTGTTCTTTCGGAGTCCGCCACTTTGAGTTCTGTCGGAATCAATGCCTACTATTAGTATTTCTTTATCATCTCTCCTCTGCCTTGTGTTTCAGTGGATCGAGTCGACCTCCATTAGTATTTGTTTATCGTTTCACCTCTGCCTTGTGTTGCAGTGGATCGAATCAACGCCTAATAGTAGTACCTTTATCGTTTCCTAAACTCCGCCGACTCCAAAGCATCGAACATTGTCCACGAGCATTGGATTGACTGCGTGTCCCCTCTCTTTGTTGAGTTGACTGCGGGTTCTCTAACTTCGTTGGGTTGACTGCGTGTCCCCTCTCTGTTTTGAGTTGACTGCGTGTCCTCTACCTTCCTTGGGCTGTCTTCACTCCCCTACCTTCTTCCGTCGGCTTTGTGTCGACCACCTCTCCTTGTGCCGAGACCGCGTCAACTGCCTCTCCTCCTGCCAACTAGACATCAACTGCATCTGGAAGCATCGAGTACCTCTGCAGTCTCGAGTACCATGCAACCACAAACAGTGTGTCTACTATCCCCCCTCGTATCGACTACTCCACTTTCTACTTTCTTTGTATCGACTACTCGATTGTGTCGACTACCTCTCCTCGCGTCGACTACTTGTTGATGTCAACTACTCCTTATATCAACATCCTTCGGAAATACAGTGTTCTGTTCAAAGTATCATCAATGAGCGGGTTACGGACCGCGGATACTTGGGCGATGTCGGCCGACACACAGTTATGCGATTCGGGACAGTGGACCCCAAGAGACCAGCGGTGGCAATTTTGGCCATGCATCCCCGAAGTCTAGACTCCTCATGGCGAGGATAGGAAGCTCTATTGTGAGCCGTACATCGCGTACCTTTGACCCTGCAACTTAGATGACGACAGCGACTTATGACCTTCTGGATGTGTGCATGGATTTTAAGTTGGAGAGATGGTAAAGAATATGTGTTTCGGGTATCGAATTTGGGCAGGGCTTTGTTGGGTTTGTATGTTTGCTTTGGGTTTAGATTCGGTCTCGGGGGAGTGTTTCTTTGTTAGGGTTCAGGTCATTCCCTATCTTTCTTCCTCTTTTCTCTTCTCTTTGTCAACAGGGTATTTTCTACTTGGAGGATTCAGGGCCTTCGTTTGTTTTCTCTTCTCTTCCGCCCTTTCCAATTGGGTTGTCCACTTTGTATGGAACACCTTGGGTCGAAGGGGGAGTGTTGGTACGGGATTTGGCCCGGTGGCTGTCGTGCTGTTTGGCCTAAGGCTGCGGGCATGAGGCCTGTGGCTTGCGGCCCCCATGGGCCGCCACCAGCCCCCATGCTGAAGAGTAGAGCTAGCCCCGGCAGTGATGCTGGGCATCTGCCTCCGGATGTGATACTCGGCTTCACCGAGTATGCTGTCTCCTTTCCCATATATATTCGCTTGACTTTCTCCCTCTTTGCTTTTTAGACAATCACTTTTGTATGATAGTCAATTCAATATCTCTATTTGTACTCGATTGATCTCAACAAGCCAAAAACAAGGCGCGCCACTCAGCCAGCGCATATCCCTGCGGCAATAGGGACCTACAGGGCCCCTGACAGACAAAGGGACAATGCCCCAGTGGCTACGGAGCCCTCGACTTGAGTTTCCATTAACACTCACAGACACCTGCCAACAAAACGTCAGAAATCGCGGACCTCTTCTTGGAGCAGGATGGGACCACTGGCTACTGAGCCATCTCAACCCAGGCCTACGAAACACTCTGATAGACATAATCTGCTACGGAGCGTTCATGGGCTACACAGGCCGATCGCAATTCATCCTTGGGGAAAACCTGCCATTGGCACTCAACGACCCCACCACAATCATGAAGGACATCTAAAAACACGCGTCTACCAGCCAAATCCTCAAACTCACAACCCTGCCAGCCAAATATATAGCATCACCACTGGGACTTGCACCGAAGCAAGATGGCACCTCTAGGAGGATCTACCACCTATCGTCGCCAAACGGGCACACAGTCAACCACTATATGCCCCAATCGTGGCGGACACTCACATACACACAATTTGACGACGCCGTAGCGGCGGTCCAGGCCTGCGGACCCAGAACAGTTTTAATCAAATGAGACCTCGCAGAAGCATTTAGCCACATTCCGGTACACTCCGACGACTGTTGGCTACTAGGATTCGGTTGGATGGGAACATGGTGGTGCGACCAATTTCTCCCTTCCAGCTGCCGCACATCGCCAGCCATCGTCAACCACTTCTCATCGGCCTTGGAATGGATCCTCAAAACCCAATGGGGGTGGGAACATACACTCCACTACCTTGACGACTTTCTCGCCATCTTCCCCCACTCCGCAACACTCTGCGACACACTGACCAGGGACAAAGGAGACTTCAGTCTGATCTGCAGCGACCTGGGATTCCGAGTCAAGGAAGAAAGGAACAGAGAAGCCCACTGCATAAAATGCTTGGCATAGGGATTTGACGCAGATGCGATGGAGGCACGCCTGCTGCACCTCAAGCACGAGAAAGCAATGGCACTGCTCAACTCCAAACTTCCGCAGCACTCAGTAACACCCAGAAGCCTGGAAACGACCGTGGGCTTCTTGTCTTTCGCCTCCAGAGCCGTGCCAGGCAGCCGCCCCTTGGTTCGCCGGGTCAGCAACGCCCTCATGTTGACACCACGAACTCACCACATACGAGTCCCGTCGGGGATCAAGAAGGACCTGACTGGGTGGCAGACGTTCCTCCCCCAATGGAACGTAGTCCAACTCCTACACCACCCACGGCAAATCTTACGGCTATGGACAGACGCATCCGGACAGAAAGGGATAGGGGCTAATTTCCTCTGACCAGGAGAAACCCTGTGTAGCATACAAACACCGGCCCAGCTCTTCAGTACCACGGTCCCACAGCGGCATAAAGCCAAGCACATCAACTGTTAAGAAATGTACGCAGTGCTTCATGCACTTCCCACCTGGACACCAGAGTCCAGAGCCTGTAAGATCAAACTGCACTGCGACAACGAGGCAGTCGTGGCAGCACTTGTAAATGGAAGCATCACAGGCCAGGCAATCAGCCCGCTGCAGCAAATAGCCATGCACATAGCACTCCACGATATCGAGCTCCACTGGGTGTGGATCCTGACCGAGGAAAACGCTCCTGCTGATGCACTGTCACGATGGGACACACAGAAAATCGCTAACCTCTGGCCAAACCTCCATTAGAAAACACAATCGCACACGACGCGCCAGACACCTGGTACAAAGACTGCAACCTCCCCCAGCAGGCCGCAAGATACCTCTGGTGGGGACTCAGTTCCCAGACTCGGCGCACATACACCACACCAAGAAACGAACTTGTTCAATTCTGTGCAGTACGAGGAATCACACCCTTCCTAGCATCGGGAAAGGTGCAATATCTATGGTCCTCCAATCTCGGCGAACGTGGCCTGGGCAAGAAGACCTACAAAAGTGACCTAACAGACCTAAAGTCACCCCACATCAACCTCGGGCTCAGCGGGAGCTCCGCCATCTAGCCGGCTAGCCCGGAGGCGGAGGGGGTTATTAAGGTCCTGTCATTCTCTAATTAGAGTGAATACAGTATGATTTAAACAAAAAAAAAAAAAACCTCGGGCTCAGCGCCGAGCCATTTGGCCACCATCACCTACATCGCATCATCAGAGGAATCAATCAATTCCATGCCGAGCCAATGAAGAGGGAGCGCCTCCGATTCGCGTGTGGCCTCCTCATCCATAGACCATATCCTCTCACTATTAGATGCTAACGATCCCTGCAATGCGAACATCTACGGTGCCTTCTCCATCGCGCACACCGGATTCCTGCGGGCAGGCGAAATAACATGGACAGCGAACATTCTAGTCCATGGCCACACGGAATTCGCACAATGGAACCTCACTCGGAGATCTATCCAATTCGTGGAGGACCGGCAACTACTTAAACTTCCAAGCTCAGTAACGGACCCGTTCCGCAAAAGAGTCAGAATCACACTCTCGGCTTCCAACGATGCAGCCTGCCCAGTCACGGCCATGTGCCACCAATACGAACACTGTCCAAGCTGGACCCTACTCGTGACTCTCTTCGCCCACCCCCCAGAAGACGGCCCGGGAAGCGAGGCATTCACCGGAGAATACTTGGTCCAGCACCTGCGGGAACTGCTGGGACAGCTGGGAGTCAGGGGCACATACTCAGGACACCCGTTCCGAATGGGATCAGCGACCTCGGCCAAAGCAGCAGGGCAGGCTGATAACAAAATCCGACTACTCAGCCGATGTTCGTCAGATGTGTACCAAGCCTATATCAACAACCACCCCGAGCAAGTCTTCCAAATGGCTCGCTGCTTCCAACACTCACCAGAACACTCCCCTTACCCCCCACTCCTCATCATTTGGGGGCTGCCGCCGCAGTAGGGAGAGTCCAGGTGGAGCGGCGGCCACAGCGGCGGCCTCCGCCCACCCAAGCGGCACCTCTGTTTTCCGCGTTGTTTACTATTTCGTCCTAGTTTGGTTCTTGTGACAGTTCTAGATTGGGAATGTTTTTGTATATGAGAAAATAAAGCACATACGAAGGGAGAGCGAGTGCACTAGATGGTCCAGCTTGACTGAGGGTTAGTGGAAGCGAAGTGGCATGTGGGAATTGACCGACGGCTAGTAGGGGCGAGCAGCATTCGCCATCCGCTGGACAGGGCGAGCAATTTGTCCGACGGATGGGACGGAAGATGGCGGCCGAAACCTTGAGCTTTAGCTAAAAGGTTCACGCTTGAGCAAGAGCATGCGCCTGGGCCGGAGCAAAGCACGAGCACAAGAGTGGGAGTGGACCCGTAGTGTAGTGGTATGGTCTTGCCAACACTATGCTGCATTTCACGGGTTCGAATCCCGCCACTCCCCCCACTGCACCGATGCAGCCGATCGAAAGCGGACTCCCTGTAAAGAGCAGGTCGATGTCGCACGAAACCGAGCTCCCTGTGTCAAACTCACCATAGGTCGAGCATACGAAGAGATTAAGTAATGGGGGTGGGCTAGGTGGAGTTTCAATGGCCTTGT